>ERZ1673961.99-NODE-99-length-43485-cov-5.553603_pt1 | contig 43485 bp, 38 predicted proteins | sample MGYA00580189_ERZ1673961 | MGnify/ENA primary metagenome ERZ1673961 (study PRJEB41334, sample SAMN05608105) | rock metagenome | biome: terrestrial subsurface; feature: shale formation; material: shale | place: USA: Pennsylvania ... | reverse complement strand
CCAATAACAACCAAGGAAAGTTAAGGTTTTAGTTTGCTGAACAAAAATTATACGCAATTCGGCGTGGTTGTGATGAATCCTGACGGAGATTTTCTCTGTTTGTGGTGAGCTGCTCGGGTGGGTGGCAGAAACGAAAAAGCCCAGCTATCTAGCTGGGCTTTCGAATTTGGCTCCCCCTGCAAGACTTGAACTTGCGACATACGGATTAACAGTCCGCCGTTCTACCGACTGAACTAAGGGGGAATTGCTTGATGCGGGTCGGATGGTAACGAGCTGGGATTCGAGTGTCAACCTTCGAAACTTAAAAAAGGACTAAAAAAAGCAGCGATAAAGGCTTTACTTTTCTGCATCCCTTATCCGGTATGAGCTAGGTTCACTTATCCACCAAAATTGTGGATAAGCATGTTGATGAAACCTGAGCAATTACGTTTTGTGTCAACGCTCAAGTCAAAAACAAAAATGTAATCGATTGCGTTATTAGTTTAATTTACTGTATTTATTGAGTTTTTATGAGTTATTTACAGATTAGTTAACTGGAGTGTTCGTAGTGAAGAAATGTTAGTTAAAGGTTAAATTTAGAAAAATTGGGGAAAACCCGTGGATTGTTTTTTGAGGAATTATGTTGACGGACGGCTTATGGGGCTGAAGATAATAACAAAGTCATTTAGCTGAAGCCAATACTATTTTATTTTTTTCCGCGATCGAAGACGCAAGTTCTGCGTATCTACTCAAGCCGGTCTCTGAGACGTTGGTTGCTGGTTATGGAGCGAATATTCACTTGCCTTTTTCCGCACCCAGCAGCGACAATGTCCTGTATAGATAGACAGCATTAATGAGGATGACATGAGCAAAGCATTTGAATTGGTCTCCGACTATCAACCATCCGGCGACCAGCCAGAGGCGATTCGCCAACTTCTGGAGGGAATTGATGCGGGGTTGGCCCATCAGACATTACTTGGCGTGACAGGCTCGGGGAAAACTTTCACTTTAGCTAATGTGATCGCACAGGCTCAGCGTCCGACGATTCTGCTGGCTCCCAACAAAACGTTGGCCGCACAATTGTACGGCGAGATGAAAGGCTTCTTTCCTAACAACGCGGTAGAATACTTCGTCTCTTACTACGATTATTACCAGCCAGAGGCGTATGTACCGACGACCGATACCTTTATTGAGAAGGATGCCGCGGTCAACTCACACATTGAACAGATGCGTCTGTCGGCAACCAAAGCGCTTCTTGAGCGTAAAGATGCCATCATTGTGGCTTCGGTGTCGGCGATTTATGGCCTGGGCGATCCGGACTCCTACCTGAAAATGATGCTGCATTTGCGTCGCGGAGATGTGATTAATCAACGGGACATGCTACGTCGCCTGGCTGAGCTGCAATACTCACGCAATGATGTAGCGTTCGAACGCGGTCAGTTCCGAGTGCGCGGTGAGGTGATTGATATCTTCCCGGCTGAATCGGATCAGGATGCCGTGCGCGTAGAAATGTTTGACGATGAAGTGGAGTGCATCAGCATTTTTGACCCATTGACCGGGGTGATTAAGCAGCGCGATCTGCCACGTTTTACCGTTTATCCGAAGACACACTACGTTACACCACGAGAGCGTATTCTCGATGCCATCGAAAACATCAAAACTGAACTGGCATCGCGACGTCAGTATCTGCTCGACAACAACAAGTTGCTGGAAGAGCAGCGTATTTCTCAGCGTACTCAATTTGATATCGAAATGATGAATGAGCTGGGGTTCTGCTCAGGGATAGAAAACTATTCCCGTTATCTCAGCGGACGCGCGGAAGGCGAGCCGCCACCGACCCTATTTGATTACCTGCCACACGACGGCCTACTTGTGATCGATGAATCGCACGTGACCGTGCCTCAGATTGGCGCAATGTATAAAGGTGACCGCTCACGTAAAGAGACGTTGGTCGAGTATGGTTTTCGTCTGCCTTCGGCATTGGATAACCGACCACTCAAGTTTGAAGAGTTCGAAGCTCTGGCACCGCAAACCATCTTTGTGTCCGCAACTCCGGGTAACTACGAACTGGAGAAATCCGATGGTGAAATTGCGGATCAGGTTGTGCGTCCAACCGGTTTGCTCGATCCTGAGCTTGAAGTCCGGCCTGTCGCGACTCAGGTCGATGATCTACTGTCCGAAATTCGCATTCGCGCGGTGAAAGATGAGCGGGTGCTGGTGACCACACTGACCAAACGGATGGCCGAAGACTTAACTGAATACCTGCACGAACACGATGTCAAAGTACGTTATCTGCACTCGGATATTGATACCGTGGAACGGGTAGAAATCATTCGTGACTTACGCCTCGGTGTGTTTGACGTGTTAGTGGGTATTAACTTATTGCGCGAAGGTCTCGACATGCCAGAAGTCTCGCTGGTGGCGATTCTGGATGCTGACAAAGAGGGTTTCCTGCGCTCTGAACGGTCATTGATTCAGACCATTGGCCGCGCCGCTCGTAACCTGCAGGGTAAAGCGATCCTGTACGCGGACAACATCACCAAGTCGATGAAAAAAGCGATGGATGAGACCAGTCGTCGTCGCGAGAAACAACAAGCGTACAACGAAAAAATGGGCATTGAGCCACAAGCGTTGAAGCGCAACGTGAAAGATATCATGGAGTTGGGTGATATTACCAAGTCGCGTAAGCAACGTACCAGCAAAGTTGTGCCTTTGGCGAAGGTTGCGGAAGAGTCAGCCAGCTACGATACTATGACACCACAGCAGTTGGAAAAAGAGATCAACAGACTCGAAGCTCAGATGTACAAACATGCACAGGATTTGGAGTTTGAACTGGCTGCAGAAAAACGCGATCAGCTTGAAAAGCTGCGTCAGCAGTTCATTGTTAATAGCTAAAAAAATAGCCAATAGAAAAGAGTTCTATTGGCTGTTATATCGTGAATATCGTATTCACTAACAACGTCAGTTGGCTAGGTGACCCTTGCGGGTCAAATTGAATAAAGCATATTCTGTGCCAGTTTGTATTTCGGTGATTCTTTGGAATTCTGACACTATTTTTGCGGAAATATCGCTTTGAATTTGCAAAATGCAACTCCAAATGCGACTATTAAGCAAAATGCAAAAGATAAATGGCTAGGTTATGCAATTAAATGATATTCATCATAAGGCGAAATATCTGCTGATGGTCGAAGATACGGCGTCAGTGGCGGCGTTATATCGCTCGTACCTGACTCCGCTAGAGATCGATATCAACATCGTCGGAACTGGGCGTGAAGCGATCGAAAGTATCGCGCATCGCGAACCGGATCTCATTCTACTCGATCTGCGCCTGCCGGACATGACCGGTATGGACGTATTACACGCTGTTAAACAGCGCTCGCCGGATGTACCTGTGATTTTTATGACCGCACATGGTTCAATTGATACTGCGGTTGAGGCGATGCGTCATGGCGCACAGGATTTCCTCATCAAACCGTGTGAAGCAGACCGCTTACGTGTCACGGTTAACAATGCGATTCGTAAAGCCAGCAAGCTGAAGAATGAAGCTGACAATCCAGGTAACCAGAATTACCAAGGCTTTATCGGCAGTAGTCAAACCATGCTTGCGGTTTATCGCACCATTGACTCTGCGGCCAGCAGTAAGGCAAGTATCTTCATTACTGGAGAAAGCGGTACGGGTAAAGAGGTGTGCGCGGAAGCGATTCACGCCGCCAGTCGACGCGGCGACAAACCGTTCATCGCGATTAACTGTGCCGCGATTCCTAAAGATCTGATTGAAAGTGAATTGTTTGGTCATGTTAAAGGCGCATTTACTGGCGCAGCAACGGATCGCCAGGGCGCTGCAGAATTGGCCGACGGCGGCACTCTGTTCCTCGATGAGCTGTGCGAAATGGATCTCGATCTGCAGACTAAATTGTTGCGCTTTATTCAGACCGGCACCTTCCAGAAAGTCGGCTCGTCAAAAATGAAAAGTGTGGATGTGCGTTTTGTCTGCGCGACCAACCGTGACCCATGGAAAGAAGTGCAGGAAGGCCGTTTCCGTGAAGATTTGTACTACCGTCTGTACGTCATTCCACTGCATCTGCCGCCTTTACGTGAGCGTGGCGATGATGTCATTGAAATTGCCTATTCGCTGCTGGGCTATATGTCGAAAGAAGAGGGCAAAGGATTTGTCCGTCTCGCTCCGGAAGTCGTAGAACGTTTTAAACAATACGAATGGCCAGGTAATGTGCGTCAGCTGCAGAACGTACTGCGCAACGTTGTGGTGCTGAATGAAGGGCGTGAAATCACCCTGAATATGCTGCCACCACCGCTCAATCAGCCAAGCGAAAGCATCATCAGTGTACCGAAGGCTAGTGTCGCGCCCGTATCGGTTCACGAAATCTTCCCGCTGTGGATGACGGAAAAGCAAGCCATTGAGAAAGCGATTGAAGCCTGCGATGGCAATATTCCGCGTGCTGCCGGTTATCTGGACGTCAGCCCATCCACTATTTATCGCAAACTGCAAACCTGGAACGAGAAGGTGCAGGAAAAGGAAAAGTAAGCGCACATGGAACTGATGAATCTCAGCAAGATTGATAATCTGGCACAGGAAATTGGTGAAGAAAATGTCCCCGTTCTGGTGGAAATTTTCTTAGGTGAACTGGATACTTATCGCGCAAATCTGAGCAATGAGGCATACGGTGATAAACTGGAGTATCTCAAAGAGATCAGCCATGCGTTGAAAAGCAGTGCGGCGAGCTTTGGGGCTGATCAGTTGTGTGCCAAAGCGGTTGATATTGATAGTCGGGCCAAACAAGGCACGACCATCGATGAAACGCTGGATACGGCGATTATGATTGACCTTATCCAGCATACTCGTCAAAGCTATTCGCAGTTAATCGCTTAACTGCTCTTCAATCGCTTTACGCAGTTTCACCCTGTCGTGACGCCAGTCGCGGTTGGGTGAAGCCAAATCACGTGTCACGCAGTTCCATTCGCTGTCCAGATCCGGATGTGCTTCGGCACCAATCACCACATCAATTTTTCGGCCGTGGCAGGCGCGTTCACACCATTCCAGTTTCTGACGCAGTGTCATACGACCCGCTGGCCCATATTCTGGCGACAGGTTCTCTACGAAGATAAGCTTGGCGCGGGTGTTGTTTTCAATGGCCTGTCCCATTTCCGGCAGTAAAAGCGGTGGCATTATACTGGTCAGAAAACTGCCCGGGCCGAGTATGATCGCATCGGCGTCTGCGATGGCCAACACGCCTTCGCGAGTGGCTGGCACTTCCGGCTCCAGATCGAGACGGCGTAAATCTTGTTGCATCTCATCGACGCTAGTCTCGCCCGTCACCCATTTACCGTCCACAGACAGCGCTTTCAGATCAGAAGGGTGTTCAGACATCGGTACGATGTTGACGTCAACGTTGAGCATGCCACGAATCAGATTGATGGCTTCCAACGGACGCACAGAAAGGTGGTCTAATGCGGTCAGCATCAGGTTGCCCAGGTTGTGGCCATCGAGTTCGCCAGCGCCTTTGAAGCGGTACTCGAACATCATCGAGCTGATCGAAGGTTCTGTGATTAACTGGTTAATGCAGTTGCGGGTGTCACCCCAGGCGATCCCGCCCTGGCAGTGACGAATGCGCCCGGTTGAGCCCCCGTTGTCGGTGGTGGTGACAATCCCCGTGGCGTTAGAGCCAAAGATTTTTAACGCAGCCAACATGCGTCCTAAACCGTGGCCACCGCCAATCGCGACCACTTTCTTGTTCTGGTACAGAGTCATCTCTCTTCTTCTTATATTTTCACAATCCGCTACAATTTAGAGGAATTGATTTATATCTCATACTTATTTTGGGGTAATTTGAGGTACTAGTGAGTTTTTTTCGTGCTTGCACTGGAATCACGTACTCTTTTTAAGTATTTTACCAATCAGCTGCTATTGAGTAACCCATAAGTTGATCTCATTAGTTGCCATTACTCCGAGCTTATTTCAGCTAAGTCCTGTTGCAGGATACGGTGGATAAGCCAGTGGCCTTGAGCCACAAGGGCATAGTTGGAAATGATTATGCCTCCCGTGTTTGGAAAGGTGTGACGTGGCGCAACAATTCGAAGATAGATTTCAGCGTAAGTTTTACTATTTACGCTTGTCCGTTACAGATGTCTGTAACTTCAAATGTACTTATTGTTTACCTGATGGGTATCACCCGTCGGGCAATAAGAATTCCTCTTTTTTGACCCTGCCGGAAATCAAGCGTGTGGTAAATGCGTTTGCCGATTGCGGGACCTCCAAAGTGCGTATTACCGGCGGTGAGCCGAGTCTGCGCAAAGATTTTACCGAGATTATCCATACGGTGGCTTCAACGCCGGGAATCCAGAAAGTCGCGACCACCACCAACGGCTATCGCATGGCGAAAGGTGTTGCGGAATGGAAAGCGGCAGGCTTAACGCACATCAATGTCAGCGTAGACAGCCTGGATCCGCGCATGTTTCATCAAATTACCGGCGAAAATCGTTTCCATCAGGTGATGCAGGGTATCGATCGTGCATTTGAGGTCGGCTACGAGCAGGTCAAAGTCAATGTTGTATTGATGAAAGATCTTAACGCTCAGGAGCTGCCCCAGTTTCTCAACTGGATCAAACATCGTCCGATTCAACTGCGTTTTATCGAGCTGATGCAGACTGGTGAGATGGACGATCTGTTCAGCCGCCAGCATGTTTCCGGCACCGCAATTCGCAATCAATTGATTGCCGACGGCTGGATACTGAAAGCCCGCGCGAATAATGATGGACCGGCCCAAGTGTTCGTGCATGCCGATTATCAAGGTGAAATTGGCCTCATCATGCCGTACGAGAAAAATTTCTGTAGTAGTTGCAACCGTCTGCGCGTGTCTGCGTTAGGCAAGCTGCACTTGTGCCTGTTTGGTGATCATGGCGTGGAACTGCGCGACTTACTGCAAGACGATACGCAAGAAAACTCGTTGATTGCGCGTATCCAAGCTCAGCTGCAAACCAAATCGGTCAGCCATTTCTTGCATGACGGAAATACGGGTATGACGCCACATCTGGCGTCGATCGGCGGTTAATAATTTCTCTTTGGGCCGGGTTTGTTGCCGGGCCGACAACACATTCAACGATTATTGATAAAGGTGAACTCATGGGTCACGCAGAAAGCAAATTTCAGCCTGCTAACATTGCCGTTCTGACGGTATCTGACACGCGTACGGAAGAGAACGATACGTCTGGCCGCTATCTGGCAGAACAACTTCAGGAAGCGGGTCACAAGCTGATCGACAAGCAAATTGTTATTGATGATATGTACAAGATCCGCGCTGTGGTTTCACAGTGGATCGCTGACGAGAACGTGCAGGCCATTCTGATTACTGGCGGCACGGGCTTTACTTCCCGCGACAGCACGCCGGAAGCGCTCAAGCCACTATTTGATAAAGAAGTGGAAGGCTTTGGTGAGCTGTTCCGTATGGTGTCTTTTGAAGAGATCGGGACTTCGACCATTCAGTCGCGAGCGGTGGCAGGTTTTGCCAACCATACCGTGATTTTCGCGATGCCGGGTTCAACCGGGGCATGCCGTACGGGCTGGACGAAGATCATCAGACAACAAATGGATGCCAGCCATCGTCCGTGTAACTTTATGCCGCATCTCTCGGTATAAGGGGGCGAAATGAGTCAGTTTACCCATATCAATGCCTCCGGAGAGGCGAACATGGTTGATGTTTCCGCCAAAAGTGACACTGTCCGCGAAGCGCGGGCTGAAGCGTTTATTCGTATGGCACCGGAAACGTTACAACTGATTATTTCAGGTCAGCACCACAAAGGTGATGTGTTTGCGACTGCGCGTATTGCTGGGATTCAGGCGGCGAAGAAAACTTGGGATTTGATTCCACTGTGCCATCCATTGTTGTTGTCCAAAGTCGAAGTGCAGTTGGAAGCGATTGAAGCGGAAAGTCGGGTACGCATTGAATCGGTGTGCAAACTGGCCGGAAAAACAGGCGTGGAAATGGAAGCGCTGACTGCGGCATCGGTCGCCGCGCTGACCATTTACGATATGTGTAAAGCGGTGCAGAAAGACATGGTGATTGAGCAAGTTAGACTACTGGAAAAGACCGGCGGTAAATCGGGTCACTTTAAGGTGGACGCATGATCACAGTGTTATTTTTTGCCCAAACTCGTGAACTGGTTGAGTGCGACAGCCTGACGTTGGAAGCACAATTTCCCACGGTGGAAGCAGTGCGTGCTCATCTGGCTGAACAACCAGGAAAATGGTCGCTGGCGCTGGAGCCCGGCAAATTGCTGGCAGCGGTCAATCAGTCGATTGTGCCGATGGATTTCGCGCTCAGTGATGGCGACGAAGTAGCCTTTTTCCCACCGGTAACCGGAGGCTAATATGGATAACAGAGTTTCTGTTCAGGTACAGGATTTTTCTGTGGCTGATGAGTATGCCCAGCTTTCTGCTGGGACACAGGCCGGGGCCGTGGTGACGTTTGTCGGTAAAGTGCGCGACATGAATCTGGGTGACAACGTGACTGGCTTACATCTGGAACACTATCCGGGTATGACCGAAAAAGCCTTGCTTGAAATCTGTGATGAAGCTGAGCGTCGCTGGTCCTTACAGAAAGTTCGTGTCATTCATCGTGTCGGTGACATGGATATCGGCGATCAAATCGTGTTTGTTGGTGTCAGCAGTGCTCATCGCAGTGCGTCGTTCGAAGCGTGTGAGTTTGTGATGGACTACCTCAAAACCAAAGCGCCATTCTGGAAAAAAGAACGCACTACAGAATCCACTCGCTGGGTCGATTCACGCGAATCAGATGCGAAAGCCGCAGAGCGCTGGCAGCAATAATCTGACGAATAAAAGTGGCGGCAGAGATTTCATCGTCTCTGCCGTTTTTTTATGCTGCGGTTTCTGCATCAGTAAATGTGCATTGTGCCGCGTCGCTGGTGTTTGGCGTGAAACAGAGCCTTGTCAGCAATAGCGACCAGCTTTTCTGCGGTCATGTCCGAGGACAAACGCAGGCAATGGTGTATGCCGATGGTTACAGACAGCGCATCATTGACGTGAGAATTGTGATGCGGAATTGCGAGCGTCTGAATCTCGCTCAGCAATTGATGCGCTTTGTGTTCGCATTGCTCGACGCTGATATCAGGAATGAACAACAAAAATTCATCACCGCCATAGCGAAAACAGAGATCACCTTTGCGTTTCCAATGATTGAGTGCCTGACTGACCTGTTTGAGCGCTTCGTCTCCTTGCAGATGACCATAAAAATCGTTGTATTCCTTAAAGCAGTCAATATCAATCATAAATAGTGCGCACGAAAGCTGATCCAGTTTCACCACGTCCAGTGCCTGCGGAAGCAATGAGTCCATCGCATAGCGGTTGTAAACCTGCGTTAAATGATCGATATGTGTCAGGTGTTCCAGTTCCAGTTGATGGCGGGCCAGTTTGTCGACAGTGCGGCGGTATTCAGTAACGTTGCGCACAATCCACAATACGAACTCTGTGTTGGGCAGCGGGATCACCAGCGCGTTAAAAAACTGCAGATCTCGTGGCCCCTCGACATCCTCAAAGCAGGGCATCTGCTTTGGATCAAGGTCATATTCCAATTCCGCCGCCAGGCCGGTTTTCAATGCCTCTCCGATAACACGATTGAACCAGATGGCTTTATCTGCGGGCAGGACTTGTTGTTGATTCATGCCGATGATGGTTGCCGGATTATGATGACGCTGCGTGTCGGTCCCACCCCAGGCTTCCACGTAAATGCCTTCACGATTGATCAAAAACGTAGGCTCTGGCAGCGCTTCAAACACGACATGCAGCAGGTCGGGGTTAGCGGAAATGACAGAATAGAAGACTGAGTTCACTACGGCGGTCTCTATTGATGGTTGAGTCAATAGTTAACATATAGATGATATCTCAGGAAAAAGCCTGCCGGATGCGCAGTGACTAATAAATAAGACAGGTTTTAGAAAATTGTGCTGAAAGCGTGAGAGAGATGGGGCAGGTTGACGCCGAATTCATCGGAAAAATCTATCGACAAAATTGAGGATTTCCATTTAGTAAAATCAAGAAATTAGTCAACACTTACTAAATAAGCAACATTAGGTTGCGAGCAAGGAGACCGCTATGGATTCGTTAAAAGTAAGAGACTACATGACCGTCAAAGCGGTCACTTTCAAACCGGATATGTCACTGACCGCAGCTTTGGATCGCGTGATCCACTCAAACCATTTAGGTGGCCCGGTGATTGATGATAATGAGCGCGTGATTGGTTTCCTCTCTGAGCAGGACTTGCTGGAGAAGCTGATTAAAGTGAGCTATTACTGCCAGGACACCCACATCGTGAGCGATTGCATGCACAAAGAAGTGCTCTCCGTTTCACCCAATATGTCCATCATTGAGTTGGCAGAAATGATGAAAGTGGGTAAACCGAAAGTGTATCCGGTGGTAGATGAAGGGAAACTGGTCGGCATTATTACCCGCCGGGACGTGCTGCAGGCGATCGGGAAAAATCTGGCGGCGTGCTTCAAACATCCAGTCTAACGCCTTTAACAGGCAAAAAGGCACTTCGGTGCCTTTTGTTTTTTTGTCTGAAGCCCTAAAAAATTAGTGCTTGACCTTGGAGTAGACTCCAAGGTGTAGCATCGGGTTAAGCCTGATAAAAGGAGAAGCGCTATGTGTACCAAGCATGAAGGTTGCCGCTCAGAAAAGTCTGCAGCACCAACCATTAAATCGGTGTCCTGCTCAGCAAGCCCGAAAATTCAATCCATTCACCCTGCTGGTGCGACCAATTCTGAGGGTGGATGCTGTTCATCCAGCAGTTGCAGTGGGGCGGATGGCCCTGACGAGGACGAACCCGCTGGGGGAACCTCAACCTACAAGCAGAGCTGGCGTGTGGTGGGGATGGATTGTCCATCCTGCGCACGCAAAATTGAAACGGCTGTTAACCAACTGACCGATATTGTCGACGCTCGCGTGCTGTTTGCGACGGAAAAACTGGTGGTGCAATTCAACTCAGCCTCAACGGCTGCGGCGATTGAGCAGGCAGTCACCAACACCGGATTTAAGATCTACGACGATCAGCAAAAGAGTTCCGCCCAGCCGGCCAAACCGAGCCATCCGCTGCTTGAAGCGGATACCCTGCGTATTGTTGCACTCGCGGCCATGATGGCTATCGGGACATTGACGAATCTTTGGTCGGTGGAAGCCGGGCGCTGGATTTTTACTATCAGCTGTATTGCCGGTCTTGTGCCCATCGCCACTAAAGCGTGGAAGCTCGCCAAATCAGGCACGCCATTTGCCATTGAAACACTCATGACCGTCGCGGCTGTGGGAGCTCTTTATCTCGGAGAAACTGTTGAGGCAGCAATGGTTCTGCTGCTGTTTTTGATTGGTGAACGCCTCGAAGCGTTTGCGGCCTCAAAAGCTCGCAGTGGTGTGCAGGCGCTGATGGAACTGGTGCCAGAGACGGCTGTTCGTCTGCAATCTGGCGAGAGGATTGAAGTCCCTGCCAGTGAACTCAGTCCGGGTGATATTGTGGAAGTTGCACCGGGCGGGCGTTTGCCTGCCGATGGTCTGCTGTTAGATGCGGTTGCCAGCATGGATGAGAGTGCGTTGACTGGCGAATCTCTGCCCGTTGAGCACGTTCGTGGCAATAAGATAGCCGCAGGTGCGGTGGTGGTTGATCGCGTCATTCAGCTCAAAATCACCTCGCGTCAGGGCGAAAATGCCATCGACCGTATTTTGCATCTGATTGAAGAAGCGGATTCGCGTAAGGCGCCGATGGAGCGTTTTCTTGACCAGTTCAGCCGTTGGTACACGCCGCTGATGATGGTCGTCGCGCTGCTGGTGGTCACTGTACCGCCACTGTTGTTTGCTCAACCGTGGGAAACTTGGGTATACCGTGGTTTGGCGATGTTGCTGATTGCCTGTCCGTGCGCTCTGGTGATTTCGACACCGGCGGCGATTACGTCGGGTTTGGCAGCGGGTGCACGACGTGGTGCGTTGATTAAAGGGGGAGCAGCGCTTGAACAATTAGGCCGGATCCAAAGTGTCGCGTTTGATAAAACCGGTACGCTGACTCAAGGTAAACCGCAGGTGACCGACATTGTGGCGCTCTCCGGTTTGTCGCCAGATCAACTGCTTACGGTCACTGCCGCTATTGAACAGGGCTCACGCCATCCACTGGCGATGTCGCTGGTCGAAAAAGCGCAGAATCAAGGACTGACATTACCGCATGCGCAAGATAAACAAGCTTTGGTGGGGCGCGGTGTGGCAGGACGAATTGGCGAGCATTTCTACCGAGTGTTGGCGCCGGGCAAGGTTGACGTGCCACTGGCTGACTCTGTCAGCGAGCAAGTTGCGGCGATGGAAGCACAAGGAAAAACCGTAGTGGTGGCGCTGGAGAATGACACGCCTATCGGTATCATTGCCTGGCAAGATACGCTGCGTGAAGATGCGCAGCAAGCGATAGCGGCACTGCACCAAATGGGGATTCACACGACTATGCTGACCGGTGATAACCCGCGCAGTGCCCAGGCAATAGCCAGCCAACTCAATATGGATTTTCAGGCCAGCCTGATGCCAGAAGACAAAGTGGAATATGTTCGCCAACTGGCGCAGCAACAGCATGTCGCCATGGTAGGGGATGGCATCAACGATGCGCCAGCAATGAAAGAAGCTAACATCGGTATTGCGATGGGCGGTGGTACGGATGTCGCGCTGGAAACGGCGGATGCGGCCATTACTCACAACCGATTGAATGAGTTACCCGGCATGATTGCGCTATCACGAGCGACTCTGAGCAACATTCGTCAGAACGTGACCATAGCGCTGGGTCTGAAAGGTATCTTTCTGGTCACCAGTCTGATTGGGGTGACCGGGCTGTGGGTAGCGGTATTGGCAGACAGCGGTGCAACGGCGCTGGTGACGCTCAATGCGTTGCGTCTGCTGAAGTTTAAAAAATAGTCATTGCACTGGCTATACTGACACATGGCAAGGTGCCGCCTTGCCATGTCACGTTACTCGCCGTTGATAGTGATATTGCTCATAGTTGCATCACAATGACAATTTTGTGTGATAAAGATCTTTTTTTAATGAAATGTAATTTCTTATTGCGTTAATACTTGTGAGTTTTGTCACTTAATGTTGGGGCCCGCTCGGCTAAAGTAGCACGGTACCCAAACATATTTATGAGCTGAATAAGCCACAATGAAGGAGCTACTTATGTCTCAAGCCGTATTCCACCTTGGTGTTACCGAAGCTGATCTGAATGGTGCAACATTGGCAATCATTCCAGGCGATCCTGCGCGCGTGCAAAAGATCGCGGAGCTAATGGAAAACCCAGTGTTCCTGGCCAGCCATCGTGAATACACGCTGTACCGTGCTGAACTGGATGGCAAACCGGTTGTGGTTTGTTCAACGGGTATCGGCGGTCCTTCTACCTCTATCGCGGTTGAAGAACTGGCGCAATTGGGCGTTCGCACTTTCCTTCGCGTTGGTACTACGGGTGCTATTCAGCCAAATGTTAATGTGGGCGACATGATTGTCACTACGGGTTCTGTACGTCTTGACGGTGCCAGCCTGCACTTTGCTCCAATGGAGTTCCCTGCGGTTCCTGACTTTGAAGTGGCAACAGCGATGAAACAGGCGTCAGAAGAGAGCGGTGCAACCGTCCACATGGGCGTGACTGCATCCAGCGATACTTTCTACCCAGGTCAAGAGCGTTACGACACGTTTACTGGTCGTGTTGTCCGTCGTTTCCAAGGCTCTATGAAAGAGTGGCAGGAAATGGGCGTACTGAACTTTGAAATGGAATCAGCAACCCTGCTGACCATGTGTGCAAGTTCAGGTCTGAAAGCGGGTTGTGTGGCGGGTGTTATCATCAACCGCACTCAGAAAGAAATCCCGGATCATTCTACGCTGAAAGAGACCGAAGCTCGCTCTATCAAAGTTGTGGTAGAAGCCGCGCGTAAAATGCTGAAATAATTTCAATGAAAAACGCCACCTTAGGGTGGCGTTTTTTTATGTCTGTCGTTTGCGATCAGGCAATAACTAATTTGGGCAATGGCAGGTACAGGCTTTCAGTCAGATCAGCCAGCATCTGGTCATACACATGCGCGATGCTCAGTGACACATCTGAGGTCAGTTGATACAGCTGTTCGGCATCCATATCAAAGGCCTGATTGTCATGCAGTTCAGACAGTAAATGCATCGCTTTTGAACAGGCTGGTGAGGCAATAGACAGCGGGCTTATCAGCGCCAGTTGATTCAGCTTACGGCGCACCAAGTCGCAATAATGTTGCATGCGCGAACGGCCTTCCTGAGTGTGCATATCTTCAATACAGATACGCAACTGCGTCAGAGCATCCATGGTATCGATGATTTGCTGCCAGTTCATGTGGTATTCATCGCTCAAATCTTCACGGCTGGACTCCACCAGCCATGCCAACATCACTTCATCCATCAGAAACATACAGTGACGAATCGCTTTGCCGTGTACCATCTGGTTACGGGAGATACTGCGATCTGACCACTCTTTCATCAGTGCTTTCAACTTCAACTGTAAAATGCGGTACATAGGTTTGTTGTCGAAGTGAGCGGTTGCGATCAAATGGTTAGATTTTTCGTGAATTAGGTCGTGCAGATGGCTCAGCTCAGCTTCACGGTGTTCACCAAACATCAGAGCATGATGAGTTGCGCTGCGGTGCTGGCGGCACAGATAAAGCAGCTGACGCAGGTCAACCAACAGTTCGTATTTGCGTTGAAGGGTCGATTCTCTTTGTTTGGCAAAGAAGAACATCAGGCACAATATGCCTATCGAAATCAGCATCGAAATAAAGACAAACATAACCAACTCCTTGTTAGTGTTTATACTCCTAAAGAGTTAGCAGCCTTGATGCCAAGTTTTTTGTCTTTATAAATCAATCGATTAACAAGTTTTCAACAATCTTTTTGCACTGAAGTTGTGCAAATTGACCTAAAAGTGTGAGCTGGTTCAATAAAAAAGCTCCCGGGCCAATCGGCACCGGGAGCCTTAACATTTTGATTTTAAACGCAGGTGAGCGCGATTACATCACACGCATACCTGGTTGAGCACCTTCATGAGGTTCCAGAATCCACAGCTCGCTGCCACCAGGGCCGGCGGCCAGAATCATGCCTTCTGACATGCCAAACTTCATCTTACGTGGTTTCAGGTTAGCCACCACAACGGTGTATTTGCCAACCAGATCTTCCGGGTTATAAGCCGCTTTGATTCCCGAGAATACCTGACGCATTTCACCACCGATATCCAGTTGGAACTTCAGCAGTTTGTCCGCTTTAGGCACTGACTCACAAGAGACAATCTTAGCAATACGCAGGTCAACCTTCGCGAAGTCATCAAATTCGATTTCGGCTGCGATAGGGTCTTTGCTCAGCTCAGTTTGCTGCGCTTTAGGTGCGGCAGCTTCTGCAGCGGCTTTCTCAGCAGCAGCTTCTTCTTTCGATGCTTCAATCATCGCTTCGATGTGTTTAGGATCGATGCGGTTGAACAGCGCTTTGAACGCGCTGACGGTGTGGCCAGTCAGAGGTTGAGCTACGCCGTCCCAAGTCAGTTCTTGGTTCAGGAAGGCTTCTGAGCGAGCCGCCAGTGCTGGCATCACCGGTTTCAGGTAAGTCAGCAGAACGCGGAATAAGTTGATACCGACAGTACAGATATCCTGCAGTGCTTGATCCTGACCTTCTTGTTTGGCCACAACCCAAGGTGCTTTTTCGTCAACGTACTGGTTGGCTTTATCCGCCAGCGCGGTGATTTCACGAATGGCGCGGCCAAATTCGCGCGCTTCGTAAAGTTCAGCGATACGATCGGCAGCCGCGGCAAATTCGTTGTACAGCTCAGGTTCTGCAAAGCTGTCAGACAGTTTGCCGTCAAAACGCTTGGTGATGAAACCTGCGTTACGTGAAGCCAGATTGACAATCTTGTTCACCACGTCAGCGTTCACGCGCTGAGTGAAGTCTTCCAGGTTCAGATCCAGATCGTCGATACGGCTGTTCAGTTTCGCGGCGTAGTAGTAACGCAGACACTCAGGATCCAAGTGGTTCAGGTAAGTGCTCGCTTTCACGAACGTCCCTTTAGACTTAGACATCTTCGCGCCGTTTACCGTCACGTAGCCATGTACGAACACGTTGTTTGGTTTGCGGAAACCGCTGCCTTCCAGCATCGCTGGCCAGAACAGACTGTGGAAGTAAACAATGTCTTTACCGATGAAGTGGTACAGCTCTGTGGTGCTGTCTTTCTTCCAGTATTCATCGAAGTCCAGACCGTCAGTCTTGTTACACAGGTTTTTGAACGACGCCATGTAACCGACAGGTGCATCAAGCCACACGTAGAAGAACTTGTTCTTTTCGCCCGGAATTTCAAAACCGAAATAAGGCGCATCGCGGGAAATGTCCCACTGTTGCAGGCCAGATTCAAACCACTCTTGCATCTTGTTGGCCGTTTCAGATTGCAGTGAGCCTGAACGTGTCCACTCTTTCAGCATGCTTTCAAACTGAGGCAGATCGAAGAAGAAGTGCTCAGAATCTTTCATGATTGGCGTCGCGCCAGAAACCGCTGATTTCGGGTTGATCAGTTCTGTCGGGCTGTAAGTTTCGCCACAAGCATCACAGTTGTCGCCGTACTGGTCTTCAGATTTACATTTCGGGCAGGTGCCTTTAACGAAACGATCCGGCAGGAACATCTCTTTCTCAGGGTCAAATAGCTGAGAAATGGTGCGGCTGGAAATAAAACCGTTCTTTTTCAGCTCCAGATAGATGTGAGAAGCCAGTTCACGGTTCTCTTCACTGTGTGTGCTGTGGTAGTTGTCAAAGCTGATATCAAAGCCTGCGAAGTCTTTTTGGTGCTCTTCACTGACCGCAGCAATCATCTCTTCCGGAGTCATACCCATCTGTTGCGCTTTAAGCATGATTGGCGTGCCGTGAGCATCGTCAGCACAGATGAAGTTTACAGTGTTGCCGCGTAGGCGCTGGTAACGAACCCAAATATCCGCTTGGATATGCTCAAGCATATGACCTAAGTGGATCGAACCGTTAGCGTACGGAAGGGCACAAGTTACCAAAAGTTTTCTTGGTTCAGTTGCCATACTTAATTATTCGCTTTGTTTGATAGGTATTTAATGTGATGGATAATACTACCTGATGACGCTGTTAACTCCAAGGCGTGAGTAGGGCCAAAGCCTTAACTTTTTCGGGGTTCTGTCTGATGCATGAGAGTGATAGCATGAGGCAAAAAGGAGGACCTATGCTCACGTTTACGTCCAAACAGGACTTTTGTTCCTGGTTAAGTCAGTTTTCTCACCCTTATCTACTCTCCGACTGGGCATCCACGCCTGGTTTTGTCACGGTTTCACCCACAGGTTCGTTTGTGATTGAGTTGCCGTTTGCCAGCCGCAGCATCGCTGTTGAATTGCAGGCTTGGATTGCGCAGCAGCAATCGGCTCAGACGGTCGCCGCCTTTGACTACACAATCAAAGTGCAACCGAAAGCGCTCGAAACTCAGGTTACGAATCCGGTGAAAGGGGTGAAAAACATCATTGCAGTGACCTCTGCGAAAGGGGGCGTCGGTAAATCAACCACGGCTGCCAATCTGGCACTGGCGATTGCTGCGTGTGGTGCAAAGGTGGGCATTCTCGATGCGGATATCTATGGCCCGTCCGTGCCGATGATGTTTGGTCAGACGGATGCCAAACCGAGCGTACGCGACAATAAATGGATGCAGCCAGTGATGGCGCACGGCATCGCGACACAGTCCATTGGTTACCTGGTGGATAAGTCGGATGCTACCATCTGGCGTGGTCCGATGGCGTCCAAAGCATTGGCGCAACTCCTTAATGAAACCGAATGGCCGGATTTGGATTATCTGGTGCTTGATATGCCGCCGGGTACGGGCGACATTCAACTGACGCTGGCGCAGCAGATTCCGGTTACCGGCGCTGTGATTGTGACCACACCGCAAGACTTAGCGTTGGCCGATGCACGTAAAGGTACCGCGATGTTCGACAAAGTGGCCGTGCCCGTCGTCGGTCTGGTGGAGAACATGAGTTATCATATCTGCAGCCACTGTGGAGGAAAAGAACACATCTTCGGTGTGGGCGGCGCGCAGACATTAGCGGGCGAGTATGGTTTGTCGCTGCTGGCACAAATACCACTGCACATTCAAATGCGTGAAGATATCGATGCAGGGAAGCCGACCGTCATCGCGCATCCGGACTGCGAACATACTGCCCTGTATCTCGACTTGGCGGAACGAATTTGCGCGCATTTATACTGGCAAGGAAAAGCCAAACCGGACCCAATCAGCTTCACTTTAGTGGAGTAACACAGATCACAAAATTTTGCAGAGCGAATGTAATCGTTTGCTCTGCTTTAATGTTGTTCGATTCCGGAAATTACTGACATTTAGCTCTACTGCAAACTGGTATCTGCCCCATGAACTCCCTATAATCAGGCGGTTTATCTTCGTTTCCTCATCTACACGTATCGGGTGCATATACATGTCTGATAATAATCAATGCGTCATCGTCGGTATTGCTGGCGCTTCTGCTTCTGGGAAAAGCCTCATCGCAAGTACCATTTATAATGAACTGCGTGCGAAAGTAGGCGACCATCAAATTGGTGTGATCACGGAAGATTGCTATTACAAAGACCAAAGTCATCTGAGCATGGAAGATCGCGTCAAAACCAACTATGACCACCCGAATGCGCTTGACCACGATCTGCTTTGTGAACATCTTCAGAAGCTGACCCGCGGTGAAGCGGTGGAAGTGCCTGAATACAGCTACACAGAACATACTCGCACCTCGAACACAACCACAATGACACCAAAGAAAGTGATCATTCTGGAAGGCATTCTGCTTCTGACCGATCCTCGCCTGCGCGACCTGATGCACGCGACCATCTTTATGGACACTCCACTGGATATCTGTCTGCTGCGCCGCGTAAAACGCGATGTGGAAGAACGTGGTCGTACGATGGAATCGGTATTGTCTCAGTACCAGAAAACGGTTCGCCCAATGTTCATGCAATTTATTGAACCGTCAAAACAATACGCTGACATTATCGTTCCTCGTGGTGGCAAGAACCGCATCGCGATTGACGTATTGAAAGCGCACATTGCTAAGTTGCTAAAATCGTAATTTTAACCAATGCTTAGAAATAGCTGACTTTATTTTTCTTAGTATAAGTGGCACTTTAGGTGCCACTTTCTTTATCCGTCACGCAAGGAAAAAGCAGATGAAAAAACTGTTCCTGTTCGTTGCTGCATTGTTGATCGTCGTGCTAGGCGCGATCGCAGCCTTAGTGATTCTGGTTAATCCGAACCAGTTTAAACCGCTGCTGGTTGAACAGACCAAAAAACAAACCGGCCTCGATCTGGTGATCGAAGGCGATATTGGTTGGCAATTCTTCCCGTCTATCGGCTTTGAACTGGGTAAAACTGAGCTCAAGAACCCTCAAGGATTCACCAGTCCGAACCTATTTAAAGTAGACAGTGTTGGGATTGATGTATCCGTGATGCCACTGTTCGACAAACAACTACAGATCGGCAACATCCGTCTGGATGGGGCTGAAGTCCATCTGGAAACGCTCAAAGATGGCCGTTCCAATTTAGATAGCCTGACCAAAGCGCAGCAGACTTCCACATCCGGCGGAACATCGGATGCAACACAAGCGCCTGCGCAAACATCGGGCTCAGAATCTACGGCTGCTCAGGATTGGAGTATCAATCTTGCGGGTATCGCCATCAACAATGCGCTGTTAGAGATTCAGGATCGCAAAGCAGGCACGCAAACCAAACTGTACGATGTGCAGCTGCAAGTTTCTGAGTTTGCGGCTGATACCTGGACCAAAGTGGATTTTGCAGCGAAAGGCAGCAATAACCAGCAGCAGTTTGGTGCGAGCGGTAACGCGGAAATCAAGCTGTCGAAAGACTTCAAACAGTACGCGCTGCGAAACATTGTGCTGGATGCAAATTTCAGTGACCCCGCGACGCGTATTGATTCTGCGAAATTGAATTTGGCGACGTTTGAATTTGATCAGGCCAACGCTCTGACCTTCTCGGTGAAAGGTACGGCTTCGGACATGAAGCTCGATGCCAGCGGCAGCGCATCGGTGAAGGTTGATAAGGCCATCAGTCAGGTGAGTGTCGACAAACTGGACCTGACGGCGAATCTTGAAGGTGCGGCACTGCCTCAGTCTCCGATGAAAGTAACGATGCAATCTTCGGTTGCATTTGATATGACCAAGAACATGCTCAATGTTGTGCTGGATAAACTTAGCGCAAATGCGCTGCAGTTTGATGGTAAAGCCAGCGTCGCACTGGGTGATATTCCCAAAGTTCGCTTTAATCTGCACAGCCCGGATATTGATTTAGATGAATTCCTGGGGCTGAATAAACAGCCAGCAGCAACGGCAGAAAGCAAGCCAGCCGCTGGTGGTTCGGCTGGAACCAGCCCTTCAGACAAAGCAGAAACCGAACCGGATTTGTCCGCGTTGAAGACGCTGGATGTGGCGGGGGATGTGACCATCGATAAGTTCAAAGCCAGCAACGCCAAAATGCAGAATGTGAAGACCAGTTTTACGGTCAACCGTGGTGTGATTGATCTGAAATCGTTCACGGCCAATCTGTATCAGGGCAGTGTAAAAGCTACTGCACAGATCGATGCTCGTAAAACTCCGGCCACTTACACAATCAAAAAGACCGTCACCGGCGTTAAGATCCAGCCGCTAATGAAAGATGTGCTGGATAACGACAAATTGGAAGGTACCGGAAATATCGATGTCAACGTACAAGGTAAAAGCCTGACGCCAACGGGCATCAAGCAAAACCTGGCGGGTACAGTGGCCATCAACTTTGCTGATGGTGCTGTCAATGGCATTAACGTGGCACAGCTTATTCGCACCAATTACGCCAAAATCAAAGGTCAGTCGGTGAGTGAGGATAACTCGGTACAGAAAACCGATTTCAGTGCTATGACCGCGACCCTGAAGCTGAACAAAGGCGAAATGACGACCGATAACTTAAGTATGCAGTCACCACTGCTGCGCATTCATGGCGAAGGCAAAGCGAACTACATTCAGGAGACGGTCGATTTTCTGGTGCGTACCTCTATTGTTGGTTCCTTGGAAGGGCAGGGTGGTAAGAACATTGACGAGCTGCGTGACGTGACCATTCCGATTAATGTCTCCGGCAAATGGGCTGATCCGAAATTCAAATTGGTGTTTGATGATGTGCTGAAACAGAAAGCGCAAAAAGAGATTGATCGTGGGCTTGAGAAAATCAACGACAAGATCAAAGACGAGAACACCAAAAAAGCCGTAGACGGCTTACTGAAAGGCCTGTTCAATTAAGCGCGTTATATACACAACAAAACAAAAGGGCTGGAATTTCCAGCCCTTTTTCGATGGCAACGTTTAACGCTACTTTACCAGTCAACACCTTGCAGTGCTTTAACACCAGACTCAAAAGCGTGCTTAACGTTCTTCACTTCCGACACCGTATCGGCCATTTCAATCAGAGTACGGTGTGCGCCGCGTCCCGTAATGATCACGGACTGCATAAGTGGACGGTTGTTCAGCGCTTCAACCACTTCATCGAGGTCGATGTAACCGTAACTCACCATGTAAGTCAGTTCGTCAAACAAAACCACGTCCAGTGACTCGTCCTGTAACATGCGTTTGCACTCCTGCCACACCAATTGAGCCGCGGCAGTATCGCTCTCTTTATTCTGCGTTTCCCAGGTGAAGCCCGTCGCCATTACCTGAAATTCGACGCCTAGTTTTTCCAGCAGATTACGTTCGCCGTTGTCCCAGGTGCCTTTGATGAACTGGGCAACCGCACATTGCTTGCCGTGACCAACAGCGCGGGCAATCGTGCCAAAGCCAGAAGTGGATTTACCTTTGCCGTTACCAGTGATGATCAGCAGCAGACCTTTCACTTCCTGTGCCGCGGCTACGCGGGCGTCCACTTGTTCTTTGACTTTCTGTTGCCTTGCCTGATGGCGTTGTTGTTTGGTCTCTTCGCTGGACATGAGTCATCCTTTCTATCGTTAAGTTATCGCTATGATAGCTCAACAATAGCGCGGCAAAAACCAACGAAAAGCATGGAGATAATCAGCCGAAGAACGTGATGTGGTCAACAGGGAAAAGAGATCTGCCAACCCGCGTGCTGGCAGCATGAATCGACGCTAGATAGAGAGCTTCTGTACAGTCTCTGATACCAGATCCGCATCGTAGATAATTTCCTCAATCACGCCTGAGACCGTGTTGGCCTGATTTTCACCGTGTGAGGCTTTATCGAAGACGACTTTGATTTTGTGATCGATATTGCCGATGATTTGCGAGTTTTTGTCGATCACAGCAGCGATCTCTGAGGTTGAGGTTGAGGTGCGCGAAGCCAGTTTACGTACTTCATCGGCGACTACCGCAAACCCGCGCCCTTGATCACCAGCTCGCGCAGCTTCAATCGCAGCATTCAGTGCGAGTAAGTTGGTTTGCTCGGCGATTTCACTGATGGTGGAGACGATGGCTTCGACGCTTTTCGACTGGCGGTTGAGTTCTTCAATCAGGCCGCTGACGGCATCGACGGCTGCGTTGATCTCTTTGGAGTTTGATAGCATCGAAGCGATAGAATCTTGCCCCTGACGTGCGATGGTGACGGTATCTTCTGCAATCTGGCACGACTTCTTCGCGGCATCACGTACTACCATGGCTTGCTCCACTCGTTCAGTAATATCGCTTGCCAGTTTAATGATTTTCACCACTTTGTTTTCATGATTGAAAATCGGGTTGTAGGTGGCTTCCAGCCATATGACTCGGCCATGTTTGTCTCGACGTTTAAATAGCCCGGATTGAATTTTGCCTGTCGCAAGATCCGACCAGAAATTCGGGTTGCTTTGGTAAAAGTCGTCTTCGCAAAACATGCGGTGATGCTGGCCAGTAATTTCATCGAGTCGATAATCGAGGCAGGAAAGGAAGTTCTTGTTGGCGTTGAGGACAGTGCCGTCAGGAGTAAAATCGATCACCGCCAGCGATTTGTCCATTGCCTTGAGTAGTGCTTGGTTTCGCTCCAGTTCGACCTGCTCCTGCGTGACGTTGGACGCCACTTTCGCGACATACGCCACTTTGCCGTTTTGTACCACAGGAAAATAGGTCGCTGCGACCCAAACTGCTTTGTCTTGACTGTCTTTGCGAATAAAGCGCCCACGGACGGGCTTACCGTTCTTTAGATCGCCCCAGAGCTGTTTATATTCGGCTGTCACCGTATCTTCGGGGAAACAGAGTATGCTGTGATGCTTACCTGCGATTTGTTCCAGTGTGTAGCCCACGACGCCCAAAAATAAAGAGTTGGCAAAACGTATGTGCCCATCTGGTGTGAATTCAATATACGGAACCTGTTCCTTTATTGCACTTTGAAAGCACTCAAACTGAAACTTCTCATTTTCCAGCGCTTGCAGTGCATGCTGCTTTTTTTTCGACCCAAACATGTTATTCCCTCAACAAATGAAACAAGGCCTTGCACAAAACATTTACGCATATGTATTGGTAAATTCAAGATTATGTTTTTGCTCTTTAGTCGAACATTTCAACTTGATTCAATAAATTTGCGATGCAACAACTATTGGTGCAACAAGTATGTACCAGCTTGTTTCACACCAGCGGTTGTTGATGCCTATGCAATGAGTTTAGTTGAAGTTTACTCTTTCGCCTTCCTGCAACATTGCTTAGGAAAACGGAGTCAGCATTCAGGTTGTAAGCCTGATAAATCTGTCAGTTACATTGAGTTGTTTGAAGTCGGTTGCAGTTAGCAATATAGAAAGCGTTGTTGCACTGCCAAACTGACTCAAGCATCTATAGTAATGAGTGAAATCAACAAGAATATTTCTACGATACACTTCGCTTGCTGAAGGGCAGGGCAATTGCTCAGCCCTTCTTTTTTTGACCTCAACGTATACCTGTAACTTACAGATACTGTTTTTATATACAGTGTTGTTTTATACTGCGTGTTCATCAACTGTGTTGGGGGAAACGCGATGGGATGTGTAGCTCACGTCAAACCATGGGTAACAACGGAAAATCATGAATCGGTTTCGCATGAGTGCCAAGAGAGGATGCGCCGGACCAAGGCCGTGCTTGACGAAGTTGCACGTGAATCTGAACGGCTAGCCGATTGGCTCTACTTCGTTTACGTTCCGTCTTTGGCAGAAGGTGGACCAACGCATCAACGACTGTTTGATGCTATTGAAACTCAGTGGCAGCAAGTAAACCATGGCAGTGATAGGTTGCCGGTCGCGCCTCTTAGATCTCTTATTCCACTCGTTGTCGGCGGTTTTGCTTTGAAAATGGGAGGAAGTCACGAGCTGATTTCGCGTAATTTTCTGTCTAATGAACCGCCCACATTTACCCGCAGCTATCTGATTAATGCATTGGTTGAACACGACTGTTATGTTGCGGGTGACAACAGTGAGGCGTACAAGCAAAAACAACGTGAGAGTTACCGAATCCAATGGTTTAGTTGGCAGCATCACATTCAATCGCTTGTGCAATTTCTGCTGCAATGGGACCAAGCGGCACGTACACTGTTTAAAAACAAGTTGGGATGAATGAGATGAAAAGGAAATCGGCGGTTCTTGTGGTGTGTATGGGTAACATTTGTCGTTCGCCAACCGGAGAGGCGGTGCTGAAAGCCAAAGCGCAGGGACTGGGGTTAGACATAGAGATTGATTCAGCGGGAACGATTGGCTATCACCAGGGTAATCCGCCGGACCCAAGAGCCCGATCTGCGGGTGAAAAGCGCGGTTATTCGTTCGCAGGAATGCAGGCGCGCAAAGTGCGGGACAGCGATTTTGAGCAGTTTGATCTGATTCTTGCTGCAGACCGAGATAACTTATTGGAATTACAACAACGTTGCCCCAAGCAATATCACCACAAACTTGCGTTGTTTCTCAGTTATGGCCATTCCGACTACGATGAGATCCCAGATCCTTACTATGGCGGGGAGAACGGATTTGAGTTGGTGTTAGATCTTATTGAAGATGCTTCTGAGCAGTTGCTGTTGCAACTGAAACAAAAAAGCCGGTGATGAGCACCGGCCTTTTTAATCCTGATAGAGATTAGAAGCGGTAGCTTGCTTGCACACCTACAATCCAGACGTTACCTGTCATTTGGCCATCAAACTGGCCGCCAACTTTTTCTGCGGAGTTATCAGAGTCATAGCCACGAGACTCCAAAATGTCTGCGTCTTTGGCAAAAATGTAAGTAAAGGCCGCGTCCAGCGTTAGTTGCTCGGTAACGTCGTAGCCCGCACCCACGCTCAGCCAGATACGGTCGGTTTCCGGAATAGTAATGGTGCGGTTTTTGGTGCTTACTGCTGCAGTGTCATAAGCCACACCACTGCGTAGCGCCAGTTTAGGATCAACCTGGTATGTCGCACCCACAGCGAAACGGTAGTTATCTTCCCAGTTCTCTTCCTTCACCATGACTGTGCCCATGGTATCAAGTTCAGCCTGAAGTTTTTCGAAGCTGCTCCAGTCCGTCCAGTTGATGCTGGTGTGCAGAGCAAACTGATCGGTTAGTTGGTGGTAGGTAGAGAGTTCTGCCGTTGCAGGCAGAGTCAGCATCATGTAACCAGTATCCGACAAAACTTTGCCGTATGACTGAACATACATGTTCGCTGAACCAGACAGCTTCAGGTCTACTTCTGATTTATAAGCGAAGCCAACGCGGTTGTTTGGAGTCATTTGCCAAGCCGCACCCGCTTGCCAGCCCCAACTGGTGTCATCACCTTCCATGTACTTCAGCGTTGTGCCTTTCGTCAGGCCCAGAGCTTCAGTTTGTGCTGGCGATTTCGCACCAAAATGGCCTTCACCCATGACGTAGCGGATGCCACCACCAATGCTAACGGTTTCTGTCAGTTGGTAGGCGATGTTCGCATTCGCTTCCATGGTTGTAACCATAGCTTCGTCACCGAAGTGGCTGGCTGCAAATCCAGAGTCCAGCTCGGTTTCCATGCCGTAGTTGGTACCAAATGCGAGACCTAGAGCCCATTTTTCGTTCACTTGGTGAGAAATGTAGAAGTTCGGAATGACGGCGTCGTTGGCGTAATCAGATGAACTGGTGCTTGAAGTGCTTCCGTAGAAACTAACGTCACCCTCAACGTCAACATTCGGGTTAACGTAGAGTGCGCCAGCAGAAATTTGCGTCCCTTTCAGATAAGTCAGCATTGCTGGGTTGCGCCATTGTGAACCGGCATTGTCTGCAATTGCGGCTTCACCAGCGTACGCGCGGCCAAGACCCGTTGCAGAGTACTCCGCCAGCTGAAAGCCTGCTGCCTGAGTTAAGTTAGATACACTTGCTAAACCACATGCTACTGCAATAGAAAGAAATTTTTTATTAGTTTTCATCTTATTGTTCGCTGAAATTATCTGAATTGGTAACCGCGAAGTCTAAAACTAGAGCTTTTGCTTTAACAATAAAAAACACTGTATTAAGCCTGTTTGGATATAAAATCCGCAAATTGCTTAATAATCAGTGGAAATATCTGATTTAAACTGTGTGGTTATTGTGCTTTCAGCGTACAACTGTAGGGTAGATTGAACATAATAGAACACAAGTGTGCGCTGAGATACGCGAATCGGGAAGGATTAAAAAATAAAAGGGCTGGAAAACCAGCCCTTTACCAATCAAAAAATGTCGTGAAAATGCTTAGAAAGTGCGGCTGTATTGTAAGCCGACTAGGATAGCATCCGCGTGAGTTGTACCTGTGAGGGTAGAAACTGTTGTACCTGATACTGTAGTTGATTCAGATACATCAACGTCTTTACCCATTAGGTAGGTAAAGCCGAAATCGACATTAGATTGTTCATCAATGTTGTAAGTAAAACCAGTTGAGAACCATTGACGGTCTGAATCAGGAACAGAGATGGATGTAACTTTATCCTGTGCGCTGGTGTCGTACATGTAACCCGCGCGTAGCGTCCAGTCTTTGTTCAGGTAGTAAGTACCACCGATAGCGTAGTGCCAACCGTCTTGCCAGTCGTAAACTTTTTCACTGATGGTTTCGTTTTTAAACTCGATTTTGTCGAATTTGCCCCAGCCGATGTACTGAATACTATAGTGCACAGCGAATTGGGTGTTTTCAATACGGTGGTAACCTGAAAACTCTGCGATATCTGGGAGTGGCAGTTTTACTTCTTTGTCGCCGTCTTTCGCTGTAATTTCTGGGCTGTAGCGGTAAGACAAGCCGAAACGGTTGTTATCATCCAGCTCCCACACAGTGCCGACGTTAAATCCTAAACCCCAGCCGTCTGCTTTATCAACGTCTACAGCATTGTAACCGTTCAAGGCATTCAACATACCAGTAGTCGTGTCAACAACTGGTCCGGTGTAATACTCATCGCTGAAACTTCTTTTAAGTGTTCCTTGTCCATAAATAACATCTAGACCCGCACCGAAGCTCCACTGTTTATTCAGACGGTATGATCCCGCTAAACCAAAATTCATACTTAGAATTTCTGTTTTACCGCCGTATTCACCGCCAGCATATGAACCGCTGAATTCGGTCTTAGTGCCGAAGTTAGAGTATGCATCTACACCCCAAGCGAATTTATCGTTTACTGGAACGATAAGGTGAATATTAGGAGCAACAGAAGTTGCACCAGCGTCATCATAATCTGCATTTGATGATTGGCCTGCTGCATTGGTATAGGTTGCATCTTTTACTTCGATCATTGAAGTAATCGTTTCGAAACCTAATGAAAGTGAAGTTTTGTCAAACAGAGCCATAGCAGCGGCATTACGAGACATAACAGCAGCGTTATCTGCGATAACGGCATCGCCTGCGAATGCACGACCAAGGCCAGTTGCAGATTGAGCGTTGAGCTGGAAGCCAGCAGCCATTGCTTGCTGCGTAGCTAGGGAGATTGTCACTGCTAATAGTGACTGTTTAAACAGACGCGTCTTGTTCATTTAGACTTTTCCTTATTATTCGCCTCTTTGGGCGTTTGTTTTGAGCAATTGCTCAGTTGGTGGCTGATACTAGACGCAAGTATAGAGTATAGAAATCCGACCATTGTCTAATTGGATGATAAAGTTATAGAAATGATGACCATTTGGCACGAAAATGCTCTGATATGTGATTTTTTAGAGTTTTAACTCTATTTTAACAATTAAAAAACCCGCTCTGGGAGCGGGTTTGGTTTTATTTCGCAGGTTTTATCATCGGCATCAGATGTTCGGCAATCTTAGCGACATTTTCCCCCTCATCGCCAACCAGTATCAGGCTCATGTTGCCTATAGGCTCAATGACACCGGACATTCCGTCTTTGTCGAACTGAACGTTCTGTTTACTCGGCATCGAGGTCAAAAAGAGTGTTACCTTGCCTTTTTCACCCTGAAACACCATGTGAACGGCGTTGGCATGACCAAATCCGCAGTGGTTCAGGTAATAGACGTGATACGGAAACGTACCGTTCAGGTTGTAGGCGAAAGGTTGCATTTTCGCATTGATTTGGCGCGAACTAACCGCTTCATCTAATGCAGAAACAAACACTTCTTCATCCAAAACGTGTTTAACGGCGATATCTGCAAGACTGGCTTGCGCGGGTGTTACCAACAGGTTGCCCCAATTGACCTGGCCAACGGCTAAACCGATAACAAAAGCAACGGAGGCAGCCATCGCCATCGCACGGCGTACAAAGCGTGGGCGCACGACATTATCGGCAGCCGAACTGTGGCTGAACAAGATTCGATCCGCCAAGCCATCGGGCACATCAACGCGCATTGCTTCAGCAATTCTGGCGTCCAGGTTCAACACATCGTCGGCAAATTTGCTGTTCGCTTCGCTGGAGGCGATAGCTTCGTGCATCGCTTTGTCGCGATGTTTCGGATCCGACAACATGCGGCGGCGAAATTCTAAATCATCCATTTTGCTGCCCCCTGTAATTTTCTGAAGAATCTAACATCTCTTTTAACTGATTGCGTGCCCGAAACAGTCGGGTCATCACGGTGTTTTTGTTGAGTTCCAGTATCTCGGCTATCTCTTCGCCGCTGAAACCTCCAATAACCTGTAGAAACAGCGGCTCGCGATATTCCACATCCAGCTTCATGATTTGCGCGTGCAACCACTCCTGCTGATGGTGGGCATCATCCGAGACTTTGGCTTCGCCGCTATGATCGTCAAGATCGACCAACTCAAACTGCTTGCGTTCGAAACGACGTGCGTTTTCGCGCCGCAATATGGTAATGAGCCACGATTTTGCTGCTTTCTCGTCTTGTAAGCTGTCGAGCGATTTCCACGCCCTTAAGCAGGTTTCCTGCACCAGATCCTGCGCGATGCTCTGGTCTTTACACAACCAATAAGCATAACGGTAGAGATCACGATGGTAAGCACGAACCAGTGCTTCGTATTTTCTTTGTCTGTCCATACCGCTATTGACCGGACGGTTGGAAGTTTTCTTTCCAAATATTTTTAGTAGCGACACAAAAGTCTCCGTTTGTTTACGCCACGTCGGTTAGAGGCCGACGCCTTTTGGGTGTTCATTCTGGTTGTGAGGGTGCTATGCACAATTACTAATCAGTTTGGAAATGTGCTCAGAGATTGTTTTGAATCAAGTTTAGGCCGCGTTGGCCCCATAAAACCAAGATAAAATTGATCTAATTCAAAATCTCATCGTCCGAAGTGGCTATAGTAACTCCTGTCATCTAGTTAGTCATTGCGACTAGCGTGTTGAGCAAGATGACACTTCCTTTTGAAGGCTGACTTTACTTTCTCCTAATCAGGAAACTGATTATTTTCAATTGGCGTAAGTTAATTGCTTTAAAAAACATTCCGACCACACAGTTATGTGTGGTTTTTTTTTGCCCGCATTTCCCCCACCATTCTATTGCTTACCCTCCGTGACAAAGACTGGACGAGTAAACTTCTTGATTCAACTACACTTAATCCGTGTTTCGATGCAAATATCACGTTATTCCAAACAGTTGTTTGATTGTCTTAACAATCTCGTTACAATGCATCAGGTCAGACCTCTTATTCTAAGGAGAAACAATGGGCAAACAGGAAGTGAGAACACGTTCGGGTGAACGTGTAGCTGTCGTAGCGGGTCTACGTACTCCCTTTGCGCGCCAAAGTACAGAATTTGGCCAAGTGCCAGCTGTTGATTTGGGCAAAATGGTTGTCAGCGAGATGCTGGCAAGAACGGATATCGATCCTGCGCTGATCGAGCAGGTGGTATTTGGTCAGGTAGTGCAGATGCCGGAAGCACCCAACATTGCACGTGAAATCGTACTGGGCACTGGCATGAACATTCATACCGATGCTTACAGTGTGACCCGAGCTTGTGCGACCAGCTTCCAGTCCGCCGTCAACGTGGCCGAAAGCATTATGGCTGGCACGATTGATATCGGTATCGCTGGTGGTGCGGATTCGTCGTCTGTTTTGCCGATTGGCGTTTCCAAAAAGCTGGCTTCCAGTCTGCTTGCGCTAAGCAAAACCAAAACGCTAGGTCAGAAGCTGAACGTTTTGAAATCATTGTCTCTGAAAGATTTGATGCCAGTGCCGCCAGCAGTGGCGGAATACTCAACCGGTTTATCTATGGGACAGACGGCTGAGCAGATGGCGAAGTCACATGGCATTTCGCGTCAGGATCAGGATGCGCTTGCGCACCGTTCTCACACACTGGCAGCGCAGGCATGGAAAGACGGTAAGATTCGCGGCGAAGTGATGACGGCTTTCCCTGAACCGTACAAAAAGTGGATCGATACCGATAACAACATTCGTCTGGATTCGACTCTTGAAGGCTATGCCAAACTTCGCCCGGCGTTTGATCGCCAATACGGCAGTGTGACCGCTGCGAACAGTACGCCACTGACCGATGGCGCGGCGGCCATCATGCTGATGCGTGAAGGCCGCGCGAAAGAGTTAGGGCTTGAGATCCTCGGCTACATTCGCTCTTACGCATTTTCCGCGATCGGTGTTGAAAAAGACATGCTGATGGGCCCGTCTTACGCGACACCGATGGCACTCGATCGAGCGGGTATTACGCTCGGCGATCTCACCCTGATCGATATGCACGAAGCGTTCGCCGCACAAACACTGGCTAACCTGAAAATGTTTGCCAGCGATAAGTTTGCCCAAGAATGTTTAGGCCGCAGTCAGGCGATTGGTGAAGTCGATATGGACAAGTTTAACGTACTGGGCGGTTCACTGGCTTACGGACACCCATTTGCGGCGACAGGTGCACGTATGATCACGCAAACACTGCGCGAATTGAAACGTCGCGGCGGCGGTTTGGCATTGAATACCGCATGTGCCGCGGGTGGTCTGGGCGCAGCAATGATTCTGGAGGTGGAGTAATGAGCCAATCTAAAGCATTTCATCTGAGTGTTGATGAGCAGAACATTGCGTGGCTGGCGATTGATGTGCCCGGAGAAAAAATGAACACCTTGCAGGCGGCGTTTGCCGAAGACATGCAAGCGGTGTTCAAACAACTGGAATCACAAAAAAGTCAGCTCAAAGGCCTGATTGTACATTCACTTAAGCCCGATAATTTCATCGCGGGTGCGGACGTACGCATGCTGGAGGCCTGTACTTCGGCGCCGGAAGCACAAGCGCTGGCTACTCAAGGTCAGGAAATGTTCCAGCAGTTGTCCGATCTGCCATTCCCTGTGGTCGCTGCGATTCATGGTCCATGTTTGGGCGGTGGCCTGGAACTGGCTCTTGCGTGTGATTACCGAGTGTGCAGTGATGATGACAAAACCCGTCTTGGTCTGCCGGAAGTGATGCTCGGCCTGCTGCCTGGTTCAGGTGGTACGCAGCGTCTGCCTCGTTTGATTGGCTTGCTGCCTTCGCTGGACTTAATTCTTACGGGTAAGCAGCTCCGCGCCAAAAAAGCGAAAAAGCTGGGTGTGGTTGACGCTTGTGTGCCACAAGCTGTCTTGCTGGATGTCGCCAAGCGCTTTATTGACGAAAAAGGTAAGAAAAAAGGCAAAGCTCCATTGTCGACCAAAGAAAAGCTGATGTCGCAGACGGGCTTTGGTCGCAAAGTGATCTTTGATCAGGCGAGTAAGAAAACGGAACAAAAGACGCGCGGTAACTACCCGGCAGCCAAGGCGATTTTGGAAGTGATTCAGCATGGTCTGGAAAAGGGCATGAAAGCCGGACTTGAGCTGGAAGCCAAGCGTTTTGGTGAACTGGTGATGACACCGGAATCGAAAGCGTTGCGTTCGATCTTCTTTGCCACAACAGAGATGAAAAAAGAGAACGGTTCTGACGCTAAACCGCTGAAAGTGAATCGCGTCGGCGTATTGGGTGGCGGTTTGATGGGCGCGGGCATCAGCCATGTCAGCGTGGCCAAAGCGAAGGTGCCTGTCCGTATTAAAGATGTGTCTAACGACGGCATCTTGAACGCGCTCAACTACAACTACAAGTTGTTCGACAAGCAGCGCAAGCGCAGAATTCTGAGCAAAGCACAGCTGCAAGCCGAGATGAGCAAGCTCACTGGCGGAACCGATTTCACCAGTTTTAATCATACCGATGTGGTCATTGAAGCGGTGTTTGAAGATTTGTCGCTGAAACAGCAGATGGTGGCGGATATTGAAGCCAATGCTAAGTTGAGCACCATCTTCGCCACCAATACCTCATCGCTGCCGATTCATCAAATCGCCGCCAAAGCGTCACGTCCGGAAAACATCGTCGGCCTGCATTACTTCAGTCCGGTTGAGAAAATGCCGCTGGTGGAAGTGATTCCGCATGAAACGACCTCGGATGAAACCATTTCTACGGTGGTTGCTCTTGCGCGTAAACAGGGCAAAACGCCAATTGTGGTTAAAGACTGCGCTGGGTTTTACGTGAACCGCATTTTGGCGCCGTACATGAATGAAGCCGCCCAAATCCTGATGGCTGGTGAGCCGATTGAAAACCTTGACCGAGCCCTGCTTGATTTCGGTTTCCCGGTCGGGCCAATTACTTTGCTGGATGAAGTTGGCGTTGATATCGGTGCGAAGATCATGCCGATTCTAGTCAAAGAGTTGGGGCCGCGTTTCCAAGGGCCGGACGTGTTCGATACGTTGCTGAATGATGGTCGTAAAGGCCGTAAATCGGGTAAAGGTTTCTACAGCTATAAAGGCAGCAAGAAGAAGGAAGTCGACAAGTCAGTATACAAATTGCTGAAGCTGACTCCAGAATCTAAGTTCAATGATAAAGATATCGCACTGCGCTGCATTCTGCCGATGCTGAATGAAGCGGTGCGTTGTCTGGATGAGGGTATTATCCGCAGCCCGCGTGACGGCGATATCGGTGCCATTTTCGGTATCGGTTTTCCGCCTTTCTTGGGTGGTCCGTTCCGCTATATGGATCATATTGGCATCAAAAAGTTGGTCGAACTCATGAATCAGCATGCTGAGAAATACGGTGACCGCTTTGCGCCGTGTGACGGTCTGCTGACGCGAGCTGGTCTGGACGAGCATTTTTATCCGGCGTAATGAAGGATATTTTTGTCGTAGACATGAACGGGGCATTGGCCCCGTTTTTTTCTCTCAATCCCGACATCAGCCACAAGTGTCAGCCAAAATTCTGTGCTAGCATAATTCGAAATATCAAGAAGTAAGAAGGATTCAACATGGATGCACTTGAACTGCTGTTAAACCGCCGTTCGGTTGCCAAACTGGATGCTCCCGCACCAGAAGGCAAGGCACTGGAAAATATTATTCGTGCCGGATTGCGCGCACCGGATCATGCCAACCTGATGCCGTGGCGTTTTGTCATTGCTCAGGGCAGCGGATTGCAGAAGCTATCCAACATTCTGGTTAAAGCGGCAATTGCCGATAACAGTGAAGAAGCAGTAGTAACGAAAGTGAAAAATGCGCCATTTCGTGCCCCAATGGTGATCACTGTTATCGCGAAAGTCACGCCTCATGAAAAAGTCCCCGCGTTTGAACAGCATTTGTCAGCCGGATGCGCAGTACAAGCGATGCAGATGGCCGCTATTGCTCAGGGCTATCAGGGTATTTGGCGTTCAGGTAATTGGATGTTCCATCCTGAGGTACATCAAGCCTTTGGTTTGGAAGGCGATGATCAGATCGTGGGTTTCCTTTACTTGGGAACTCCGGGAACCACGCCAATGAAAGTGCCAGAACGCGAGCTGAGCCAGTTTGTGGAATTTCTCTAATCAGCGTGCGTCTGAATTCTATACGTAAAAGAGGGCCTGTGGCCCTCTTTTTTGTGTCGATCAATGAATGTGGTAAGCAATCACAAAATCAATAAACAGACGGACTTTTTCCGGCAAATGATCTTTGTGGTTGTAGAGCATGTAAATGTCGCGAGGGTTGGCGCTCCAATCACTGAGAACGCGTACCAAGCTGCCATCTGCAATGTATTCACGCAGCATCACATCCGGCATCAGAGTAATGCCTAATCCTTCCGAACAGGCGCTTCTTACCACGTTCAGTGCGTTGGCCTGAAAACGTCCTTTGTCACCGTTGATGACGGTCTCGCCTTTTGTATTCGTCAGTTGCCATTTAATGAGCGGATAACCTTTCAGCAGCGAGTGATGATTCAGGTCTTCGGCATGAGTTGGCGCGGGATTCTTAGCCAGATAATCCGGGCTGGCGACCAGAATATCTTTCACTTCACTGATTTTTCTCGCAATCAGGCTCGAGTCACGTTGTGGGCCGACGCGGAAAATGACGTCCCACTCGGTTGGATCAAGTTGATCTGCGTGGTTACTGGTGGTCAGTTCAATGTTGATTTCCGGGTACTTTTTCATGAACTCATTGAACATCGGCATCATCATGCGCTTCGTCAAATTATAGGGTGACGAAATTTTGATCTTGCCAGAAGCACCGCGACATTCGTCGGTAATTTCTTCTGCCATTGACGCCAAACGTTGCAATAACGGTGAACAGTCACTAAAAAAACGTTCACCTGCTTCAGTTAAAGAGAGTTTGCGAGCATGGCGATTCAAAAGTCTTAGATTCAGAGAATCTTCAAGCGCTTGAATGCGTCGGGTGATGGTCGCTACAGGAATCATCGTCTTGCGGGAAGTAGCGGTGTAGCTCCCATTTTCGACAACCAGTCGAAAGAGGTTTAGGTCATCTAATTTCATTGTTCCTGACACATTATTTTACGAATTTGAGTAATTTATACGGATATCAGTTGTCAAAGATTGCGTCACGTCAACTTGTCGTGCGATTCGTGATATTCCATACATATAGTATGCAACTGCCGTGCAAAGTGGAATATTTGTATAAATCTTATTTCATGACTACTTTTTAAGTAACGTATGAAACCATCTTATAACAATAAAGCAGATTGTGAACAGGAAGAGCATAGTGAGGTAGAAGCTATGTATAAAACTCACATCAGGGCTAATGAATTCTCGGCTCCCAAACCGCTGTCTGAAAAGCTGATTATGTTAGTTGATGATGATCCGATTTTCAGACGGATCACCAGTGGCTATCTGTCCGCTCAGGGATATAAGGTGATGGAGGCAGAAGACGGCCTGGATGGGCTGAGAAAGCTCAGAAAAGTAGCACCGGATCTGGTGCTGTGTGATTTATCAATGCCCGTGCTCGATGGCATTGAATTCGTTGAAGAAGTAAGTTTGGAATATCCATCTTTACCCATGATTGTCGTGTCTGGCACGGATGAAATGTCTGACGTGGCCAAGGCTTTGCGCTACGGGATCAAGGACTTTCTCGCCAAGCCGATTGGAAATCATGAACATTTAGGTTGCGCTATTGAAAGCACATTGGAAGATGCCTCGCATCACATGGCTGATCTGCGCGATTTTTCCAGCCAATGGTTCCGAGTCGATGGAGGAGGAGACATTCCCGAAGAGCAGGAACTGCACTGGCATCTGGAGTACTTGCACGATAATCCGAGTGCGGCTAAAGACTTGTTACACGCGCTTTTGCCTGATAAAGATACGGCGCAAGGGGTATGGAAATGCAGTTACCGTTTACTGCAGTCCACCGACGTTATGCCGCTGGTTTTTGATTATGCATGGCTGATGAATGGGCAGTTTGCGTTTTATATTGTCGACTCATCCAGCGATGGGGACAAAGGCGTTGCGAGTACCTTATTGGTGCGGGCACTGTTTCACGATTACCTGCGCAACTTACGCAGTTTTAACGCCGATCTCAAAGATTTGGCGGAGATTGTCGAACGTGGCATTGAGTGTTCCGATTGTGCAGAACCGGTCGCGGCGGTTTTCGGTCTCGCCAACCTGAGCGATGGAACCTTGTCTATTCTGCCTGCGGGATTGGATAGTCAGTGGTCGAACGGTTACATGACGCAGCATATTGCGGCGGGTGTAAAGTTGGGCGAAAACTGTATGAAGAATTTCATTACCAAAGACTTATTGATTCATAACGCCTGCCAACTGTCACTCAGTTGCCTTGGCGCCAGCAGTTTTATTCTCGATATCTACCAAGGTGCTGCTACCTAGCGTCCTTCTGCTCACACTCTGCCTACAGAGTGTGAGCTATTTAACCCACCCAGAATAACCACATGCTTTGTCCGTGTTTGTAACAAATTGTTTAAGGTATAGTCAGCGCCTCAAAACAATTATTAATCCGATGCTCTGTTTTTTGGGGCCGGACTGAAAGTAAGTCACCTACACTAGAGAAGCTAATCATGGCAGACAAAGAGTTTAAAGAACCTTACAATGTGCTGTACTTTTTAGGTTTTATTGCAGCCCTGTTGATCCCAACCCTTCCAGCGACCCTGACGTGGATTCGCGTAGTGAACGGTTACGCAGGTTTCTAATCAAGTTTCAAACCCAAATGTCGGCACGGTTCGAGAGTTGGGTTTGGCTTAAGTGAGGTTCACCATCAATATTCGTCATCTGCTGTTAAATATTGTTGGTGGTCTCAGTGTTGGCCTGGGTATTCTGGGCATCGTACTTCCTCTTCTACCTACCACCCCTTTCTTGTTGTTGGCCAGTGCATGCTTTATGCGCAGCAGCCCTCAATTCCATCGTTGGTTGCATCAACATCGACTGTTCGGGCCGATTTTGACTAATTGGCAACAGAACAAAGCTGTTTCCAAGCGGGTAAAGCAACGCGGTTGCATCGTCATACTCCTCAGTTTCGCATTTTCGATTACCGTTATTCCTCATTTATGGTTGAAAGCTCTGCTGTTTGTTGGGCTTGTGGTATTGATCACCTGCTTTCTGCGACTTCCGACTCACGAGCTGGTTGCTAACCAACAAGAAAATCACTAGCATTATGTGGAAGTGTGCCCGCTCTTCGAGTGGGCGTTTGTTTTTTCTGCACGGTGAAAATTGACCAGCGGAAACCTTATTACCTGATTCGGCTCTGTACCGTATCGGGCCAATCGAAGTTAAATTAGTTATGACAACCGAAACTCTTTCACTGATCAAATCAAGCATCAAAAGCATTCAAGACTACCCAAAACCAGGCATCCTGTTCCGCGACGTGACCAGCCTGCTTGAAGATGCCAAAGCCTATCAGGCAACCATCCAATTATTTTTGGATCGTTACAAAGAGATGGGTTTCACCAAAGTCGTTGGTACCGAAGCGCGCGGCTTCCTGTTTGGCGCGCCATTAGCACTGGAACTGGGTGTGGGTTTTGTGCCTGTTCGCAAACCAGGCAAGCTGCCACGCGAAACCGTAGCGCAAACCTACGATTTGGAATACGGCACTGACACTCTAGAAATCCACGTAGATGCGATCAAGCCAGGCGATAAAGTACTGGTAGTGGATGATTTGCTGGCAACTGGCGGTACGATTGAAGCGACAACAAAACTGATCCGTCAGTTGGGTGGCGAAGTTGAGCATGCAGCGTTTGTTATCAACCTGCCAGAAATTGGTGGTGACAAGCGTCTTGAAGGTTTAGGCTTGAACGTTTACAGCATCTGTGAATTTGAAGGTCACTAAACACTCACATCGGAAGGTTTCATGAGTTATCTTGCCTTAGCGCGAAAATGGCGACCCACCAAATTTAACGAAGTCGTGGGTCAGGCACATGTATTAACGGCTTTAGAAAATGCTCTGGCGCAGAATCGATTGCACCATGCGTACCTGTTTAGCGGCACGCGTGGTGTTGGTAAAACGACCATCGGTCGTCTGTTTGCCAAAGGACTAAACTGTGAAACGGGCATCACCGCCACACCATGTGGTGAATGTGCGACGTGTAAAGAGATCGATCAGGGGCGATTTGTCGACCTGTTGGAGATCGATGCGGCCTCACGAACTAAAGTCGAAGATACCCGTGAACTGCTGGATAATGTTCAGTACAAACCAGCTCGCGGTCGCTTTAAGGTTTACCTGATTGACGAAGTACACATGTTGTCTCGTCACAGCTTTAACGCACTGCTGAAAACCTTAGAAGAGCCGCCAGAGTATGTGAAATTCCTGCTGGCAACGACGGATCCGCAGAAACTTCCTGTGACGATTTTGTCTCGTTGTCTGCAATTCCACCTCAAACCGATCAATGTTGAAAATATTCAGCATCAGTTGGAACACATCTTAGCTGCCGAACAGGTAAGCAGTGAAAGTAAAGCACTGGCGATGATTGCGCATGCCGCCGATGGCAGTATGCGTGATGCGCTGAGTTTAACCGATCAGGCCATCGCTCTTGGCAACGGCCAGGTGCAGCAGGATGTGGTGTCTCATATGTTGGGGACACTCGATACCGATCAAGCGTTACATTTACTGCAAGCGATCAGCAGCACGCAACCACAAACCGTCATGGACAGCATTGAAGCACTGGCTCAAAACGGTGTGGAGTGGGACGGATTGTTGCAGCAACTGGCGGCGCAGCTTCATCGTGTCGCGATGTATCAAGCGCTGCCATCCAGCATTGATAAAGCGCAGCCTGATGCTGAGAAAATTCAGTGGCTGGCCAAAAGCCTATCGCCGCAAGATGTACAGCTCTATTACCAGATTGCAATCAAAGGTCGTGATGATTTGTCGTTGTCACCAACGCCGCGTGTTGGTATCGAAATGATCACTCTGCGTATGATGGCGTTCCGACCGTCGCAGGCTTCGGTTGCACAGGTGATTTCGACTCAGCCGACAGCAGTTGCGCCAAGTCAGCCTCAAACTGTTCAGCCTGCAGCAGCGCCAGTATCCGCATCTCAAGCGCCACACGCGACACCAAGAGTTCAGCCGCAGCCAGCCGAGTACGAGCGTCCTTCAGCTCCTCCGCCGAGTGTACCTGAGCCGATGATTGAACCTGTGCCGCAAAGTGCTTCACAACCAGAGGCGCCCGTTCAACAATCAACAGTTGAGAGTGAACGCAAACCATCGCCGATGGTGGGGCTGCGTCATCAGCTGCGTTCTCAGCGTCAAGGCTTGGCTCAGAAAGGTTCTGATCCAAAAAAGCCTGATGCGGCATCTGCTAAACCGGTTTCGGTTCTTGAGCGTGTAGCCCAGCGTGGCCAGCATGCTGCGCAGATGTCGCCTTATTCTGCGACGTCTGTCGATGACACTCCGGATGATGAAGCGTATCAATGGCGTCCTACGCAAAACCTGCCAGTGGAAACGCAGGCAAAGAGTGAGTTGACGCCAACGCAGATCAAACGTGCCCTAGAACATGAAAAAACGCCGGAAATGACTGAAAAGTTGATTCATGAGGCGATTGAACTCGATCAGTGGGCCAGCCTGATTCAGCGTTTACATACGGCGAAATTGGTGGAGCAGCTAGCGCTGAATTCGACCTACAAGAAAAACGGAGCGTCGATTGAGCTGACATTGCGTCCATCGCACGCACACCTCAATACGGACAAAGCGCAGAGTGAACTTCTGCAGGCTCTGAATGACCAATTGAATGAGGATTGTCATCTGTCCGTCACCATCGGTGAAGACGGTGAAACACCTTTAGAGCTTAGAGAGCGCCTTTATCAGGGCAAACTCTCACGTGCCATCGACAATCTGGTGGCCGATCCTAATGTACAATTTATTGAGCGACGTTTTAGCGCTGAACTTGATAAAGACAGTGTTAGACCGATTTAACGGCAACTGCGGGCTTGAGATTTACATCAATCAACCCCACAGTATGTAAAACAATTAAGATAAACCAGAGAGACAAAGATGTTTGGTAAAGGCGGTATGGGCAACCTAATGAAGCAAGCCCAACAAATGCAAGAACGCATGCAAAAGCTTCAAGAAGAAATCGCAAACATGGAAATCACCGGTGAATCTGGTGCTGGTCTGGTCAAAGTGACAATCACTGGTAGCCACAGCGTACGCCGTGTTGACATCGACGAGAGTCTGATGGAAGACGACAAAGAAATGCTGGAAGACCTGATTGCTGCTGCGTTTAACGACGCCGCGCGCCGTGTTGAAGAAGCTCAGAAAGAAAAAATGGCGGGCGTGACTGGCGGTATGCAACTACCACCAGGCATGAAAATGCCGTTCTAACGACGAGTTAATTTAATGCGTACCAGTCATATGCTGGAGCATTTGATGGAGGCCTTACGTTGTCTGCCTGGGGTTGGCCCCAAGTCAGCGCAGCGTATGGCCTTTCATTTGTTGCAAAGAGACCGCAAAGGCGGCTTGCAACTGGCAGATGCTCTGAGTCAGGCAATGGTGGAAATCGGCCATTGCAGCGAATGTCGCACCTTCACAGAAGAAGAAGTGTGTCACATCTGTCAAAACCCTAAACGCCAGGAAAACGGTCAGCTATGCGTGGTGGAAAGCCCTGCTGATATCGCCGCTGTGGAAGCGACCGGTCAGTACTCCGGACGTTATTTCGTGTTGATGGGGCACCTGTCTCCACTTGATGGGATTGGGCCAAGTGATATTGGCTTGGATGTGCTGGATTTTCGTCTTCAACGAGGCGGTATTTCCGAAGTGATCCTAGCCACCAATCCGACGGTGGAAGGCGAAGCGACCGCACATTACGTTGCGGAATTGTGCCGCGAACATGATGTCTCCGCCAGCCGAATCGCTCATGGTGTGCCTGTCGGCGGTGAGTTGGAATTGGTCGACGGCACCACGCTGTCTCACTCATTACTCGGCCGACAAAAGTTGTAAAAAAACCGCGCTTTCAAGCGCGGTTTTTATGAGCAGAGCGTCATTGAATGATTTAAGCAGAGACTTGTTCTGCGAGCAAAGAACGGTAAATTAACGCACCCAGAGCACCACCGACAATCGGTGCTAACCAGAATAGCCACAATTGAGAAATCGCCCAATCACCTACGAACAATGCGACCGCAGTACTGCGTGCTGGGTTGACGGATGTGTTGGTGACAGGAATGCTGATTAAGTGAATCAAAGTCAGGCACAAGCCGATTGCGATAGGCGCAAAACCCTGCGGCGCGCGATTGTCGGTAGCACCCATGATCACCAAAAGAAACATAGCGGTCATGACCACTTCTGACACCAATGCAGCGGTCAGAGAATATCCACCCGGTGAATGATCACCAAAACCGTTGGCCGCAAAACCTGAAGCGGCAACATCAAAACTTGCCTGGCCAGACGCGATCACATACAAGATAGCGGCAGCAATCACACCACCAATCACTTGAAATACAATATAAGGAATCACGTCTTTGGCTGAGAAGCGACCGCCTACCCAAAGACCAACGGTGACTGCTGGATTAAGGTGACAACCGGAAATATGACCAATGGCGAATGCCATTGTTAAGACAGTGAGACCAAACGCCAATGCGACGCCGAGCAAGCCAACCCCCACATCGGGAAAGCCTGCGGCCAATACAGCACTGCCACAACCACCGAGAACCAGCCAAAAGGTGCCGAACATTTCAGCGATATACTTATTCATAAATTAAACCTTGCAAAGTGTGTGGAAAATTCCAAAAACGCAAGGAAAATACTGCTAAACGGAAGGGGTAAAGTCAGGGAATTGCAAACACTTGAGGATGGTAGCGTAAACAAAGTTTGTGAAACTGATCTCTTATGTGAGTTGCTCTAATTCGGTGAGATTCGCCATTGCTTCCTGGTTTGTCTGACCACAAACTACGGGACATGGTTTAAAGTGATGGCAGACGGCTGGGCGTTCTGGCTTGCCGAACAGTTTGCACAGATTGTTTTCGTTGAGCTGAATACAACGAACCCCGGCAGGTTTGCCATTTGGCATACCCGGAATAGGGGAAGAGATGCTTGGCGCAATGCAGCAGGCACCGCAGCCTAATCGACAGTCCATCATGACCTCGTTTTTGTGTATCCGCTCAATAAGGGCGCCGATCCTAACAGAAATCACGCTTCATCACAGCGAAATTGCAGAATATTTATCCTTGAACTTTGTGGGGGAGGAGGGTATAAATCGTCCCCCTGAAACAAGACAGGAAAACAGGTGTTATGAGTACTCCATTTTGGCAAAGTAAAACTCTGGATCAAATGACAGAAGCAGAGTGGGAATCTCTGTGCGACGGCTGTGGCAAATGCTGCCTGCACAAGCTAATGGATGAAGACTCCGATGAGGTGTATTACACCAACGTCGCCTGCAGTTGGCTGAACAGCGAAACTTGCTCTTGTAAAGATTACCCTAACCGTTTCAATTCAGGCGAAGAGTGCCTGAAGCTGACTCGTGACAAAATCGACGAGTTTAACTGGTTACCGGATACCTGTGCTTATCGCTTGCTGGCGAGTGGCGATACGTTGCCAGAATGGCACCCATTGATCACCGGCTCAAAAGAAGCGATGCATGCGGCCAACGAAAGCGTGCGCAATAAAGTCGTTTACGAAATTGATGTGATCGACTGGGAGGACCACATTCAAAACTTACCTGATAGACTAAAACCTCATAATTAACTTTCAAAGTTGAGAATGCTGTATATGCTGTTTGTATGTACAGCATGGGGTTTTCTATGTCAGATAACGATATAAATCAGAAAAAGGTCATACGAAAAGAAGTAGAAATTTCGACTATCTCGAACTTCGTTTACGAGAAACCATTGGTGTCCATCGATGAGAATGGTGAACCTCAGGTTACATACCGTACCAATGGCAATAAGATCCCCATCAAGAAACTCCCTTTACTCCATATTGTTTGGTATGGCGACAAAAACAACCTAATCAGATACCAACCATTAGACATGGTCAATGAGTTTTTGTTGTCGAAAGCAATCGATGATGGTGTGCTTGAGCTTGGAACCGATGCGCAGGGGCTTGCCCATTACTTCAGTTTTGTCTTAGACAAGCAGGTAGAGTGGGATGCTGAATACGATGAAGAGTACTTTGACCCTATCTATGATGACCCTCGCCCAGAATGGAATACTTTTCCTCGCAATAAACAGGAGCGATTAACCTATCAATATCGGGATGGCATAAAGCAACTCGCTATTGAGGGTATATTGGCTAAAACTACGGCTAGGCAATATATGAGCAGTGTCGTGGGTTTCTATAAACACTGTCTTCGCCAAGGCATCCGTTTTAATAATCCTCCCTTCCAGTTTGAGACAGTGAATATCCATTTCGAGGCGTCTGCATCCAGTATGAAAGCTTACCAACGTAAGCAGGTGCACACGACGGATATGCGGATTAAG
>ERZ1673961.98-NODE-98-length-43720-cov-29.690370_pt1 | contig 43720 bp, 48 predicted proteins | sample MGYA00580189_ERZ1673961 | MGnify/ENA primary metagenome ERZ1673961 (study PRJEB41334, sample SAMN05608105) | rock metagenome | biome: terrestrial subsurface; feature: shale formation; material: shale | place: USA: Pennsylvania ... | reverse complement strand
GCTAAAAATTGGACGGACTACTCTTCCCCCTAAACAGAGGAACTTTCAAAAGAGAAAAAATGAAGATGAAACCACAGCTCTTTTTACTGAACAACGCTTATGGGCACTGGCGTTGCCGAGAGGATGAATATTGCAAGCACTATCAAAGCCAGAACTATTCTTTTAGGCGAAATTGGGCTGACCTCGTCTAAAGCACCCGGGTTTCCAATTCTTCCCATAAGCAAGATTATGAATCCCCAGATAAGCCACCCGCTCCATACAACACTCAACCCAATCATGGCCAGGCCTAACCCAAAAGTCAAAATTGAATGGGCCTTTTCTCCAAGAAAAGCCCTTGCTATATGCCCACCATCAAGCTGGGCAGCGGGGATTAGGTTTAGGAAGGTCACGAGAATTCCTACCCAGCCAGCTATTGCCACCGGGTGAAGGTAAATCACATAATTCTCGGGAATCCTAAAGATGTATCTCTCAAGGAAGAGCATTATTAGACTTTGACCAAAGGCTATTCCGCCCTCCATTTGAGCCGCAGAGATAGGTAGAGTTGGAGAAAGCCTTAACCCTATAAGCAGCACTGGAATTGCCACAACAAACCCGGCTATAGGCCCGCTTGAGCCTAGGTCTATGGCAGCGTTTCTGGTGGGTATTGGGGATTTAACCCTTATAACAGCTCCCAGTGTGCCGAGAATGTTCGGAAAGGGGATGAAGTAAGGAAAAGTTGACTTTACTCCATGCAGTGTGGCCGCTATTTTATGTCCCATTTCGTGAGTACCCAAAATCGCAAGGACGCTTATTGAAAAGGCAAGAGCGTTAAGGTATATGTTTTTAATTCCCGGTAAATTGTATTCGTCAAGAAAAGCTATATATGAGCTTGAAAGCCAATAACCAGCAAACAAAGTGCTCAAAACAGTTGCGATGAAGAGGCCAATCCCAATAAACGGATTTTCTTTTTTTACTTCTTGGGCCGGGAAGAGATACAAAACAATTTTTCCTTCCTTCTTCTTTAAGGCCCCCCAGTAACCAATTTCTTCGAGTTCCTTAAGAACTGTTTCAAAATTACTTTCTCTTATCTCCAGAACTTCAAAAGCAATTAAATTTCCCCTTGACTGCATTTCACCCAAAGAATAGAATTGACTCAGTTTTTCAATCAAATTCTTCTCCGGTTTTTCCTCAACTATTGGCTCAATTTCAAATCCTACAATAACCATGTCTCCTCCACATTTGGGGCAAGAATTCTCCAGGAGAGCTTCATTTGAGTCTACCACCTCTCTATGGCCGCAGTCAATACACTCATAAACTCCTTTTGGCATTTTTCCCACCACTAAAAGGGATAGGTAAGGAGAATTTAAAAACTATTCCTCTATGTAAACTTCACCTTTGTCTGCATCAACCTCCACAAGTTGGCCGGTCTTGATTTTGCTTATATCTATTTTATCCACCATGGGAATCCCAGCAATTATGGCCCCAGTGGCAACTATTGTTTCAGCTTCCTCCACAACTATGGCCGCTGGAGCGACTCCATTTTTCTTCAGCTGATATATTACATAAGAACCAACCGTGGATCCCTTCCCTCTGGGAAATATGAGTACTTTCCCCTTTATACTTTCTCCTTTTATGTCACTTTCTGTGTCTTTTATCACACCCGTTTTAGGATCAACTCCTCCGAGAAACGAGAGCGGTTTTTGTGACACCAAAGCGATTCCTCTTGCTTTTCCACCCGAAATTTTTCTCCCTTTAAGCTTCATCTTCTCACCTCAAGGAGCCTCAAGTATAAGTTTTTCAGTATCTTCAAGTCTAACTTTCAGGCCAAAGGAAGAGAAGTAAAAACTGGCCTTTCCACTGTTTGTTGCAATTCCCCTATGCCAATTTTCCACTGGTGAGACTATTAAACATGCATCTGCAATTATTTTTCCATTGTAGCGTTCTATAACCTCAGTATAACCCAGAGTGTCAGCTAGAGCTTTCACGACTCGGCTAGCAGTTATTAAAACTGGAATCTTTGGTGGTTTTTCTCTAATTTTAAGCAGCTTTGCAATCTCTTTTACTTCCTGAATAGAAGCATGAGGACAACCGATTACTATGGCGTCAATTTCACTCCAATCTATCTTAAACTTTTCCTTCACTTCTTCAAGATCTTTTTCCTCAACTTGAATTTTCTCAAGCTTATCTTCTATGGCATATTTATACTCCGGAGTTTCACCATCCACGTGATAGAGGGCTATTGAGCCAGTTGCTGCCATAGAAGCTCCAAGTTCTTTTAGATAATCGAGCTTCTCAGGTTTGAGGTTTTTGAAGTAGGGCACATCGTTCTTCAAGTTTTTTCCGAGATAATACCCCAAAAAGCTGTAATCTGCGAAATCCTTAAGCTTTGCCTCAACCTCAACGATTACTGTTGCCTTTCTATTTTCCTCAAGATGGAGACCATAATTCGGAGTTTTACCAACTATTGCCGCTGCAAGGCTAGAGGGCCCACCTTCTCTGTTCGTTCTAGCTCCCAATATAGAGTTCGCAAAGATTACGGCAGAGCTTTCGCTCCAGGCTATGTGATCACCGAACTTTGGAAGGTTTGCACCGTAATAGGGAGTGCACGTGGAAGTAATCTCTATTCCCATGGCTTTATATAGCTCAAGAATTTCCCTCTGCTTTTCCATGAAGAATTCATCTCCTATACCAGCCGGGTTGAGGGTTGTATAGACACTAACTTTTGCCCCAGAATTGACAAAATCCCTCAAAAACTCTATTCCAGCATCACCTATGTTTTTATAAGAAACTCCAGCAACTTGAGCACTTTTGATAGGGATAAGCCTATCAGCCCCGTAGATCTCCCCAAGGGCAACGAGAATTTCCATGGCTTTTTGCAATGCATAGCCATATTCACCGGCAAGTATTAGCTCTTCCTCTTTTGTAAGGTACATCCTACCACCAGAATAAGATTAGAAGTGGAGGTTTTAAAGGGTTTTCAAATTGTAATGGCTACATAGCTGACCTGTGCATCTCTTCCTGGTTCCTTATTTTCGGAATTTTTGCTTTGAAACCTTGAAAATATCCCAATGGTTTCCCAACTCCGGTCAAAATGCTTAAATATTCCAATACATTATTTTACTAATTAGTGATGTTTGTGAACTCTGAAGAGGAAGCTGTTTTTAAGCGCCTGAGGCGTATGAACATTATAGCAGGTATTTTGCACACCATAACTGGTGTCGCAATGCTGGCCTTAGGCTTTCTGTTGGAATGGGAGCGTCCAATTTACACTTTCTACCTAAAGTACGAGGTCATAAGGGACGGCGGGGAATTGATCTTCAAAATTTATCCCAACCCGCAGGTGGTCTTTACCCTGAAGTACCTCGGCGTGCTAGTGGCTCTCTTCCCGTTGATGTCAGCTGCTGCCCACTTCATAATAGCTGGTCCTAAGTTCGATAAGTACGTCGAGAACCTCAAGAAAGGTATGAATCCCTACCGCTGGTACGAATACACATTCTCCAGCTCCGTGATGATAGTTCTGATTGCCATCTTCATTGGTGTCCTAGACATATGGTCGCTGGTGATGATATTCGCGCTCAACGCGGTGACGATGCTCCTCGGCTACCTGATGGAGCTCATCAACCAATACACTGAGAAGACCAACTGGTCACCCTTCCTAATTGGCTGGATATCTGGGATAGTTCCTTGGATAGTCCTGTTCGCCTATTTCTTCGCCGCCATCTCAACGGCCGAAACAAAGCCCCCAACGTTCGTATACCTAATATTCTTCATTTACTTCATTCTGTTCAACATCTTCCCACTAAACATGTACCTGCAGTATAAACGCGTCGGGAAGTGGAAGGGCTACCTTTACGGCGAGAAGGTTTACATAATTTTGAGTTTGGTCGCAAAGACCCTCCTGGCATGGATAGTGTTCGCTGGAGTTTTCTCTCCGTGAGCCCTCTCCATTTATTCCTTTATCCCGACTCCCAGTTCGTTCAGGGGGGTGTTTAGGGCAATATCTTAGGATTTTTGTGTTTTAACACCTTATAGATAACAGTTGCGCAAAAATGCCATTATCTAGAAGCGGAATTAAATAACTTAAAAAGAAACCGCAACATTTATAAATCGACTTCCTATTAATAGATATCGGGTCATGCAGCGGGGTGGGGCAGCTAGGAGTGCCCGCCGGGCTCATAACCCGGAGGTCGGCCGTTCAAATCGGCCCCCCGCTATTATGTACATTTTTATACATTGATGAACATTTTTGCACGTTTCTGGACTCAAAGCCTTCTTAAGAAATTATTTTGTCCACAAAAAATTTAAAACTATTTATGTTGGTATTTTTACTATGAAAAGTTTAAAAGAATTAAATATTTGGGAGTTGCATAAAGTAATGCAACGAGCTAAAGAGCTGAGGGATCAAGGCATTAGCTACTCCCAAATAGCATCAATTATTGGAGAAGAGTTTAACGTTAAAGTTTCTAGGCCAACGATTATGCGTTGGTGTAAAGGCCTCCACAATCCATTCAACAAAATAAAGGAAATCTCTCTTGAACCTTCACCAAGTTTGGCTTATGTAATCGGAGTTTTTCTTGGTGATGGAAGCACGACCAAACTGAAAAATGGAAGGTATATAATAAAGTTGAAAGCAATTGATAGAGAATTTGTAGAGAGATTCAAAAACGCATTAGAGTGTCTAGATATTAAAACTACCTTCGGGCTTGAACATGATTCCACACGTGTAGACAGATGGTATGCAGAAGGAAGCAATAAGATGCTCTTCCAATTTTTAAAAGGCCCCAGAGACCAACTATTCAATGTGGCATGGGAATATCCTCGAGAATTCTTACAAGGCCTATTTGATAGCGAGGGATTTCCCGTAATTAGTGCCAAAAATCACTTCCGAGTTCAGGTAGCACTTGCAAATTCAGATTTGGAACTCCTCAATTTTACTGAAAGAGTTCTCTTAGAAAAGTTTGGAATTTCCACTCGCTTAGTTCAAACCCACAAAAAAGGCAGTCCCATTGTGATTCGGGGCATGGAGTACAAGTATAATGTCGACATGTACGTTCTCTGGATATATCGCTTAAGCCATGTTCGGAAATTTGCAGAGGAAATTGGATTCACATCGAGAAGAAAACAGGAAAAACTAGAAGATGCTTTGCATTTAAGTGAGATACCTGTAGCAGAAGCCCTTAAACTCTGGCACCAAAAATATGTAAACGGTCCAAGAGGGTACATAAAACGGGCCCCAAAGCAACCTTAATAAATCCCTCATAAATACCTCAGAGAGGGTAATCATGGACTTAGTAGTATTAGGACATGTGGCCATTGATCATGTAATATTCCCGGATAAAAGAGAAATCATTCTTCCCGGAGGAGCGGCAACTGCCGTGGCAACTTCCGCTGCTTTAAGTGGGGCCAAAGTTGGATTAGTAACAAAAGTTGGCAGAGATTTTCCAAAAGAGTGGTTAAATAGGCTCTCCGAAATAGTGGATATAAAAGGAGTTCATATTCTTGATGGGAATACCATACACATCTACATGATCTATCACGAAGATGGGAGTGTCGATGCTCCAGTGGACATGGGAGTGGCCCAAAAAATGGGAGAAACAGAAATCCCTGAGGAATACCTAAATGCAAAGATTTTTCACATTTCCCCAATACCTCCCGAAGAGCAACTCAAAGCAATAAACCGCCTAAAAAGAAAGAGAATTAGCCTCGACTTCAACCCAACTTATATGGAAGACTATAAGACAAAGAGAGACATTATGAAAGAAATAATCTCAAGGGCCGAGATAATTTTCCCAAATGAAAGAGAAACGAGAACAATTACCGGAGAAAAGGATCTCAAAAAGGCCGCCAAGATATTGTATGAATGGGGTGCGAATCTAACAATAATCACCTTAGGAGAGAAAGGAGTTCTCTTCTACAATGGAGAAAAGTTCATGAAGTTTGAAGCTTTGCCAATCAGCGAGATAGTTGACCCTACTGGAGCTGGAGATGCCTTTGCTGGAGGTTTTTTGGCCTATTACGTAAAAGAAAAACCTATAGAAGAATGCATAAACCAGGGGTTGCTAAGGGCAAGAGAAGTCTTGAAGAAGAAGGGAAGCTGGAGTATTGAAGTCTAGTCGCTCGTCACCATCCTAGAGAACAGGTATAGAGAGATCAATACAAGTACCGCAATGGCCGTCACCTCAAACTTGGGCATGACCGCCGAAAGTCCCCCTATTAAAATGTATGTCGGAATTGCCAGAAGAGATGCTACAGTAACTATTAAGTAGTGTTCCCTTGGGGCCTTTTCTCTATCCAAGTACGCAGATTCAATGAAAATAAGTCCTAATACCACCAAAAACAGGCCCTCAATACCCCCTACTTTGTAGTATACTAAGAACCCCATAAGAGCTATAAGAAATAAGGTACCAAAGAAATATGAGAAAAACGCTAATGGCGCAAATGCTAATACTGGTAGGAGGTCTTTATATCCCAGTAAAATAAACGCCATAATGACGAGTGGAATTGGAGAAAATCTTATTCCAATCTTCATAGCCTAATAACCTCCGAAATAGCTGTTTTAAGGGGCTTGGTGACATCCCAGTCTATTACCAATGCATAGGGAGAGAGTTTCCTAAGATAAGCCTTTCTTCTGAGGCCTAAGATTTTAATAGCAAGATCTTCTTCCTTGCTTTTTGGTTTTAGAGCAGAATACGGGTCTGGAGAAATCACTATTATCTTGTAACCATAATGATACATCATCTTTAGTGCCTTTCTGCTCTCCTCACTTACAAGTGGAGAAATATAAATTATTTGAGCATTTGCTGGGAAGCGGGTTCTTATGAGGTGTTCCACCTGATATGCTATTAGATTGTTCTTACCGGGCTTTGCGGTGCTTAACAGATCAACACATTTGAAGAAATGCCTCTTTCCATAGTCCACCCGGGCCCAAAGGGGAACACTTTCTGAAAGCAAAAGACCAAAACTTGTTCCATTTTTGAGACTGTCTAGCATAAGAGAAGCTGCCGCTCTTACAGAGTAGTCTATAACCTCAGCACCTTGGTAACCTGCATCAAGAACTATTACAATGTCCACCTTCCTCTCACTTTCATATTCGTTACTCATTATCTTGCCAAGTTTGGCTGTTGCTTTCCAATTAATTATTTTAAATGGATCTCCAGACTGATACTCTCTAATTGCGTGAAATTCGACCCCTTCACCAATTCTGGGAGATGGTAATGGACCGACGGTGATTTTCGTTCCCTTTGTGGAATAAGGAGTTATTATGTCCTCAATAAGAGGCACTCCAATAAGTTCACCATATAATTCAATCTCCTTATCTTTTTTGAAAAAGCCAAAAGGATCTTGGTAACTCATCCTAATTTTGTTGAACTTGTGAACTCCTCTACGAACTTTAATTTTATATGAAACTTCTCTAACCTCGTCTTTTTTTAGCGAGAGTAAAAATTCTTTACTGCCTTCAACTATTTCAAGTTCTTCTGAAACATCTTCGGTTATTTTTAAGCTCGGGACCCTCTCTTTTGACTTGACTTTAAGCTTTACTTCTATAATCTCCCCCTCGAGAATCCTATCGTGAGGGAGAATGCGCTCAATCTCTACATCAAGTCGAGGTTTGAAAAAAGCTATTGCAATGAAAAAGAGCCACATTATAGGGAGTGTCAAGTAAATCATGTCCCACCTTAATGTGAAAAATGCCATTAAAACTCCTAACCACAGAGCTAATAAAAGCTGAAGTGCCTTTCCTGTTGGATAAAACTCCCTCATGGCCCTCACTCGAATTTTGGCACTGGTATTTTCTCAAGCATTTTTTCCATAACCATCTCTTGGCTAACTCTAGTATACCAAAGCTCTCTCTTCAAGATAAGGCGGTGACTTAAAGCAGGAATGGCTACTTTCTTTACGTCATCAGGAATTACATAATCTCTCCCTTCCAAAGCAGCGTAAGCTCTCGAAAGCCTAAGCAATGCCAAACTTCCCCTTGGTGAGGCTCCAACTTCAATTTCTCTCTTGTTTTCTCTAGTAGCCCTTACTATTTCAGTTATATAATCCAGAACTGCATCGCTTATATAGACTTCTTCAATTGCCTTTTGCATCTCCGTGATCTCCTCTGCTGAACTCACTTGGTTTATATCTACTTCTTCTTTCTTCCTTCCAATTCTTCTCTTTAATATTTCAACCTCTTCCTCCTTTGTGGGGTACCCCACTCTCAATCTGACTAAGAACCTATCTAATTGGGCCTCGGGGAGAGGATAAGTTCCCTCCTGCTCTATCGGATTTTGAGTTGCTATCACCACAAAGGGCTTTTCAAGGTAGTAGGTTTTGCCTTCTATTGTTACCTGTCTCTCCTGCATTGCCTCAAGCAGAGCCGATTGAGTTTTTGGGGGTGCTCTATTAACCTCATCAGCGAGTAGAATATTCGTGAATATCGGGCCTTTCTTGAATTCAAATTCAAGGCTCTTCTGGTTAAAGACACTAACCCCCAAAATATCTGACGGCAACAAATCTGGTGTGAACTGGACTCTTCGGAAGTTAACCCCTAAAGCTGCTGCAAAGCTTTTTGCCATTAGAGTCTTTGCCAGGCCTGGCAAGTCTTCAATGAGTATATGTCCATCAGCCAGAATTGTAGCAAGTATTAATTTCAGGACTTCCGTTTTCCCAACTATGGCTTTCCCAACTTCATTTAAAATCTTATTCCCCTTTTCGTGAACTTCTTCTATTTTCATTTACATCCGCCTCCACCCTTTTAATGGCATTTTCAAGATTATCTAAAAAATTCCCTTCAGGTAGGGAAGTAAAGATCTCTCGAGTTCTTGCTTTTGCTTTCTCTCTATTATCCTCAAGAATTTCATATATCTCCAAAATTGCATCAGAGAGTATTTGCCTTGCAATTGTTCTCTTCCTTGCCATCTTTATGATGTCAGTGAGCCTCTCAACATCCGTCTTCTTTTTCCTCACATTTCCTCTTCTTCTAGGTAAATATGGGAACTCAGTTTCCTCCAATACAAATGCAAGAAGAATCACGCCAGCAATTAAAACAGCAACCCATCTAACCATATAGGAGCCTGCAAAGAACGCTATTAATACAAAAGGAAAGGCTAAAATGATTGCAAGGTTAAACCTCATTTACATCACCTTTAATTCTCGTATAGAGGTCATAAGCTTTCCTAGCATCATCCATTGTAACTTTTTCAGGTGCATATTTTGCTTTTTCAAAGAGCTTTGCAAGACTCACATAGGCCTCATGTTTATACTTCACCTTCTCAGCATGTTCCCAGTGTGTCCAGCTTTCTCTGTAAGGGATGCCCAAAAGTCTGAGCCATGTTACCGCATTTTTATACAATTTGATTACTATCTCATTTGGATCTCCGAGGAAATTTATGCCTTCTTCCTCCAACTTTTTATCAAATTTCTCTACGATCTCTTTAAGTCTTTTCCTCTCCTTTGCGGCTCTTAAATCAAGATAAAATCTAACAGCAACATAAGCCAAAAGTGCCACAAGCACTCCAAAGAAGGCATATAAATAGATACTCCCTTCGACAGATGGACCTAACGGGTTTTGGAAGTATCTCTCATAAAAGCTGACATTATAACTCTGATTAACATGGTAGGCCCCCCCTGTCTGGTTAATGGTTATGTTTGACAAGGGTGTCTTATACGCCTTATAAAGGAGTGGAAGGGCTATTATGATAGAACCAACTATCATAGCAAGAAATATCCCCCAATTTACTTCGTAATCTGGGCCTTTTTTGACAAAGGGATCCCCAACTTCAAGAAAGATCTGAATTAATATTATCCCTGCAATAACTATCAAAATAGCAAAGAACAGACCAATCAAGTAATAGTCTTGAGTTCCCTTTTTAACCTCTCCAATTTTAGCTTGAGAGCTTATTATAGCACTCATTAGTAGAACGATGATAAAATAAAGGATTGTCAATCTACGCTTCATAATCTCTCATCTGTAAATCTATGCAAAGATAGGTTTAAAAAGTTTCATAACGGGAGAAAACCTGGGTGAAAATATGGAAAAAATCCCACTGCTTTTCGTTGAGAGCACTGCTGAGGAATGTGTGGAGGATGATAAGGCGAAGATAGATTGTATAATTATTCAGAAAAACATAGAAGTGAGGTTAAAGAAAGAGGAAAAACTTCCTGCTTTTATAGATGTAAAAAAAGCAAAATTCATGAAAAAAGAAGTCTATGACAGATTTCGTTTCTATGTAGACAAATATGAGCATAGAATGATTTGTGATGTGATAATAGTATTGCCAGATAGAAGAACAGAAATAAGACTTTACAAAGGGGATGAACTAATGCTCCTACCCGTAGAAGGATACGTTTCAAGTATAATCGCAGAGGTCGGGAATAGAGTTAGAAAAAGTGATGCATTTGCTGCAATAACAACTAAAAAAGGGGAGGTACACTACCTCAAACCACCCAAGAACGGAACAGTGATTTACATCGATGAATTCACCAACAGACCACACTATGTATACTATCTCCTTCCAGAGGAGCTTTAATATCCTTTAGTGCAAAACTGAAGTCTGAGGGATTAATAATAGGGAGCCTATTTCCAAAGGGCGTTATGGGAGGACGAAAATATTTTCACCTTGAGGAAGAGGCTTTTACTATTCGTACGAGAAGTTTTGGCCGAGCGCTTTAACATTAGGTCCTAATTCTGTGTCCCAACCAGCAGAAAAACTGATAAGAATTACAGGAAAAGTAGGAAGTGGGCTGTCGTATTAAGAGGTGGGAACCAAGCTTGCATGAACATGACCATTCTGCTTACCCTTTATATGTTGTCCTATTTGAGGTCCTTGAGCTGAACAAGCGAAATGGGTCGGGATTTCTCAACCCCCAAGAACCGCAAAAACTTTCAGATAAGGCCTTTCTTCCTCATAGAATACATGAGGATCGAGAACTTGCTCTTGGAAAGGCCGAGCTTGCAGACTAACTCACTGTGATTGGGTTTTCAAGTGTGAAGAGGCTCTAGCGAGAGTCAATCACATGCCTTCAATTATCGCCCTTACATTCTCCTTAATTCTCATTTTTAAAGTGTCTAGTTTATCCATTCCCTGAATCGTCCTCGTGTTGTTAGCACTTGTAATTATCAAAGACCATCTATGCAGTTCATGTTTTTTCAGTTCATCCTGGAACATGACAAGGAATTTAGAACCTTTTGCCTCTACTTCAATTATTTCAATAGACCTATCGCCCAGTTTTGTTGAGTAAATCTCTCTTGTTTTTAACCCACTAAATTCTCTTTCAAGCATTTCCGCAAATTCTCCCATATAAGGTCACCTAATAGTAATTAGAGCGAATTCCTATATATACCTTATCACAAAATTGTATAACGCTGACCAAAAATGTTATAAGGGCAATGAAAGAGTTAATCTTGAAAAAATTTAGTTGGTGGAAAGAATGAAAGTTGAAAAAGGAGATTTTGTAGTTTTTAACTACATTGGAAAATTTGAGAATGGAGAAATCTTTGATACTACTTATGAGAATATTGCCAAGGAAGCTGGAATTTATATGGAAGATCGAACTTATGGTCCTCTTGGAGCTAACGTTGGTGTTGGTGAACTCATCCCTGGAATAGATGAAGCTCTGTTAGGAATGGAAGTCGGAGAAAAGAAGATCATAACAATCCCTCCAGAAAAGGGTTACGGAATGCCAAGAGACGACTTAATAATTAACGTTCCTACAAGTGAATTTGAAAAAGCAGGTATAGAGCCTATAGAAGGGGCTTATATCATGACGGACAGCGGAATTGCACAGATAACTGCTATTGGAGAAGAAAACGTTACTCTGGATTTTAACCACCCGTTAGCTGGAAAGACTCTTGTTTTTGAAGTTGAGATAGTTGATGTAAAAAAAGAAACCTCAGATGAACCCGAGGCCTGATATCTGAACCCTGGTAGCCACAAGGAATATTATCTCTCCAAGTATAGCCAGCATTGCGCTGTATTTGAAGCCTGCGGAGAACTTCCCTTCTCTTATTATTCCAATCCCCAACCCAGAGACTATCGCTTGGACCCCTACAAATGCCAGAAGAATGTTATAAATTGCATCCATAGGCAAGTTTAAGCCAATTTCTGGGGTGTTCATGCTTCCCATAAGTTGAGAGACTATACCAAGGATACCTGGGCCAAGAAATCCACTTGCAATTATAAAGAACATTGCCTGCATTCCAGTCGAAGCTTTCCTCTCCTTTTTTATTCTCAGTATTTCACGGACGTCGTTGGCAACTGCCACAAGCACATCCGCCATTGGGGCTCCTCTTTCATAAGCCTCCAAGATAATCATCGTAGAGCGGTAAATTATCGAAGATTTCCTATTTCTTATTGCAAAAGCTTTTAGAGCTTCTATTGTTGATCTGCCCTTCTTTATCTCCTGCACGGTTCTCTTGAATTCTTCCGTCAATGCCCCAAACCTCGCAGTTGAAGCTTCCTCTAAAGCCTCTGAGAAAGAAACACCTGCTCTCAAAGAGCTTGCAATGTAGAAGAACGCATCGGGAAGATTTTTTTCCATGTCTTCTATCTTCTTGGATAGGAGGTAGTATGGATAAACATACGCAATTCCCAAAAACACCGCAAGAGATAGTGGAATTGCGTAGATCTTGACTGGAGACAGAATGAAAACTATTACCCCTACAACGGATGCCAGTAGTAAAGATACCAGCAAAAATTCAAGCGCCAAAAATGATATTCCCGCTGAATACAAAAAGAGCTCATATCTTCTAACCCACCTCTGGGGAAGTACTTTTTCAAGGGCCTTCGCAAGAGGTCGGAGGAATTTAATTTCGGCCAAATTTAATCACCTCGGCTCACTACGTTTTATCATAAACACAACGAGGGTTGAAATAGCTGGGAACCCAAAGAGCAGAATAACAGCTAACCCTTGGACGGGCATTACTAACGCCCTAGTCATTAATGAAGCAGCCAGTATCGCCACAACGAATAGCGTTGGCATTATTATGGTTATGAACATATAGACAAAGGCGACACCGTTTACCTTTTGGATGTATTCCACAAGCTTCATTCTGTATTCAAAGGAAAAGTCTTCGGCAAGTTTGTAGAGAATATCCGCCAAGTTTCCACCGAATTTTGTGGCCCTAAGGATCTGCTTTACAACTCTACTAACGTTTTCGGACGCCATCCTCTCCTCAAACCTCATTAGTGCATCTTCAAAGGAGGTTCCTCCGTGCATGTCTCTTATCATGAGGTCAAATTCCTCGGATATGGGTCCATAATCCGCATTGGCAACCGATACCATTGCCTCAGCTATACCAACTCCAGCACTTAAGAGCGATGCCATGTGTCTCAAAACATATGGAAGGGCTTTTTCTACCTCTACAACCCTTCTTCGCCAGACTATTCTTGGGTAGTTCCTCATATACAGGAAACCACCAATAAAGCCAAGTATCCCAAGCATCAGGGAGATGTCAGCTGGCATGAGGAGGAGAACGCCCATTAAAAAAGCAAAAATTGCAGTGAAAATGGAAACACCCAGCATCAATGCAACGAACTGCTCTTTACTCATTTTAATGTTAGCCCTCAGGAGATCATAGTCAAGTCCCTTTATAGACCTGGTAAATGACTCAACCGGGCCCTTAAAGTGCCTAAGCATGAATTCCGAGAATCTATGAGTGAAAGATTTCCCCAGCTCTTTTTTTCTCCATTCAACAATCTCTTCAAGCTCTTTCTCAAACCGTTCTTCCCTCTCTTGGGAGACCTCTTCCTGAAGTTTTTTCAGAAGCTGAAGTCTCTCTTGGAGCGTTAGGGTTTTAGGAATTCTCGAAATAGGGCGTTCGCTAACTTCTATAGTTTTTTTACCCAACCTTTCAAAGAATCCAAGGATTTTTTCTTTTATTCCCAAGTCCTCTCACCCTAGATGACCGTTCTAACTTTTTCAGTCAGTTCAACTGAAGCGTCATTCTCTATCCTTCTCAGCAACGATTCTTGATCAATGTAAAATTCCCTAATGTAATGGCCAACTTCTTCTATGCTCCTTATTCCTTTCTCTACCATCCACTGAAGGACAACTTCCCTCTTCCGCCTCTCTTCTAGGAGTTCCTCCATTGTTAAACCAGTATGCTCTGCAAGCTGGTTCAGGAACCTACTTGGCACTCCAGTTGGATAGAGCTCGTCTTTTGCCGGATTGTACTTATAGATGGTGTTCAGCTGAACGCTTTCTCCTTCTATTCCGGAAACTTCCGCTATCTCTGTAATCCTTCTTATGGTTCCTTTCTTTCTGTTGTTGAACCTCACCTGCATTATGATGACATCCAAAGCAGGAATCATGATTCTTGGAACACTCATTGGCGGGCTCTCAAGCCTTACGATTGTTTCTCTGGCTGAGTTAGAGTGAATCGTGCCCATACAGTTTGACACCAGTATTCCATTGGCAACATAATTGTGATCATCTTCCACTGTAAGATCATAGAGGTACTCAATTCCCAGCTCCTTAGGATCAACTTCTTCAACACTTATAACCTCATCCCAGTAAACGTCTCCCTCGGCAATCAGCTGGAGTCTTTTTGCCATTACCCAAGCTTCTTCATCGCCGATGTCTTTGGCCACCTGCTGAAGAGCAAGGGCAATGCCTCTGAGTGCAGACCGCCTTATCTCGTTTGATCTGTTTTTCTCAATATGTCTGATGAGACTCTCGGAAACTTTTTCTCCTGCATAGTGAGAGGCTAGTTTTGACAGCTCAGCCACGGTAAGGTTCAGCCTCAAACGTAGGGGTCTTATCATTTCCCCGGAGATTGGAACGCGGTAGGTTCTCCTTCCACGATAAGCCCTCTTAGTCTTCAGAATCTCTTCAAGTTTGGCAACCTTCTTCGAATGATGGAGCGGTATAAGGCTCTTGAACTTCCTGAGATCCTCAACCCCGCTTATAGTTATTCTGAAAATTTCTCCCTTCTTGAAGCCTCTGTTCTTCACACGGGAGACCGTGCTTATTATTCCAAGTCTCTGAAGTGCATACCATATCTTTCTTGCCGCATTTTCACTCTTTGTTGTTAGAATAATAGAAGGTCCGCTCTCATCCACATATCCATCAGCATCAAACACTCCAGCTATGAAGTACCTTACAAGGTCGTCATGAGAAAGAACAACATCCGGAACATCCCAGACTTCAGACTTCTTGCCCTTAGGTATGCCGAATATCCTCAAGAGCATCTCAGCAAAGATTTTGGAACCAACTGTTACAACAGTACACTTTCCACTGATCTTTGTCTGCGGAGAATACTCCGGCAGAAACTTCGAGATAGCATTTACAAAGGCATTCCTATATCCTTCATCATCAAAAGTGGCTGAGAGGTGGTAGCCATTGGAAGCTATATAACCGTCGCCGAGGAGTACTCCAGCAATATAGGCAAGATCGCCGTCCACTTCCCTAACCAATTTCACAGGATTTGAGTTAATAGAGAGCAGATATTCGGCATTTTCTGGCGGAAGTCCATTGTTTGGAACCTTTACCATTCCATTTCCATTAGGAACAAGGTAGTAATCACTTATTCCTACGTAAATGTTTGGATCCACAAGGGCTTTACGCTGGGGCGGCTTGGGTGGGCGCATCATTACAGCAACCCTATCTCCAACACTAATCTTTCCAGCTTCTTTTCTCACGACATCCCCGTTAGAGAACACAAAGAAGGGATGGGTCTTGGTCAGAATAACCTCATTACCAGTCCTTGTTCGTATGCGCATTAGCTTCTCTCCTTCCCTTACTTTCCTCCTCCATACTCTTGAAACTACGTGCTTGCCCGCTTTAAGGTCAGCTCCAACACTAACAACTTCGAAGCGATCCTTTTCCTCAAGGACTATATACTCAAGATCCTTGTATCTCTCAATTCTGTCTGAGTATTTTTTGAAAAGCTCTTCCACCAAATCCCCAATAAGGACAAACCTACTGTCAGAGAGCTGAATAACGGAAAAGTCATAAAGGGCACCATTATGACCCGTGTTCATTGCCGTGAACATTGTTCTTGCCTCTGGTCCTCTGACCTCACCGACGATAATCCTGTCCGGACGCATTCTTAGGGTGTTCTTAACGAGATCATCCATGGTTATTTCTCCCCTTCCTTCTATGTTTGGAGGCCTTGTTTCAAGCCTTACCCAGTGTTCAATTGGCAATTGAAGTTCTGCAGTATCTTCAATACTTATAACACGCTCACTTGGAGGAATGAACATTGCCAATGCGTTAAGAGTAGTAGTTTTACCCGAACCAGTCCCTCCGGCAACGAGGACATTTGCGGGCTTCACTCCAAGACCATCAATAAAAATCCAAAGCAGAGACGCAACTTCCAAGTTAAATGTGCCGTACTTCAGGAGATCAATTATCGTAAGGGGGTCTTTTTTGAATTTTCTTATGGTCAACGTAGGCCCATCTAAACTAACCGGCCTAATGGTCGCATTTACTCTACTTCCATCAGGCAAACGAGCATCTAAGAGCGGGGTTTGCTGATCAATTCTTCTTCCAACCTGCCTTGCTATACGTTCAATAATGTTTAATATCTCCCTCTCGTCATCAAAAAAGATGTTAGTTTTGCACATGTAAAACTTTCTGTGCCACACGTATACTGGTCTTCTCGTTCCTATTACCATGACTTCTTCCAGGTTATCATCTCTAACAAGGGGGTCAAGTTTTCCGTAACCTATCATGTTCTGGACAACCAGATTTACAAGAATGTCCATCCTTGCCTCGGAGATAGCCGGAGCAAGTTCACGCATTATGTTTTTAACAGCCCTTCCAAATATCCTTCTCCTCTCCTCCGGATCGGGAATGCTCTCAGGATCTATTTGTATTTCTGCAATTGCCCTGTCTCTGACGATCTTCACGAGTTTTTCTTCCTCTTCATTCAATTTTGGAAGGCGTATTTCATAAATTGGGATCGGTTCTCCCTTAACTCTAAGGATCCTCACATTTCCATACACATCAAGAACTTCCGCCTCTTCCCCGGAATAAGTGGGAATGGGAACACTTGGTGAGCCTCTTGTGGATTTCAATATCTCCTCTAAACTAGTTTCTGGTTGACTCTCAGCAGATAAGGGTTTTGAAGGAGTTTTAATTTCTGGCACAATGGGGGATATTTCTTCCTTGGCCTTAGGTTTTTCTTCTTCTCTTCGTCCTTCTTTTATTATATCCTTTAAAGGAGCCGCTTCTTCACTTAAGATCTCCTCTATCCATGACAATCCTGAACGTTTTTTCTTTTTCTCCTCCAAATTCACTCACCCTCATGAGATTTTCCCATTTGACGTTATATGTGATTTCGAGCTTATTACCTAAAAATGCTATCCAGACAGGATAATCAAATTTTAGCTCAGGTTTTTTAGATATCTCCCCTAACTCTGGCTCTTCTTTGCTTCCCGAAAGTAAACCAGTTCCAGAGGAAACAACTATCCTAGAAGAAAGCTTTGAGAGAGCATCTGAGCTTTCTTCAGATGTTCTGTCCAAATACCTAGGCATGTACTCCCTAACGTATTGAGCGTATTGAGAAAGGATCGTATCAACGTATTCACTGTATTTCATTGTGTACTCTGGAGTGAAGTCGCTCATTTCAGCCCCTTCAAAGAGTACTGGTAGTCCTATGGCAATGTACTTTGAATTTTCGGGTGATGGGTTTTCTATCGTTACTTGAACCCTTCCGCTGTACTTGAGCACCTTCACATAACCATCCGAAATAAAGAACGTATCAACCGCATAGTACTTCTGAGGATAGAGGATTAACTGAGGATATATAGGGCTGTAAAATATGTTTGGACCTTCCACTCCGCTTATTGTGCCTGTGGATAAAGGTTCGTTAATCTTTACATTCACTTGAAGCGTCTCATATGGGGCAATCCAAAACCCCAAGTTGTTAACGATTCCAATATCTTGACCCTTCCTAAACAAAGTGTAGTTATAATCGGGATTTATTAAAACAAATTTGTAAAACGGGCCCGCATTCACCAAGGTAACGTTTAGATCGACCGTGGCGGATGCACTAACACTCTCTTGTGCGTTAACTAAACCCGAAACTAGCAAAACAAGGAAAAAGAGTGGAAGCATCTTCCTTAGCATTCCAGTCACCCAGCAATCTTTGTTATGTAGAGGGCATCTCTATATTTCAGTATATCCTCAACGAATTCTGCTGGGACTTCAACTATCACCAAGACCTTAGCAGTGGGTTCTGTAGCCAATAACCCCGTGCTTTGCTCAAGGTCAAGGACCCTCCACTTGTACCTTGCGAGCTGCTCCTTAACTTCATCTGCCGCAGCTATCTTGTTGGCCGCAATGGCCTTTAATATCTCGTTTAGTGCAACCTTGTACGTGTAGGATGCACTTATCGTCTGTGAACTTGATTGGCTTACGGAATGGCTTTCCTCTGTACTCTGCTCGTAAGAGATTGATTGGTCTCCTGGAGCATAGTTCTCAGAGTAGCTATCCGAATATGATGTATCCGAAGTTGTTTGTATATTCTTAGTTTCCTGCTGTGACTCGGATATTGCAATTACACCGGAATCAGTCAGGAAGAGAACCATATTTACATATCCTTCATCTGCTATCTTCCTAATAACTGTGGAGTTTATTTGGGCAAAGATCTTTATCTTGTCTCCTGAGGAAAGGAAGGCACCATTAACGTTCTCCCTTGGTAAGACCAAAGCAACTTGCACCATTTCAGCTTTCTCTATTGTGTACTGGAGAAGTTCGGTGAAATCTGTAACTTTGCTGAGCATGTACTTTGCCTCTGTTTTTGTGTATACACTTTTTTCTGTTCCTTTCTTGAGGATAACCTTTTGTGTAGGTGTGTTATCTATGAGGTAGTAGTAATATTTTCTCCATAGCTCGAGCAAGTACGGGTTGGGGTCAATTAAAGATACTTCATCTTTTGTTTTTGCGGAATTAACTCTCTCCTTTAATTGGTTATAAGCTTGAACAGCCTCACTCTTTATATCCTCTGGGAGCGGCTGAGAAAGAAGAAGTTCAAAAGATTGCTCTATTTGCGTCAGTTTTGTAGCTTTTGCCTGCTGGAACTCCCTCTGAAGACGTTCTTGTTCCAGTTGAGCTTTTCTTTGCTCTGCTATTGCCTTGACATCTATCTTTTCAAGCTCGTCTATACTTTTTGCCTGGTTAATTTGATTTATCAGCTGGGCTTTCATAGGATCATTCTCAAGCTCCCCGGTAAAATACTGGTTAACTTCTTTAATCTTTGCAAGTTTGGCCTCTTGAAGCTTCTCTGCAGCACGATTTTGATATGTGGTATATAATCCAATAACAACAGCAATGATGATGACAGCAATGATAGATGCACCTATAATGATTCTCTTACGTCTTTCTTTTTCCCTGAGCCTTCCTAATCTCGAAGGCTTTCTGGGAGGAGAAGGCCCTGCAATAGGAGTGGGGGCCTTTTTCTCTTCTTTTTCCTCAACAGAAACTCTACCCAATTCTCTCAAGCGCCGTATTTTTTCTTCAATATCTTCCGCCACGGTCAGCACCACCGGATAATATTTAATTCTCAATATAAAATTCCTAGTTAAGTATTTTAGGCTTTATTCCTTATTTACCTTTTGGTGGTAACAAGTGGAAAAGCTAATAATAACGGTTGTAGAGATTAAAGGGAAGTGCCCTGTATTTAGGGTAGGCGATAAGATAGTCATAGAAGGGCCAAAAGTCAACTTAAAAGAGACAGACGCCATCTGCACTCATGCATTTGCGTCTTTCCTCCCATATATAGTGGCACTGCGAAAAGGTGTTAAACCCAAAGATATAGGGTTGGGTGACGAAGAAAAGGCATATGTTCAGTGCCTCGATCCTGGACCACCATATACAAATGGAGGGACAGTAATATTCGAGATAACGGTGATAAGAGATGAAGCAGAAAAAGGCGTGGAGAATTGTGAAAGAAGCGATTAAAGAGGGAGATATTATAGTAGAGGTAGTTGATGCGAGAGACCCTATTGGAACGAGAAACCTAAAAGTAGAACACCTCGTCCAAGAGGAAGGGAAGAAGCTTCTCATAGTGATGAACAAAGCCGATTTAGTCCCCAAAGAGTGGGCCGAAGAGTACAAAAGAAAACACAGGGACATTCCAATAGTGTTCATCAGCGCAAGGGAGAGAGCTGGGACAGGAATTCTAAGGAAGGAGATAAAGAAGCTTGCAAAAGAACTCCTCGAAGAAGGCAAAGAAAAAGTGAAAGTTGTCCTAGTAGGCTATCCCAACGTTGGGAAGAGCACAATAATAAACGTTCTAAAAGGTAAGCACGCTGTGGGGACAGCACCGATACCGGGGTATACAAAAGGAAAGCAGCTTATTAGACTTTCAAAGAAGATATGGTTAGTTGATTCTCCGGGGGTCGTCCCAATTGATGACTTTGACGAACTCGTTATTAGGGGCGGCTTTCCGGCAGACAAGATTGAAGATCCTGTCAAACCAGCACTAAAGCTTATAAAAAGGGTTTTGGAGACCAGAAAAGAAGCAATTACCGAAAAATACGGCATAGACGAGTTTGAGAATGAGGAGCAGATTCTTGAAGCCATTGGCAGGAAGAAAGGGCTCCTGGAGAAAGGGGGCAAAGTTAATCTGGAAGAGACTGCCCGCTATTTGCTGAGAGAATGGCAGACTGGAAGGTTTACCCTCTTTGGAAAAGAAGAAGAGAAAAAAGAGTCTTTCATCCGGGATTTTGAAGAAATTCTCGACGAAATCGAGAAAGAGCACCTCTTAGACCCAAGGAGGATACTCTGGAGATATGGAGAGAAGTTAACCCCCGATAACAAGAAGCGGGTTGGATTTAGAGAGATTGAAGGAGTTACAGTAGGAATAGCAACAGGTTTTAAGAAATGCCCCTCTGCCACACAATTCCTTGAAGACTTAACGGGCAAAAAAGTGATAGCAAGTGAGTGTTTTGGTGGGAAATGGAAGGGCGTAATAGCAATTCTGGACTGACCTTTTCCCCCACCCTGAAAGGCAAAGCTTCCAGCCAACAAAAGAGTTAAACAGAAGTATTTTCTATTTATCCAGAACGTTTATAAAACCTTTTTCTGTACTCACACGAGGGAGACACTTATGAAGAAGTGGATGCTCATATTTGTAGTATTTTTACTCTCGAGTATAGCCATTGGATGTATCGGGGGACCTGAAGGGGAAAACACCACTACAAAATCCCCAAGGGTTTTGACGATCTCAACAACAACAAGTCTCTACGACACAGGAATCCTAGAAGAAGTAGTGGCACCGGCGTTTAAGGAAAAGTATGGAATTGAATTACGTTTTATTCCTAAAGGAACAGGCGGAGCGATTATGGATGCAAAAAATGGGGCAAGTGATGCTATTCTGGTTCATGCACTTCCAAAGGAACAGGCTTTTATGGAGGAGGGTTATGGTGTTAATAGGAAGGTATTTGCATACAACTTCTTTGTGATTGTTGGGCCAAAGGATGACCCTGCAGGAATTAAAGGACTTGGTGTTACAGATGCTCTCAAAAAGCTAGTTGAGTATGGAAAAACACACCCAGATCAGATAGTCTGGGTCTCAAGAGATGACGGCTCTGGAACTAACACCAAAGAGATAGCTTTGTGGAAAGTAGCGGGCTTTAACTTTGAGGAGCTCAAAAATGAAAAATGGTTTGGAACCACTGGTTCAGGAATGGGAAACACACTCCTTTACACCAGCGAGAAAAAGGCTTACACCCTCTCTGACATAGGAACATACCTCAAATACCAGAAAGAGGGCAAAATAGACCTGGACGTGCTTGTTGATAAGGGGGAGCAACTGATAAACGTGTACGCTATAATTATAATAAACCCCAAGAAGATTGAAGGCAAGGACTTTGATGATGCAATGCTCCTCACCAAGTGGCTCACCAGTGAAGAGGGACAAAAAGCGATATCTGAATATGGAAAAGAAGAATTCGGCAGACCGCTATTCTATCCTGCGGTTCCGGTGCTGGAGAAAAAAGAGGGAGATGTCTTCAGGTGGATGCTCAAGTACGGCTTCATGAAAGATGGCGAAAACTATACCGAGTGTCCTATCAAGTTCCAGTATAATCCTATCTACAACTTTTTCGAATTTCCAGCTACGATGGTAGAGGGATAACGCTTTTATCTTGTTTTCCCATTTATTGGAGAGGAAGAGAAATGGCATGGGACTATATTGTTCAAGGCTTTTCAGAGGCTTTGGGACTTATAACGGAACCCTATGTAATTGAGATAGCCCTCAGGTCGATAAAAGTCTCCGGAGTAGCCACAATAATGGCCGTTGTATGGTCCCTTCCTCTCTCCATGCTAATAGGCCTTAAAAACTTCCGCGGAAAGTGGCTTGTTAAAACCTTTGTTAACGGGCTTATGGGAGTACCCACCGTTATCTGGGGCCTAATACTCTACCTCCTTCTTGTACCCCGGGGCCCTCTCGGAGCTCTCGGACTTCTCTATACTGAAATGGGAATAAGCCTCGGTCAGGCCTTGCTTATAACACCTATAATCATAAGCATAGTCGTGAATTCTCTCGAGGCAATTGAAAGTGAAATCAGAGAGTTAGCTTTAACCCTGGGCGCAGATGAAATTAGGGCTTCATTTCAGGTGGTTGTAGAAAGTATTGGAGGAATAATACTGGCAGTAATTGCAGGATTTAACAGGGCAATTGCCGAACTTGGAATAGCACTTATGATTGGAGGAAATATATACGTTAAAGGGGGGCACTATAACACAAGGGTGTTAACCACAGCAATTCAAATGTATACTGTGAGAGCTGAGATCAGCATTGCCATTGCCCTTGGAATAATATTGATGGGTATTGTTCTGGGGGTTAATCTTCTATCAAATCTAATAAGGAAGTGGTTAACATGAGCTTCATCAGAGTCATTGGTCTAACAAAAAGATATAACAGTGCAAACCCCCCTGCTCTGGATAATGTTAGTTTAGAAATTGAGAAAGGAGAGATATTCTGTATTATGGGACACAGTGGAGCAGGAAAAACAACGCTATTGAGAATTTTAGCCCTCCTGGAGAAACCAGACACAGGAGAGTATTATTTTGATGAAGCCAAGGTCAACTGGAATGATAGTCTAAGAAAAAGTGTCACCATGGTATTCCAAATTCCTGTGATGTTCAACACCACCGTTTTTAAGAACATAGCATATGGGCTAAAAATTAGAGGATATCCAAAGGATGAGATAAAGAAAAAGGTCAAAGAAGTCCTAGAACTGGTTAGACTTCCAGGTTATGAAGACAGAAAGGCAAAATATCTCTCAGGAGGGGAAAAGCAGAGAGTCGCCATAGCAAGAGCAATTGTTCTCGAACCAAAACTTTTACTTATGGACGAGCCCACCGCAAATCTGGATCCCACTAACTCCGCTATAATTGAGGAGATAGTTAAAGAGACGGTTAAAGAAAAAGAAACAACAATCATTTTTTCAACACACAACTTATTCCAAGCAAAACGATTGGCTCACAGAGTTGCTCATATATATAAAGGGAAAATAATTGAGGTAGGAAAGACAAAGGAAATCTTTGAGCACCCAGAGAATGAGCTAACAAAGAGATTTATTAATGGAGAGCTCTTCTGAGCTAAAATTTATAACAGAAAATTAAATATTTTGAAACATGAAGCTACTGCTGACAACATCCCAAGGTATTGAAGATTTGGCAAAAAAAGAAGTCGGAAACCTCCTAAAAATGGCAGATTTAAAAGGAAAAGTTGAAGAAAAGCCCTTAGGAGTCGAAGGTAGGATATGGGCCGAAATTGAAGAGAGTTATTACTTTGACAAAAAAGGGAAAAAGAGAGAATTTGAGATTGCTTCCTTTTTGAATGAAAATTCCCGGCTTTTACATAGGGTTATCCTCCACATCTGCTCCACGAAAATCTCTTCTTTAGAGACGGGTAGGGCCCTAACTGAGATTTATAATTTTGTGTTTAATTCTCCCATTGAAGAGTACGCAAAAGTAAGCGAAAGCTTTGCCGTGAGGAGTTTCAGAAAAGGAGAGCACGAGTTTACAAGCATTGACATTGCAAAAATCGTTGGAAGTGCCATATACGATAAGCTTTCAAAGTTTGGCAAACCAAAAGTAAATTTAGACCACCCAAGCGTGATTTTTAGGGCAGAACTTATCGACAATGTATTTTTCCTAGGAATCGACACAACTGGAGATTCCTCTCTTCACAAACGGCCTTGGCGCGTTTATGACCATCCGGCACATTTGAAGGCTTCAATAGCAAATGCAATGATAGAACTTGCAGAGCTTGATGGTGGTAGCGTTTCGGATCCAATGTGTGGAAGCGGGACAATTTTGATAGAACTAGCATTAAGAGGTTATGAAGGAAAAATAATCGGAATTGAGAAATACAAAAAGCATTTGAAAGGAGCTAAGATGAACGCTCTCGCAGCGGGTGTTCTAGAGAAAATAGATTTCATTCATGGAGATGCTACAAAACTTTCCCAGTACTTCGAGAGCGTGGATTTTGCTCTAAGCAATTTACCCTACGGTCTAAAGATAGGTAAAAAAAGGCTAATACCTGACTTATATATGGCGTTTTTTAATGAGCTTTCAAAAGTTTTGGAAAAACGTGGTGTCTTTTTAACCACTGAAAAAAGAGTTATAGAGACGGCCATTGAAGAGAACGGCTTCAAAATCAAACATCACCGCCTAATAGGACACGGAGGCTTAAAAGTTCACGCGTATGTTATCTCATAATTTTCGGTGTCCTTAGATCCAATCAACCCTTTAGGGAACCATGGTGTATATATCTATATAGATTATTGATTATTCTATATTCTATTTCGGAAATCTTTATATTTCAAGAGAACAAGCAAACTTCGGTGAAAGCCATGAAGAAAATACTGCCTACACTCTTGGTTTTTGTGGTTTTGGCGGGTGTGTTTGCTGCAGGATGTATCGACTCAAACTCAACACCAAGCCAAACTTCCCAGGTTATAACGATTCGCACAACAGGGGCAACCTTCCCTCAGTACCAGGTGCAAAAGTGGATCAACGTTTACATGAAGGGGAATCCCAACGTTAAGATAGAATATGAGGGTGGTGGAAGTGGCCACGGACAGGACGCTTTTCTCAATGGACTGACTGATATAGGAAGAACCGACCCACCCGTGAAAGAGGAAACATGGAAGAAGTTCCTCGAGACCGGTGATCAGCCGCTGCAGTTCCCATGGGCAGTTGGAGCCCTTGTTATTGCCTACAATGTCCCCGGCGTTAGCGAGCTCAAACTTGACGGGGAGACTCTGGCAAAGATATTTATGGGAGACATCGAGTATTGGGACGATCCAGCAATTAAATCCTTAAATCCGAATGTTAAGCTCCCACACGAGAAGATAATCGTCGTCCACAGGAGCGACTCAAGTGGAACAACCGCGGTATTCACCACTTACCTCTCCCTCGTAAGTCCTGAGTGGAAGGAGAAGGTCGGGGCTGGAAAGCTCGTTGACTGGCCTGTTGACAAGCTCGGAAGGGGCATAGGTGGAAAGGGCAACCCCGGTGTTGTTCAAGTTCTAAAGAACACAAAATATAGCATAGCCTACACCGAACTCTCTTTCGCGATAGAGGAGAACCTTAACGTTGCTGCCATTAAAAACAAAGCCGGAAACTTTGTAAAACCGACAGATGAGACCATTAAGGCAGCTGTTGCCGGAGTTAAATCCTTCATTCCTGACCCAACGGAGGGTTATAAAGAGGATACAGCCCAACTCATGAACGCTCCCGGCGAGAACTCCTACCCAATAGTTGCATTCACCCACGCTCTCGTGTGGCAGAACAAGGGAGGAAAGCACTACAGCGAGGAGAAGGCCAAAGCAATCAAAGAGTTTCTCAGGTGGGTTCTGACAGAGGGGCAGAAGAAAGAGAACATCGCGCCGGGCTACGTTGGACTTCCTCCTGAAGTAGCTCAAATAGGACTGAAGGCCGTTGATATGATAGAGACCGGCTGAGCTCCTATTCTTTTATTTTTGGTGATAGTCATGGAGGTTGGTCTGAACTCCCACATCGTCAGGGAGGTGAGTGGAAAGGGCTTCTCTATAGACGAACTTGGGATAGGTCTTGTGGAGCTTAACTTTGACGACATTCCCGTCCTTAATAAAAATGGAATAAACAGAGAAATTCTAAAGAACCTCCTAGGTCTCGGCGTCGATTTCACAGTTCACGCCCCAACTTCAGACGCAAAGGGCGTAAGGGTCGATCTTGGAAGATACAGCAGGAGTAACATTATAACAATGAAAAACGTGCTAAAAGTGGCCAACGAACTCAACGCGAAGATTCTTGTCCTCCATGGAGGAGAAATCAGGAAGAGCTACCACGATGCCTACATCAACACAATGAAACAGATCAAGGAGGTATCCCTCGTAGCCAGGGATTACGACATAAGGTTGGCCATCGAGAATTTAACGGGATCACAGGTTGGGGTACTTCCCCACGAGATAACCTCTTTCAGGGAGTACGGGGTCTTGGCGTGCGTTGACCTAGGGCATGCCCTTCTAACAGCATTTAAATTGGGCTATCCACTCGAGAAGTTCCTCCTTCCAGGGGAGAACGTTCTTGAAGTACATATCCACGACAACCACGGAGGATCGGATGAGCATCTGCCACCGGGTGAGGGTTCGATGGGATGGGGTTACGTGGAAAAGTTAGTCAAAAACACAAAGCCGAAGTATGCTGTATTGGAGATTAGAAGGTTTTCAAGCTTCGATTCCGTGAAAAATTCGATCAAACGTCTGCAAAGGATCGGTGATGAGAGATGAAGTGGGATGGATTCAAGACGGTTGCAATGGTCGCTGTGGCACTTGTCTTCATTCTGTTTGCAGGAATGCTTGTAACGTATTTTATAAACGCCCTCCCAGCCATAAAAAGGTTTGGGATTGGGCTTTACATAAACAACATATGGAACGCCGCTGAAGAGGCATCAAAGGAGAACTACGGGCTGGTATCAGCCATCTGGGGAAGCGTTTACACATCGCTCATAGCGGTACTGATAGCATTACCCCTTGCCATAAGTTATTCGATCTTCGTCGTTGAGTACGCCCCAAAGAGAATAAAGAACGCTCTGATAATCACCTCAGATATCATGGCTGGTTTACCCACCATAATCTACGGTATATGGGGGGCTTTCGTTCTCGTTCCATTCCTGAGAGATCACGTGATGGCCCCACTTTACGATCACCTCTCCTTCATCCCCTTCTTTTCCTACCCTCCCGTTACCGGATACAGCTACTTGGCCGGGGGAGTTCTCCTGGGTATAATGGTGACCCCCTTTGCTTCCGCAATAATAAGAGAAGCCTACTCCATGGTACCAACGGCCTACATAGAAGCCATATATTCCCTCGGGGCGACGAGGTATGAGGCGACAAAGATTTTGCTTGGCTATATAAAGCCCGCGATAATCTCTGGTCTAATTTTAGCGTTCGGAAGAGCCATAGGTGAGACAGTGGCCGTTTCCCTCGTTATAGGGAACACGTTCAACATAACCTGGGGACTCTTTGCCCCCGGCTATACAATCTCATCGCTCATAGCGAATCAGTTCGGCAACGCCTTCATCTACAAATACATGACCTCAACCCTTTACGCCGCCGGATTGGCCCTCTTTCTGATCGGCCTGCTCATCAACTTAGCCGGGCTAAAACTCATGAGGGGGTGGGAGAAGAATGTCAGAATTTAAATTGAGGAAGGGGAAAGAGAAACTATTTCTTGCACTCATAAGTAGTTTGACGTTCCTCACAGTGTTACCCCTCCTACACATCATTTTTACCGTATTTGAGAAAGGGTTCCAAACGCTGTCCAAGGGAGGAATGAACTTTCTACTCGGAACGCTCTCGGAGGGTGGAATCGGGCCAGCTATCGTTGGCACATTTTTCCTCACGTTTTTGGCCACTCTCCTGGGTGTTCCTATAGCGTTTTTCGTCGGCCTCTACGCCTACGAGTTCCCAAACAGCACGCTTGGGAGATGGGTGAAAGTTCTACTCCAAATAATGCTCGAGTTCCCGACGATCCTCGTTGGAGTATTTGTAATGCAGATTTTAGTCGTCCCTATGGGAACCTACTCTGCTTTAGCTGGTGCGCTGGGATTGGCGACCATCCTAACTCCCTACGTGACCATCTACACCCACGAGGCCATGCGCGAGATACCTTCAACTTACAGAGAAGCTGCCTACTCGCTTGGACTGACGAGGTTTAAAGTTTTGATAAGGGTTCTCGGGCCCATGGCGAAGCGTGGTATACTAACCGGAGTGCTCTTGGGAGTTGCGAAGGTGGCTGGAGAAACGGCACCACTCCTCTTCACAGTTGGAGGACGTTATGAGAGTTATTCAATCTCACTAACAAAACCAGCCGGAGCGATACCCCTTTTAATATACCAGCTCGTTCAGAGCCCAAGCAAGGCTGATCACGAGATGGCATGGGGGGCATCGCTGGTTTTGATGCTGATATTCTTGGCCATGTTCATTCCCCTTAGGTTAAGTCTAAAGGAGGTGAAATTATGAACGCCGTCGAAACCAAAAATCTTCACGTCTATTACGGCAACAACCACGTTATAAAGGACGTTAGCCTTGAGATACCAGAAAAACGTGTCTTCGCCCTGATGGGGCCGAGCGGCTGTGGAAAGTCAACGTTTCTACGAACGTTAAACAGGATAATCGAACTTAGAGAAGAGGCCAAGGTAGAGGGTGAGGTAAGGATATATGGCAAAAACATCTATTCAAAGGACGTTGACCCTATAGAGATCAGAAAAAACGTGGGGATGGTGTTTCAGGAGCCAAATCCCTTTCCGCATCTAACCATTTATGACAACGTTGCCCTCGGGGTTAAGCTGAATAAACTCGTCTCTTCAAAAGAGGAGCTGGATAAGAGGGTGGAATGGGCACTAAAGAAAGCCTCCTTATGGGACGAGGTCAAGGACAGGCTGGGGGATTACCCATCCAACCTCTCGGGCGGCCAGAGACAAAGGCTCGTCATAGCGAGAGCTCTCGCGATGAAGCCCAGAATAATACTCATGGATGAGCCAACGGCCAACATAGATCCGGTTGGAACGGCCAGGGTGGAAGAGCTCCTCTTCGAGCTCAAAAAGGACTACACGATAATCTTGGTAACCCACTCGCCTCATCAAGCCGCGAGGGTCAGCGACTATGTTGGCTTCCTGTATCTGGGCGAATTGATCGAAACAGGTCCAACTAAGAAGGTGTTCGAGAATCCTGAACATGAACTGACTGAAAAATATGTTACGGGGGTTTTAGGATGAGGAAGCTACTCGATATCGGCCTGAAACAGGTAGATAAAATCCTGAAGGAAATGAGCGAGACAACAATTGAATGCCTCAATGCAGTCGAAGACCTCTGGAAGGGAAAGATCAACAGCCTAGAGGAAAAATCAAGCAAATTGCGGCTCTTAAGGGAAGAGCTTCTCGATATAGGCACCGAGCTCCTCATAAGGTACCAACCGATGGCCTCTGATCTAAGGTACATTCAAGCCTCCATAGACGTCAGCTACGATCTCTACCGGATATCACGCTATTCAATGGAGATAGAGAGGACGCTTAAGATAACTGGACTCGACTGCGAATTCGAAAGAGCAAGAGAAACCCTCAAAATCGTTAAGAGTATGGTAGGGATGGCTATAGACGCTTTTATGTACAAAAATGAGATCCTCGTCGGTGAGGTTATCAAAATGGACAATGATGTCGATAAAATTTACATGGAATCTCTGGAGAGGCTCAACCAGGAGACGACAAAGTGCACCGCCGTTGAAGCCCTGATAATCAGACACCTCGAAAGGATGAGCGACCATGCAAGGAACATAGGAAGTGAAGCGGCTTACGTAAAAAGCGGAAAGAGAATTTAACAAATCTGAAATAGCTCAGCAGAGAATCGAGCCTTCTGCTATGACGTCCTCCCTCAACGTCCCTATTTTTTCAATCCACGCCTCTAAAACATCACCATGCCTAAGAGCACCAACCCCCTCCGGAGTTCCGGTTGCGATTATATCCCCTTTTTCAAGGGTCATTATGCCTGAAACGTACTCTATTATCTCGTCTATCTTGAATATCATCTTGCTCGTCCTTGAGAGCTGCCTTACTTCACCGTTAACCTTGAGACCGATTTCAAGGTCGTCAACGTTTATTTCCCTCTTATCAACAACTCTCGGCCCTATGGGTGCAAAGGTGTCAAAACCCTTCGCCACAGTCCAAGGAAGGCCCTTTTTCTTTGCTTCCGCTTGAAGGTCTCTAGCGGTTATATCCATTAAGATGGTATAACCCAGAACGTAGTCCATGGCCTTCTCCCGTGGGATGTTCTTGCCCCTCTTTCCAATTATCACGGCAAGCTCTACTTCGTGATCAACGTGATTACTCTTTCTCGGCAAGATTATCGTTTGATCCGGCCCTATAAGTGCGGAAGGAGGTTTCAAGAAGATTACCGGTTCTTCGGGAACTTCGTGCCCAAGTTCCCTTGCATGTTCAGCGTAATTTCTTCCAAGACAGATTATTTTGCTCGGCTTAACCTCGTAAAAGCCATCTCTAAAGGGTAAACGAATCATGTGATCACCAACTAAAATTGCAACTCAGAGCTTATAAACCATTACAGAAGCTTACAAAATTTTGAAAAATAAGAAAAACTATTTTCTTAGAGGCTCAGGGATAGCCTTCTCCCACTGCTCCCTAGCCAGCTCTCCGGTGTACTTAAACTTCTCAACAAGCTTTTTGGCTTCTTCCCTCTTCTTCTGGTGCTCTCTTAAAAAGTTCTGGATCTTCTCTATCAGATACCTCTTGCACTCACCGCACAGTACTTCTCCATTCTTGCATGCATGATACCTCTCAAGTAAGGCCTTGTCATCGGGCTCAAAGAATATCTCAAGCCATTTGAACACAACGCACTTATCTGGCTCTCCTCCAAGTTCTCTCTGCTCTTTTGCCGTAGCCCTTCCTCCGGTTAGGGCATACTTCCATATTTTCTTCCCTGCTTCCTCCGGGTCGTCTGTGAGGTAAATGGCAGTTTCTGGCTTTGAGGCACTCATTTTGCCTCCCAAATCCATCAAACCGGGGACGAACTTTGAGTGCAGAGCGGCTGCTTTGTAATATCCCAGGCTTTCGGCAAAGTCTCTCTGTATTCTCCAATATGGGTCTTGGTCAATGGCTGCCGGAATAAGGGAGCGCCTTTTCTCAAAGAAAGTAGGCGCAGCTTGAATTGCTGGATAGAATATCATTCCGATTTTGCTCTGGTCGTTAAACCCAAAAACTGCCCTTGCCATTGAGTAGGTAACTTTTTTTGCTATCGGAATTGCCATCTCGTAGATTTTTGTAAACTCGCTGTCCTGAAAGATGAACGTCTTGTCCGGGTCAAAGCCTACAGCAATGATGTCGAGAATGTTTTCATACGCCCACTTCTTAGTCTCCTCAAAGGTTAGATTGGGCTTGAAGAGGAACTTCTCATCGTCTGTTATTTGAATGTACAGGTTAACTCCGAAATTCTCCTGAAGCCATTTTGTTGCAAAGAAGGGGATTATGTGTCCGATGTGCATCGGCCCACTTGGGCCTCTCCCCGTGTAGAGGAAAAAGCCTCTACCCTCTTCGTAGTCCTTGAGTACAAGGTCATAGTCTCTATGGGAGAAGAAAAACCTCCTCCTAAAGTATATCGGAAGCTCACTTTTGGTAAGCTCTTTGGTCTTCTCAAGCAGCTCTTCGGTGAGCGGCGTCGTTCCAAACTCCGTAATGAGCCTGTCGTAATCTACTACACCCTTTACTTCCCATGGAGTTACCTCAAATTCCATCCAGAACACCTCCAGAAATCAAACTAACCAAAAGAGGAATCCAGATTTCATCACCAAAGCCAAAAGCAATCACCGTGCATGGTCTAAAAGTGGAAAATAAAAATATAAAGTTTTCCCCAAGGCAACCCTAAATCGTCTCTCTAAGATACCGCCCGTACTTGACCAAAGCGTAAACCGCATCAACCCCATCCTCGACTGTTTCAAAAACCGGTACTCCTGTCTTTTCTATTCTTCTCGCCATCCTCTCCGGGAATTCACCACCGGGAGCTATGAAAACTATTGGCTTTCCGTACTTCTGCATTTCGCCCACTTTTTCCACGATGCCTTCATCTAAAGCCGGGCTCTGGAAGAGAGCTATAACAACCAAAACATCAACGTTCTCATCCTCTAAAGCATAGCGCATAGCAATCTCATATCTGCTAGAGGGAGCGTCTCCAATTATGTCGATGGGATTCCTGTAACTCATGTGGTACGGGAGCTTTCCTTCTTCTATCGCCCTGGCGAATTTCTCTTTGGTCTCCTCACTGAGCTCGGCCATTTTTAATCCTACCTCAAGAATTCCATCGCTCATCATTACTCCAGCTCCGCCACCGTTGGTAACTATTGCCACCCTGTCTCCTTCTGCTGGCTTCTGCATTGCCAGCACCTTAGCATAGTTAAAGAGCTGTCTCATGCTTCTCGCTTCTAAAACCCCTGTCTGCTCAAAAGCGGCTTTATAAATGGCATAGCTGCCCGCCAAGCTGCCGGTATGGGAGGCGGCAGCTTTAGCCCCAGCTTCAGTCCTTCCGCTCTTAAGAATTACTACGGGCTTCTTTTTGGTAGTCTCTTTAGCAACTCTAAAGAACTTCCGTCCATCTTTAACTCCCTCAAGGTATGCCGTGATAACCTTAGTGGCCTCATCGTCCTTCAAATACTCCATGAAGTCGCTCTCATCAAGGTCTGCCATGTTTCCGAGGCTTATGAATTTGCTCATACCGACTTCATGTCTTGCAGCCCAGTCGAGGATAGCAGCCCCAAAGGCACCGCTCTGGCTCATAAAGGCTATTCCACCAAATCCCGGTCTTGCTTGCCTTTCCGGTGGATTGAATGTGCAGTCGAAGCCGTTTTCAATATTTGTGATGCCCAAACAGTTGGGTCCCACGACTCTTATGTTCCATTTTCTCGCAACTTCAACAAGTTTTTCTTCAAGTTCAATGTTTCCAGCTTCTTTAAACCCCGCACTTATTACAACTGCTCCCCTAATTCCTTTTTGCCCACATTCTTCAAGTATTTGAGGAACAAATTTTCCTGGAATGGCTATTACTGCAACATCAACCTGATCTGGGATCTCCAAAACATTTTTGTAGGCTTTGAGGCCCATTACCGTATCTTCCTTCACGTTAACGGGATATATTTTTCCCTTAAATCCAAAGTTTATAAGATTCTTCATTATCGCATTACCAATTTTTCCCTCTTTATTTGAGGCCCCAATGACAGCGACGCTCTGCGGATAGAACAGAAAATCCAAGTTCATGTTTTTCACCTCTTTACAGGAATGTCCATTCTTGCTGTGTGGTGTGGGAATTTTACATTTATAAAATTTTCCAGCCAATGAGAATTCTCAAAAAGAGAAAAGGTTATATTCTCGAGCGCTTAAATTTATGTTAGAACGTTAAAATTGGTGGTAGTCATGAAAAAGAAAGTTAAAGTCATCACAGATCCAAGGGTAATAAAACTTATGCTCGAAGATACGAGAAGACACATCCTAAAACTCCTAAGAAGCAGAGAAATGACCATCTCACAACTTTCCGAAATACTTGGAAAAACTCCCCAAACAGTTTACCACCACATTGAAAAGCTTAAAGAAGCGGGCCTTGTTGAAGTGAAAAGAACAGAAATGAAGGGAAACCTTGTAGAGAAATACTACGGAAGAACAGCAGATGTATTTTACATAAATCTATACCTTGGAGATGAGGAACTAAGGTATTTAGCAAAGTCGAGGCTCAAAACAAAGCTCGAGATCTTTAAGATACTAGGTTATACGTTCGATGAAGAGGAACTCCTGAACCTTATGGACAGAATTACAGAAAAAGAACACTCATACACAACAAAGATTTCTAAAGAATTAGAAGAAAAAGAAGAAGCTCTAAAAGAATTCTCAAACGAGGACATAATCCATGCTGTGGACTGGCTCACTATGGCCGAATTAGGAAAAGATGGAGAGGCTCTAGAGCTCTTGAGAAAACTTGGAGAAATCCTTAAAAAGGAATGACTTCAAGAGTCATTGGGACAAACGATGGCAAAGGGGATTAGACTTCTCGTACTGGATGTGCTCAAGCCCCATCAGCCCATGGTAACTGAGCTGGCTTTGGGATTAAGTGAGCTGAAAGGTGTTGATGGAGTTAATATTACCCTCGTGGAGATAGACAAAGAAACGGAAAACGTAAAGATAACCATCGTTGGGGACAATCTGGACTATGAAGAGATTGTAAGGACAATAGAAGAGTTTGGTGGAGTTGTGCACAGCATTGATATGGTTGCCGCAGGAAAGAAGATTATTGAGGAGAGCGAAACCCCCCAAGACAAGCTAGAAGAGTTTTGAGAGCAGAGGACTCATGAAAGAGGTACTGATTGTTACCGATCCTGAGAAAATTAAGCTGCTCGGGGATAGAACAAGGCTTGAGATAGTCAATCTGCTTAGAGAACGCCCCATGTCTGTTCCTGAACTTAGTGCTATGCTAAAAAAGAGTCCTTCAACAATATATCGGCACATAAACCTTCTTGAAAAAGCAGGATTTGTTGAAGAAGTTGGGAAAGATGGAAACGAAACACTCTACCGAAGAACTGCAAGGATATTTTTGATTGCACCATATCAAGATGGGGACGTAACAACACCAACAATGAAGGCTATTCATCGTCAGGAGGCGGAAACACTCTATAATATATTCACGAATGCAGGATTTGAAATTGACGATAAAAATGCTTTCATAGAACTGGTTGAAAGATCCATAAGCGCTGTAGAGACGCTTTCAAGAGATTTAATTAAGCGACTGGAGGGTTTTGATTTAAACCCCTTAGAGTTCATTCACATAATGAATCTTTTAGTATTGCTCACTTCTCCCAAGTTACAAGGGGAGGCAAAAGAATTAAGGAAACTCCTAAAATTGGAGGATTAAAATTCAAGAACCCACTTGATAGCGAATGGGACTTTTTTAGCAACCTCCAAAGCGGTGAAGTTTTCTCCCATCTCCTCTCTTACCATATCCCCTGCTAGGCCGTTCAAGAAAGCACCAGCGCTTGCGGCTCTCAACGGCGTGTTGCCCAATGCGAGCAATGCCCCAACTATTCCAGCCAGCACGTCTCCAGTTCCTCCTGTCGTCATACCCCGGTTTCCGGTTTTGTTGTACCTCCAGATTTTGCCGTCACTTATTATATCGTAAGCTCCCTTGAGCAGGATAGTGCCATTCACTGCCCTGGCTTTCTCCATTACCTGCTTCGCCTTCTCTTCAAGATTCCCCTCAGGTTTTTCACCAAATAAAATCCTGAATTCACCGGCATGAGGCGTCAAAACAAACTTTTTGCCTTTAAGAACATCTAAATCATCGACAATAGCCTTTAAAGCATCGGCATCTATAACAATGGGCTTTTCACACCAGCGGAGGAACTCGACAACAAAGTCTTTTGTCTCCGGTCTTTCCCCAATTCCAGGGCCAACAACAACTGCATCGACATTATCGGCAATTGCCAAAACATCCTCAACGTCTTCTTTTGTAAAGTTTTTACCCTCGAAGGGACGCAAAATTACGTCAGGGTCATTTATTCTTCTAGCAGAGTATTCGGGCATCGCTAGGTACACCAAATCCACTATGTAGCTCGCCGCTTTCGCTGCCAAGTACGGAGCCCCAAAGTAGTCCTCGCTCCCCCCAATTATGAGAAGCTTTCCATTTTGCCCTTTGTGCTCACCCTTCTTTCTTAAAGCAAACTTTGCATCTCCTGGCCCTATGAGGTGATATAGCTCTTTTGGATACCCAATCTTCGCTATAACTCTTTCAAAGCCAGCATACTCTTCTTTATCCCACTGGAAAGTTACTGCAAAGTCGCACTTAACGCGAACATCGCTTGGATAGCCGCTCGGAAGGTCAACGCTCACTATTTTTGCCCTACCAGCATATTCATTTATTTTCTCTATGGCAGAGCGGATAGGCTCTCTCGGCTCCCCCTTTGTCCCAGCGCCGAGGAGGGCATCCACTATGACGTCAAAGTCCTCAAGGCTGAGCTCCTTTACCTGGCTTGAGTCTTTGAGGACTTTTATTGTGACAAAATCGAGCTTCTTCAGTATCTCCCAGTTGTGCCTCGCTTCCTCGCTCCCGATTTTTACCTCATCTCCCACCAAGAAAAGCGTTACATTGTTCTCAAAGCTGAGGTGTCTAGCGGCTACGAATCCATCTCCACCGTTGTTTCCTGTGCCGGAAAAGACTGCTATTTTTAAGCCCTTGCCAAACCTCTCTTCTATAGCCTTTGCGACTCCAGCGCCGGCATTCTCCATGAGCTGATAAGGGCTTATGCCAAGCCACTTAGCGTTTATGTCCCAGATGTAAACGTCTTCAATGCGCATGAGCACCACCACTAAAAATTTGTAACGGACATCATAAAAGACTATCTTTCCCTGCAGAAAGAGAGGAAAGGGGAAAGAACAAAAAATCCCAAGAGATAAATAACAAAATCATCAACCCAATTCATAAATTACTGGGGCTTCTTTTGAAATTTTTCATCTTTAGGTCGAGAAGAACTCAATAGCTCCATTATTATAATAAACAAAACTGAAACGAGGTAAATAACCAAGAGATTCCTGAATTTTTCTGTTGGTGGCACTGCATGAGTTGCTACTGGGTGGGGAAGAAGCTGCAATATCCCATACCCAATTATGGCAAAGCCAATAACAATAACCAACATAACACCGAAAATCAGTTCCCTTGTAACCCCCGAGGACATTCAGACCACCAAGAAATGGTGAGTACTAAAAAACAAAAAAATTACTCTAAAAAATTTCCCCAAGTTCTGTTATTGTTGCTACCCACACTACATAGATAACAATAAACAAAAGCAAATAGCTTAAGAAGAGCCTCAACCTTCGATTTCTTATTTTCTTAAGTCCAAAAACCTCAAAACCAGCATAGGAGTGGACAAGGAGCAAAACAGAGAAGCCATATCTTATAAGCCGGTATGAATGGAGCGTTGGAACATTCTGGTATGAGACCAAGCCAAAAGTAAAGATTGAGATCACCTTAGGGCTTACAATCCCATATCCCGTGATAATAAGAATAAAAGAGAAAACAAAAAGCGGAACCGCTGTAAGTTCCACAATCCTAAATGGCCTCATGGCTTTTCACCAATATATGCATCATCCGGATAGCCTTCGCTCTCGTAAGTTCCCAAGAAGTTGTAATCCACAACCTCTATCTTAATCAAATACTTGATCCATTTGTATCCCCACATTCCAGGGGGTTTCTCCACTCATCCTCGACCCATGGCTGAGGGCAACTCTAAGGGTAGCCGTAGAAGTCGCTATCTTCAGAGACCCGAACGAGAAAACCCTTCAGCACCTCAAGGGGCTGGCTCAGTTCCTCTCGAAGAGGACTCATCCCTACGTGGGCTATTACTACTATGAACTTTTTCCAAGGATCATTAACTATATTCCAAAGCTCGACACGGAGGAAAAAAGACTCAAGTGGGAGTACCTCTTTCCGGAATGGTTCATAGCGAGGATGAAAGTGTTGCTTGGAGAAGAAGCCGAAGAACTCCTAAAGGCGCTAAACGAAACCCTTCCAACGAGCATAAGGGTAAATCGCCTTAAAGTGAGCGTTGAAGAGGTTGAGAACTATCTGAAAAAGAAGGGAATCCGCTTTGAGAGGAGCAAGAGAGTTGAAACCGTAATCAGAATTCTCGACCCATTCAACCCGGAGTGGCTCTTCAACAAAGGCTATGCCATAGCGCAGGAGGAAGCTTCTGCCGTTGCACCTCTTATTCTCTCTCCAAAGCCCGGGGAGACAGTGGTGGATTTAGCAGCAGCTCCCGGAGGGAAAACTACCCACATGGCAGAGCTCATGGAGAACAAGGGTAGAATCTATGCCTTCGATGTGGACAAAGCCAGAATAAAGCGCATGGAAGAAGTCCTGAGGAGGACAGGAGTAAAGATTGCAGAGGTTATCAAAGCCGATGGAAGAAAAGCACCAGAAATTCTTGGCGAGGGAATCGCCGATAAAGTGATGCTCGATGCACCATGCACCAGTGACGGAACGATAGCAAAGAACCCGGAACTGAGGTGGCGCCTCCGGGAGAAGAACATCCCCAAAGTAGTAACCCTTCAGAAAGAACTTATCGAGAGCGCATGGAAGCTCCTGAAGCCGGGCGGAAGGTTGCTATACTCAACCCGCTCCATGCTTCCAGAGGAAAACGAGGAAGTCGTGAGGTGGTTCCTTGAAAGGCATCCAGATGCTAAGTTAATTCCTCTAAGGGGCCCTTACGATGAGGGCTTTCTCGAAGGGACGATGAGGGCCTGGCCCCACAGACACAGAACCATAGGCTTTTTCTACGCGCTTATAGAAAAAAGGAGATCCGAATCTCGTATAGTACGGGCTTGTTAAATACCGAGCCTCTGAAGGAACTCTATCCCTTCATCCCTTTCCCCTGCAAAGGCCACTTCCCCGCCAACGAGCACCACGGTCCTGTCAATGATGTTATAGATCGGCCTCCACAGATGAGAAAGTATTATCATGTTCGTGCCATTCGCGGCTCTCTGTTTGATGATCCTTGCAACCTCGGATATTCCACTAACGTCAAGGCCCGAAAATGGCTCGTCAAGGATTAGAAGCTCATTCTCCCCCAATAAAGCTAAAAGAATGCTCAGGCGTTTTTTCATTCCGCTGGAGTATTCTGCAACGGGTCTGTTTAGGGCCGCTGTATAGGGGAACAGTCTTTGGATAAGATTTCTGTCTGCTTTAATCTCTTTTAATTCCTCAAGAAACTTGATCAAATCCTTTCCTTTCCGGTATTTTGGGAGAGAGGGGGGATCTATGCTGATTCCAACTATCCGCTTAATTTCTGGGTTGTTCCAGGGATCCCTTCCAAGCAGGGTCACCCTCCCACTGCTCGGCCTCCAAAAGCCTACCAGTAGTTTTATAAGGCTCGACTTTCCGCTTCCGTTCGGGCCAGCTATGAGGGTTACCCCACTGTCTATCTCCAGATTTATGTTCTTCAGAATTTCGACGTTTCCAATTCTCTTGGAAACATCCTCAAAGCGCCCAATCATCCTTCTCCCTCCAGAAGCCGAGCGACATGAGAAGTACTGCTAGAGAGAGTGTCAGGAAGTGCGCCCGCCAGTTCTGGGTGGGGAAGCCTACGTCGACGGCCCGTATTGTTGCGCTGCCTGAGTACGACCCGTTAATGACCACACCATAATAACCTGGGTGAGGCAGGACAACCCTGATAATCTCCCCTGTAATTTTGCCCTCCTTTAGAGTTTTATTCTCATCAAGGTCGATTATTGTGTAGCTCCCATCACCCTGGCCCATAAAGGACATCTCAACTAACGCAGAGGTGGGGGAGTAGAAACATGATACTTCAGTTGCCCCGAGGGGTAGAACAGGGTACCGGACATCATCGGTATCAGTTGCAAGTTGGAACGCTATGGACACTGCGGTGACCAGAGCAATTACCGCTGGGATGAGTTTCCAGGCGTTCATCTCACGTCCCTCCTGGCGGAAATTTCTATTGCCACAGGGATGAGAACAGCTGAAACGACTAGGTATGGCAAGAGCGTTTTCAGCTCGTTTTCTATTGCAATATTCTGGAGTGTCAAAACGGGGTTGAAAATTTTCACGTATGTGAGAACAAAGATGGTGAAAAACGATAACATGCTTGCGATTGGAGCATTTGGAACCAGCACCGAGAAGAGTGCGGACAGACTTACTGTATAGAGGAGAATCGAAGCGTAGAAGGCGAGCAAAACGTGAAAATGTGCTGCGACCACCTTGAGGCTATTGATGGGGGAAAAATGGAGTGAAAAGAGCAAGATGTGTGTGATCAGTATGAGTGCGAGGAAATGCATGTAGACACATACGATTTTGGAAAGGATTATTGTCCGGATTGACACGGGGAGTGAGTACAGAAAGTAGGAACTGCCGTCGTCCCGTTCTCCCCTTATCGTCAGGGCAGTCAAAATTGAGACACCAAGGCTCACCGGGATGTACGTGCTCGCTGAGAACATAATGAAAAGAGAATCATGAAGCCACGACTGTGGAGTGTTTGACAAAATGAGTGGTACGGCTTTTATTAAGTTCATCTTCATGAAAAAGGCCGAGATTCCAGCGAGGATTACGAGAATGTAGTCCTTTATTGGGTCATTGCTTTCCCATACGACGAGTTTTAGCCCTTTCATAACCAACCACCAAGAAAACTGTTATGGCCAGCACAAACACGGCAATGGCATCGAGGGGTATTTGGACGTTTTCAAGCATTCCAGTTTCAGAATAAAAGGCGTTAGTATCTTCGAGAACCATTCCGAACCCGTATATATCCTTGCTTTTGATTATGGGGTCGTCTGTCCTGTTGAAGTGCTCCCTATCTGAGAAAAGGACTCTCTTGAAACCGAACAGTTCCCAGATCGGTGATACCGGGGTGTATCCCTCAATTAAGACCCCCGAGCCGGGATCGTAGAGTGCGAAGTTGGATAAATTCCCGTAAAAGTTCGTAGTTACTAAGACAACCGGGGGTTTGAAGGCTCCAAATCTCGTGTGGACTGTCGCATTCAGTTCCCTGACTTCGTTTATGAACCACCCGTTCATAATGGTTCTTCCTTTTACATCCAAATCTGTAAGAAACAGCGTGTTCATTCCGAGCTTTTCGCCGTTACGTAAAACAGAATTGTCCGTAAGGGACACGTTGAAAGTTATAGACCTCGACAGATTTGGGATCGTCTCATTTGAGAACAGGCCCTCAGTGGCTCCGTTATCCCCTGCGTATAGCCAGTAAGTTTGATTGGTCTTTTCAATTGTTACGAGAACACCTTCAGCACCGTCACATACCTTGACTCTCCCGTCCTGAACATCTGCAAATCTGCAGGGTCCACTTTGTGTGAAGTTCAGACTTGAGTACTTCTCGATTAATTCCCTGGCCTTTTTGAGACCCTCTTCGGCATTTAGTGCTCTCTGATAGTGCATCGTGAGGTTGTAAACCCTGAGCTGGGCCTTTAGCTCGATTTGGTCCTTGGCAACATCCAGTATCTCCCACCTGAGCACACCATAGGTTCCAAAATATACGGTTCCGTTGTGACATTCAATAACTACCGCACGCTCCCCTCTGGCTGTGTACTCAAAATAAGTCCCCGGCATCGCCCAGTATGGTCTTGAGAACACCACGGTACTCAGAGTTGAGATGGCAAGGAAAAACACGAAAAGAGATAAAACTCCCCTCTTGGTTCGTAACCCTGCGTGTTCCCTCATATTGCCCACCGCATGCTGTTTCTGACACTTAATCACGTTCAGGTGTTAAGGCCATTGGGGTCTACAAATATTCAGTTTGTTGATGTTGATTCTTCGTTCGCTGTTCCCATTGCTCCATGACCTTCAATCCAATGTATCTCTGCAGACAACTCGCCACAAGTTGTTTCTGCGTGGATCCAAGCAAACCCATATGCTACTGTCCCAGGAGTCCCAGTAGTATAGACTAAGTGGCATTGTGGGTATGCTATAGCATACTTTCGGATATTATAAAGCAGAGGCGGGTATAGTTGACTTGCCTTCCCACTAATGTAGACATATGCAGCATCTATATATGGGTCATACTCCCCCCCAACCTTATCGGAGTCTTGAACGACAGGGTCTCTGAAGCCGGGGTCCATTAAGGCTCCTATTTCTTGTTCTTCATGATGTGGAGGTTCAGTCGCGAATACAGCACCCGCTTTTGCAAATACTAGCAAAATACTAAATATTACACTCACACCTATAATGTATGTTCTTTTCATAAGGACATCACTATAAATAACTTGCCCAGTATGTATATAAAGTTTTTGATCATTGTGTTGATGATATTTAAGTGGTAGAAGTGTTTAACAATAAAAACTAAAGATAACGTGATCTTTTGAGTATGTCATCCAACTTGTCCAACATTTGGCTTTAAAGGGCAAAAGATCCTCCAGTTGAGTATAGAAAAATGGGGAGTTGGGTCAGTCCTTCTCCACCTTTACCCTCAGCTCCTCCGCGAACCAGTTCACCCTCTGCGGGAACGGTATTTCTATGCCCTCCCTATCGAGGGCTTCCTTAACTTTCTGGACTATCTGCGTCCTAACGTCAAACCACTTCTCAGTCGGCGCCCACGCTCTCACGGCTATGTTAACGCTGTTGTCTCCGAGGTTGTCTACAAAGACCGCCGGTTCTGGCTCTGCTAAAACGTAGGGCATCTCCTCAAGGGTCTTCTTGATGACGTCTATGGCTCTCTGGGCGTCCTCCTTGTAGGCTATTCCTACGATTATGTCCACTCTTCTGGCTGGATATTTTTGTAGGTTCTTTATATCGCTGTTGAAGAGCTTTTCGTTTGGAATTCTGACCAGAAGACCATCCCATGTCCGTATCCTTGTGGAAAAAATTCTAATATCGTGAACAATTCCAGAGTAGCCTGCCACCTCTACCGGGTCACCTATTTTAAGGGGCTTATCAAAGTACATGAAGATGCCCGAGATGAAGTTTGAGACAACAGTCTGCGAAGCAAAACCAAGGACGATACCCGTTATTCCGGCAGCAGCTAATAGTGTGCTCAGCTTCCCGCTAAATCCAGCGATATTGAGGGCAAGGAAGAAAGCGAGTGTAACTATGGTATAATAGAAGAGCTTCGCTTTGAGCTGAACCTCTGGAAGCTTCTGCTTCGAAGATCGCATTATGATGTAGTCCTTTGACTTTTTGGCGAAGATATAAGAGAAGTAAAACACAAGAAATGCCGCGATGAGATTGCTCAGCTTAGTACCCGCAACCGGGATGGAGAGAACTCCAAGAGCATCAAAGGCATAAACAAGAGCTATAACCACTATTAGATTATAGAGCGTCGATGCAGTGTCCTCGTTAACTATCCAGACGTACTTGGTACTCCTTGAGAAATTAAGAAGATACTTCCTAAGGAGCTTTGCCATAATAACTCCAACCACAAGGACTAAAACTGCTTTTACAACAGCGCCCAAAGTTAGGGCGAGGAAGACCCGCTCTCCGAGTATGCCTTGTTCCCAGAGGGAAGTTGTGTTTACTGTGCTCATTCTCACCACCTCATTAGGAAGTTTGGCAGAGATAACCCCTGTCCAACTCCGGATAGCCCTTCTTTTGGTGGCCTTCCTGTGTTGTTAATCTCAGGATTGTGGTTTTTGAGCGTGACAACTACAAGGGGATAGTAGGCTTTTCTGCTCTCATAGTACATCGAGGTTCCCCGTATTGGAACTACAATCCTCTCTAAAGACTTCCACTCAGGCGAGGGGTTAGAGATTATAAGCTTTGCAATTCCCATTGCGTCTGGCTCTTTCGTGTAAAAGGAACTAACGTGATAGCGGCAGACTACACCAGCTTCCAACGTACCATACAGAGCATACTTCTCTTTTCCGACTATGAAATGGTCTACGCTTAAGTCACCAACCTTAACATCAATTTCCACCGGGGCCTCAACAAACCCCATTATTGAATCTCGAGGAGGTATCACAACGGGTTCTCTGAACCTCACCATGAGAAGCCTCACACCGTAGCCGAGGGCTGGAGAAGGGAGAACTTTAAGCTTTTCTCCGTTGTTTTTGATGAGCTTCTCTACATCATCCCGCCTATACCGGATTACCCCTTCTTTTTCCTCAAGAAGGTGGATTTTTTTATCGCCAACCTTGATGAACTGGGTCTTTAGCTCATATTCCCCAAACATGGAAAAGAATAGGAAAGAAAAGATATAAACTTTACCCTAGTTCCCATTAGATCGTTAGAGTTATAAGCACTTAAGTCTTTTGGTTGAT
>ERZ1673961.97-NODE-97-length-44076-cov-14.383703_pt1 | contig 44076 bp, 65 predicted proteins | sample MGYA00580189_ERZ1673961 | MGnify/ENA primary metagenome ERZ1673961 (study PRJEB41334, sample SAMN05608105) | rock metagenome | biome: terrestrial subsurface; feature: shale formation; material: shale | place: USA: Pennsylvania ... | reverse complement strand
TCAGAAGAGTTCGCCTTTGATGATAGTGCTGTGTCTACTTCTGTTTTTGAGTAGACATCAGAAGAGTTCGCCTTTGATGATAGTGCTGTGTCTACTTCTGTTTTTGAGTAGACATCAGAAGAGTTCGCCTTTGATGATAGTGCTGTGTCTACTTCTGTTTTTGAGTAGACATCAGAAGAGTTCGCCTTTGATGATAGTGCTGTGTCTACTTCTGTTTTTGAGTAGACATCAGAAATGTCATCAGCAATAATAATGACATCACCTTGCTTGCCATTAACCGAATTAACCGCATCGGTATTATCAATTTTATACCAAACGTTGTTTTGCTTGTCCCAATATAAATTATCGCTAACTTTAACTTCAACGTCAGGCTGAACGCCATCTGACATAACGCCGGCAACTGATATTCGATACCAGTCAGTTCTTTCTTCAGGAGTGAGTGTTGGCGTTGGGAAGTTACCTGCAGATGCATCCCATGAGCCACGATCAATAACACCACTACTTGCAGTTAATGCAGCAGCTTCTGCGCGATCTGCATCATCACTAGCACTTTGAGCGTAGCCTGACGCTAACGCTGTATTAGTGGCTACTTCCTGACGGTCTGACTCTACTTCAGCCGCAGCTAATACAACAGTATCGGTGTTCGCTTGAACTAGCCCGGTATTAGTTTCAACTTCCTGACGAGCGTTTTCAACATCAGCGGCTGATGACACAACTGTGTTAGTGTTAGTTTGAACTGTTGCGGCATTTGCTTCTACTTCTGAACGTGCAGACTCTACCTGATCTCCGATTAATTCTATAGCTGCCTTATCAGAAGCAGTACTAGCCGCATATGCTGCAGACTCTTGATTACTTATTTCAGATGCTGCTGCACTGGCCGCTGCTTCCGCTGCAATAAGTTGAAGCTGGGTAATGAGTATCGGATCTGGCTCTTCATTCGACGTAGCAATCAACGTAATGATATCGATCGGGCTGGGCGACCCTTCACCAACAACTACCGTTCCAATATTGGTGAAGACCTGAGAGTCTTTGCTTTTCACTGCGATTAGGTGCTTACCATAAACTAGCTGAAAATCATAAACACCAGATGAGCTCAATACAGCGATGCTATCTGAGTTCTTTGTAGTCTGACCGTAGTTTATTTTCGAGATAATTCTAATCTCGGCATCAGACTCAACTCCTGTTATTGGGTCCTCAAGAACTCCGGTTACTTGGATTGATGGCATTCTTCTTTCTCCTCAATGCACTTTTCTTGACCGATAGAATGTTGTTCTAAGATTTTAAACAATCTCGCCTGCAGGCCAGCAATAAGCTCATTAGTCAGTCTATTCCCGGCATTTGCCAGCAAAGATTCTGTTATCTCTTGTTGTGGGGTTTTCATGTTATTCCTTATAAGTAATAACAACTCCCGCATAGGCGGTCATGGTTATCGAATCAACGGACTCATTTTTCCTAAGCCTTAGCTGTATGGTGTTAGTAGTGTTTGCTGGAAGTACAACAGACCACTTAGGAGAGGAAAAGAAACCAACTACGCCGCCAAACTCAACAGTTTTAATCACGGCCCCATTAAGAATGAAATCAGCATAAGCTAGAGTTCCAGCCAAAACCTCACCCCAAACAACAGTCCTGGCGTAAGTAGCTGGTGGTATTGTTATTGAGTAGGCCGTAATTGTTGATGCGGTCGCATATGCTGTCTCATACCTATAAGCCTTTACCACATCACCGATAAGATCCTCTACATACAATTGCCCCCTGAAAACTCCATTATTGAATTCAACGGTTCCATCCTTTTTAATCTGCCAACCCACAGATCCAGAAACAAAGTTTGTTGATTCTAGAGTGTCGCTAATCTTCGCAAAATCAATCGTGGCGTCACCGATAATTGCCGCATTCAAAATAGCAGTATCATTGACTGTATCGAAAATAAACGGTGCGTGAATTTCTCCATCAATAGTGTTAAGAAATCCAACCGTGTCGGCCATAACAAGAAACTCAGACCTAGTCGTACCGTCTGCACCAATTGATGCCCCAAGGCCAACACCAGCCTGAACTACCTTCCCGTCAGATCTTACCTCTGTTTTCACCTGCCAGTTAGCGGTCAGTCCGTTATTAAGATCATTAACGATGGTGGTTAGCTCTTCGACCGCCGCGGCGGCTTCAGATCCAGCCGTTATCTGGTCGGCAAGACTTTGCGCCAATTCGCTTTCGCTGATCTGACCTTGAAGATAATCAAGGATGTCGCTGGCGCTTTCTGATGACTTGCCGTAGGTTCCTGCGCCGGTAGACAGCGGCGTCCACTCGCCAGCAAGCCCATTTTTGTCAATCAGCCGAGCCCAAAACCACATTTCAGTTCCATAACCTAGGCCATTAACGGTAAATGTTGTTGCCGGGTAAGCTGCGAATGTCAGAGGATAGCTGGCCGAAAAATCATTGTTAAGACTGGCTCGGATTTCCACCTGGCTAATGATGTTTGCTGCATCTGGATAAGACCATTCCAGCGTAATAGCCATCACTTGGCCAGTAGCAGTGAAATTAACAAGCACTGGTGGAGCACCGATAACTCCATCAAGCTGAGTCGCAGACGAGTAGGCCCACAACGATGGCACATCGAGCGAGTTAATCGCTCGAACCCTTACAATGTACTCACCGGCAAAGATGTCGCTCAATTGAATTGTGCGCGTACCGGTGCGAGCAACTGACACCCAATCTCCGTTGTCACGCCTCCATTGCACATCATACTGCACCGCATACTCGGGAGCGTCCCAAGTAATCTCTGCATTCTGGCGCGTGGTTCCCTGCTTGAATGTGTTGAATTGCGCGATCTGAATGTTGGTCGGCGCATTTTGCGTTCTTGGCGGCACGACGGATACCGTCAGCGGGTCGAGTCTCACGCCATTATCAATCGCCGCAAACTTACCAGGGTGGTGAAATACGCAGTTGACATCATATTGAATGCCATCAGATTCAGACACGGAAATAACGCGAGCTTGTTGCGTAACCAAGTCATCGGCGTCTATCGACCAAACTGACTGCTTTGACGGTTCAGAAGAGAAATCCGAATCGACGGTTATTTTTCTCCCATCAATGCCAGAAACAAGCCTTGACTCATTGGCGCCTGAAGGAAGGTTGACGTTAATCGTGTCGCCAATCTTGGCAGGGTGATCCCGATCGGTGACGATGAAGTTTGCACCGGATTGGCTAATTCGCCCTCCGATATGCCTGCCAGCGCGGTTTCTGTCGGCAATTTTAATGATAGAGCCCGGCTGTGGAATAATACCATCAAGGCCGACACTAAACGCGACAGTGCCAGTTTCCATTCTTGACGTATAGAGAAGATAAAGCCCGATTCGCTGCGCTTGGCCTCGTGACGTACAACCAAAAGCGATGACTTCCGTTTTACGGATTCCATACCTGGCGATCCCGTCTGAATCTTCAACAACTTCAACTTTTGACTTGTAGAAGTTAGACGGATCATTCCACGATACGAGCGCAACCGTTTTGCGTGTTTTTAAATCGGTTCCGGCATATTCGAATTTTCCGTCAATGACGTTGGCGTTTGCGTAGTTGTAAATCGGATCGCTTGGCATGTCAGCCACTGGAACTACTTGGCTATCAGACCAGTAAGCCATTCCACGGAATACGCTGGACAAGTCGTTAAGGACGCGGAGCGCGTCTTGTGCCGACTGAATGTAGCAGTTGCAGACAAACCTTGGCTCTAGACCGCCTTGTCCATCATCGACCATCTGATCGCAATACGCACCAATTTGGTATAGAGCATAACGATCGACTGATGCAGCATTGATATACTCGCCAAGACCAAAAAGCGTATTGGTAAGCATGTCGTAAAAAACCCAAGCAGGGTTATTGCTGTACGCGTTTTTGAATGTACCATCCCACACGCCGGAATAGGTGCGCGTCTCAGGGTCGTAATTTGAAGGAACGCGAATAATGCGTCCTTTCCAGTGGTACGCTCTGGTCGGAATGCTTTGAAATTGTTCCGCATCAATCTTTACACCGATCATCGCCGTCATTGGATGGCGAAACTTTCCGTCGATGACTTCCGCATACGAATCAAGATAGATTGCGTCCTGTATTGTGGTGCCGGTTGATTCTGCCGTAATCCGTCGCACTCTTACTGTCCAGAATGAATTCCCGGAAGGTAGCTCAATACGGTGAGTTCGCGTGTAACCGTTCACCGTCTTGCCGTTAAAGCTGGTGGTGATCACGTTTTCAAACGCACCGCCACCGCTTGAAATATCAATGGCGTATTCAACTTTGTACCCAACGCGGTCACCGGCATTGTCACCAGAGTCATACGTTTGCAGCAATTGAGGTACGTTGATGCTTACGCGGACTGCGGAAAGCTCAGAGCCGTTGATCTGCTGAGTCCACGGCGTTGACGTGGTTATTTCCGTACCAACGGATATCACGCTGACAGACGCGGGGAATCCTGCGATGTGCTCTTGGTCGATTGTCCCCACGCGGTAATCTGACTCAACGCTCTGAAAGTTCAGTGACCCATCTTCGTTTTGGATTGGTGTTCCATCGAGATAGATATCACGAAGTGGCTGACTTGGATGCGCAGGGCCATAAACTTCACCATTGGAAATCACATCGAGAATAGCCGCGTAAGAAATATTGTGCAGGCTGTCTGGAGTTTCAACTGGCGTGCGAGAGCTTCCACCAGACTTGCCGCCGCCACCAGAGCCGAAAACCTTAAAGCCGCCTTTTCTTGGTTCTGTTTTTATCATTGCTGAGCCTCAGAATACATGTCGCCAGAAACGGTTACTGAGCCAGTAATTAGCTCGCCATATAGCACCGGGATGGGGTTGCCCTGCGCCGTGACGTTCACTGGTCCGTTGAAGTTGTATGATGCGCCGTTGTCTGCTGATTCTGTGCCTGTGTTTCCGTCAGGCACTTTGACCATGTACTGCACTGCACCGCCGACCGCAAGAGCCAAGCCGGGCGCAAATAGTGGTGGATACCAAATTGATGCAACCATGAGCGCGACACCAGCAATAACCTGAAAGCCTCGCCCTGATCCGGAAATAATCGGGGCGATTCGAATATCTTTGCCGCCGGCAGGCGCATCCAAGCATTCTTCGGTGATATTTTCTTTTCCAATGAATACGGCGTAATCAACGCCATGATCTCGACTCTCCATCATCTCTTGCTTGAATCCGGGAATCATTGAAGATAGAGCGGCAACAGCTTCTGCCGGAGAGTTGCACACAAATCGGTGAACACGTCCAAACTTTGCGCCGAGTTTTCCATAAAGACGCACTGTTCTAGGTGTTTCATTTTGCATCTTTGTGCCTCACTATCATTCTTGTGATGTCCTGCCAATATCCAGAGTAAACCACCCTTTCCGATAGTCTAGGCATCGGGTGATGAAGCATGGCGTTTGGCACTTGATGAAGGTCAGATTGCGTATTCAATGTGCAATCGCCGATATAAATACCGCCATGGTTTGTTTTTTCACTGCGATACTGCATCAGAATTACGTCGCCAAATTTTGGCTGGCCAGTCACCTGGTAAAAACCAGCTTTCCCAAAGTTTTCAAGATAAAGCTCTGGTGACGACTCTTTCTGCCACCAGAAATCGTCACGCTCAAAATCAGGAATATCAATTCCCATCTCGCGCTTGTAAAAATCACGGATTAGTCCGTAGCAGTCCAACGAACCATGAAAAAACTCACGACCAACGAGCGGGGCTTCATAACCTGATGGCTCAAATGAATGCCACTGCGTTACGCTTGGTAGTTCTTCGGAAGCATCCCGGCTGACCGACACGATATGCCATGGTAGTTGCGTTTGCTCACAACTGACCCTGTCTGCCTCAGATGGATGCGCGTCGCGATCAATATGTGAGTGGACGATGGATAAAATTTGGCCTAAATCTGACGCGGTGGCATAGTCATATGCCGAGAGTCTGAAATCAAGATTGTTTTCAGCAACGTTTCGACACGGGATGTATTTTTGCTTTCCGCCGATCGCAACAATGACCCCGCAACATTCACGGGGATAATCGGCGATAGCATGCTTCTCGATAGCATTCTTGATGTGCTTTCGCATTAGCTTAACCTGTCAGCAGATGGGAATGACCCGTAAGAAAGAGGTGAGTTTTCACCGAAGCGCTTCTTGCAATCAGAGACGCGACCGCCGCACTTATCAAGCGATGGATCGGCGACTGGGTTGCCGTCTTTGTCAAAGTAGTTCGTGCCGGTATATCCGCACCCGGCGCCGCGGTATCCGCCGTAACCAGCCGAGTCCATCACAAGCCAGCCGCATACGTTTGCAATCACCTGTCTGCGAGGCAATTGAACGCCATCGAGCGACATCGGAGAAGCAAGAACAAAAGATACAGCTTCTGGCGTTTCTCTCTCTTTCTGGCTGACTATCCACGTCTCAACTGGGAAATGCTCATCAGGGTCAGCGGTTGGATTCACGCCGCCAAAGTTCTCAGCATCGAGGTATTTCGCAAACGTCCGGTGACGAATAAGTTTCGCACCAACCAGATCATCAAATGCCAAGCACAGCGCTGTGACAACGCCTGTCACCTTGTTACCGACTCCATCCTCGCCAATGTTGCCAACGGATAAAGAGGGGTTTGGTTGCTGAGTATCACCGGTTCGCTCAAATCCTGAGGATTCAATAGCCCATGGGTAATAGGCGCTACCCTGCCAATAGATGATCGAATGATCATAATTGTGAAAACGCTGGATATCGCCACCAAGCTCGGTCATGTCCAGCTCATAAAGAGTAATAAGATTACCAGGTACCAGTTTTTGAACGTCTTCTAGAATCATGGCTCAAACCTCTGATTGAACGTGCATGACAGCGACCAAATCCCCGTTGAGCGACCGTTGTGTGAAATGTTGCTTTTGCTGTAACCGGAGCATGTCCAGAGAAGCATCTCTCCGTCATAGTCTTTCGGTGTCCAGTGGAACGGAATATAGCCGCCATGCTGATCGATAAAGTCCATGATCGCCTTTATCTTGCTGTAGTCGCCTTTGAATTGCAGAGAATATGAATCTGACTTGGTGTTGATTCCGTCGCCTACTTCTTGCAAATACCCATCACCAAATTGCGCAGACAAGACTCGAAAAGAAGAAGACCCCGAGATTTCAATCAGCGGGGCCCATTCAAATATTTGTGGCATAGTCAATCATCCGTTCTGTTTGTACTGCCAAAGAGCGCCACCTTGGCGCATTGACTGTGATTGCAGTTGCTTGAACCTGGCATCGACGAACTGTCCGATCTCCTTGCCGAATTGTGCCATCATCGAACCGCCGTCCGTGGAAACTGACCCGTCGCTTGAAATGTTGACCTGAATGACGGTGCCGCCACTTCCAGAGGCATCCTTATTGCTCACGACTTCGCCACGCGTGTTCGGCAACATATACTGCTGGCCATTCGCCGCGTTGAACACTTCCGGCGCCCCGTTCTCGTTAATTCGGTACATGTCGTTGGCTTGAACTGCGCCGCCATACAAGCGCCCACCAGCAATCGCCGTACCTGCGATAACACCAGCTGAGGCGTAACCCATAGCCCTGATTGCATTTGATGTTGCCGCAGCACTCATCCCCATAATCCCGGCGTCGTGAGCCAAAACCTGAGCTGCCGCTAATTCAGCTGACACAATTGCCTGAGCAACTGCGAACGCCTTATTTACAGCAAACATGGCTTTGTAACCGCTTGACTGTTCGTCCATTGAGGCAAGCATGTTTGACGTAAGTGACTGCATGCCGCTAAACAACTGGCTGTAAATATTTAACTGGGCGTTTGTCGCGTTACGCTGCTCTTTGACTTGGTCATCTAGCGCCTTTTTCTTCTCGTCAGCAATTTCCTGATCGATAGCTTTGATTGCATCGGCGTGTGCTTGTGCGTCGCCGATCTCAAGCTCTTGGTACATCTGAATCAGGTTGCGCTCTCGGTCAAGCCTCTCAAGCGCGGTTTCTTCGTCGTATGTGCTCGTTATGGTTCGGCTAAACCCAGTTGCTTCGGTATCCGCATTTGTTGAGAAATCTTCATCACCAAAATTCTTGATAAAATCCTTTGACGCTTTTTTTGACTCCCTTTCCGCCGCGGCCCTGTCTCTTTTTGATTTGGCCAGTGCTTTTTCTGATTCAGCCTCCTTCTCATTGGCAATCATCTTGTTGTAAGAGGCCTCCATAGACTTGATCGTTTCTGGAGTCGCTCCTTCTTCTGTTGCTTTTTTGATCGCAATGGCTTTTTCAAGCTCTAGTTGCTTAGAGCGGAGTGATTCTGACTGCACGGCGAGGCGTTGAGATGCCTCAGTCCATTTGTCGATAGACTTTACATTGCTATCAAGCTCAAGGGCGTTTGACTCAAGCTGTTTTGTCATGTCCTCGATGCGCATTTTCCCTTCTTGCACAGCGGTGACATATTTGTTTGTTGTTGAGATTAACGCTTGTCCGGCTTCTGAATTGCTCAGTCCAGCAGCTTGCGCTTCATTAAGTGATTTAGAGTAAGCGTCAACGCTTTCTGGCGAGAAGTTAGCATTTACCATGTCCATGGCAGACTTTTTGACATTGTATGCGAGCTTTGCGAAGTCGTCAGAATACTGGCCGAATGTGTTCTTAATGTCAGACCCATACACATTGGCGCCGACACCAAATGCGTCATTGATCGCATCAGTAATGCCTTTACCTGAGATGCTGATTGCTCGCTCTTGCTCTGCTATTAGGTTGGCAAGTTGAATCCTTGCCAGTTTTTCAGATGCGTTGGCCAGTATTTGAATGCTCTGAGAGTATCCGTCAACTCCGGTTGCAGATAGCGTCATAGCTGCACGCACACCTTCCGTGGCATCCTCAAGCAGCTTCATCGCATCTTTGCTTTCAAACAGGTTTGGAAGCAACATTCCAGCTAAAGAAGCGCCGATACCAACCACTGCACCCAATAGTGGAGCGCCAAGAACGAAGCCTAAGTCGGCAGATTGTTGCGATAACGCAAGCATGGCACTCTGACCGCCTTGGATTTGCCCGATAAATTGCTGGAACTGTATACCAGCCTGACCAGCTCCGCGCCCCATGCCTGCAAGGCCAGCTCTTACGCCTGTAGCTGTTTTTGAAAGCTGAATGTGTCGCTGATTTAGCGAGTCGGTCATAGCCATCAGCTTTTGCATTTTTGCGGTCGCTTCCGCATTAACATTGCCAAATTGATCGAGGACAACACCAGCCTTTGATATGCTATTCCCGGCTTCATTCAATGCTTTCGTGTACTGCCTTGTCTGAACATCAGTTTTAGCCATAGATGCTTGCATTTGTTCAAGTGAGTCTTTCATCTCAGTCGCAGAGTCGATCGCCTTTTGTGTTTTTGCGTCAACCGTGTAGTAAACCGTACCTGCATCAATAGCCATTATCTAACCCTCAGTGAGTTTTCTGACCGCGCTTGCGCTGGATTTTATCAAACCAATCCATCGTTGCGTCGTGTTGTTCTTTGGTCGGAGCTTTCGCTCCAGGCTTGTTGCTTTCCGGTTCAGGAAACTTGGCACGCATCGCGCCAATCAGACTGGTCATTGTCATGTTCCATGCCTCTGCCTCTGACATGCCAAGGTGAGCCATCGCCAGGTTAACGTGCATGTCAGATTTAAACTCGCTGGTGTATGTGCTTTGGTCTTCTTCTTCCCGTCTGATTGGCTCCTGCGCACCTGTAATCCCATGCGTCAAAAGAGAGCGAGCAATCGCCAGAATGTCGCTCATCTCGGCAGATTTTTTTACGTACTTACACTTTTCATTCAGGTATCCGAACACTTCTGACAGGTCGTCATCAGTGCAACAGTTAACGACAGCAAGCGCCTCTCTGAATTGCTTCCATCGCATTTTTTTGTCTGAAAATTCTGACATCACCAATGCGTACGAATCAATAATCTCTCTCGGCGCGCCAATCTGAGACATTGCATATAGTGACGGTCTTAGAATGAACGTTTGGCCTTTGTAATGAACACCAATTTCGCCGATCTGCGTCAGTATCACTTAATGCCTTCCTGTCATGTTTTGATTGATTAAAGCCCCTTTCGGGGCTTTCGTGAGATTAGGCGACGGTAACTGCCACTGTATCCGTGATTAACGTATCGACCGATGACTTGACGGTGATGGTCGCGGATCCAGGAACCGGATCTTATGCGCCTTCGGCTGGCGTGTCTTCAACTATCAAACCTGAGTCAGAAGCAGTTGCTGACGCTTCCAAGCTGAATGTGACCACGTCGTCATATGGAGCTGAACGGCTCAGTGTTGTAAACAACATGAAACAGGTGAACGTTAGGTCAGGGAATGTCATTCGCATCCAAGCAACAGGCTGACCGCTTGTAGCAGTAGGGTTTGCTACGTGCTTAGTGATCTCAATTAGGTTAGCCGAATTTGCGCCTGACGCCTTACACACGCCGTCACCTGAAATGGTCAAGGTTTGGAATGTTGCCAAGTTTTCACGCAGCGAGCCAGCAGAGTCTGAGTCTGTGGCGTCGGTGTTATCCCAAGAAAGGTTAAACTCTTTGGTTCGCAGTGATCCAAAAACTTTCCATTCGGCAGAAGCCGGAACTGCGTCACCACAGCCAATCGCGTATTCAAGCACTACGTCGCGGCCAACGTATTTCGTTTTATTACAAGCCATTATGGCCTCCTAGTAGATGATTTGAAAATCGACAGAGACCCAAGCCCTGTTTTCTTCGGTGTACCCCGGGCCCGTCGGTTCAGTGATTGCTCTTATAGATGCGGCACCGCACGGCGGGTCGGAATTAATCGACATGTCAATGATGCTTTCAATGTCTGCAAGTAGCTTGCTGGCTTGATTTCTTTCGCCTCGAGGGCCAAGAAGCATGATTTTGAATCTTGGCCTGCGAATATCCATGTCAACACCAGCGCCACCCATGCCAAAGATGCAGCAAACAAAGCCGAGAGATTCGGTTTCAACCCACGCTCCTTGTGAGTACTGGTAGTCAGTTCCGAGCAGCGCCTCAATCCAAGCCTTTAGATCGTTAAACACGGTATACCCTCTTCAATATCGCCGGTATTTTTGGTTGCAGTTGCTGGAATCCTTTTGTAAGCCATTGCGGCTCAGCATCCGGATCCCAGTAGTTACCCTGTAGCGTGCCACCACCAAACTGAACGCCTTCTCGGGTTCCACCAAAGTTAGCGCGTGGCAGGCCTTTCAACTTGCCCGGCATTTCGTGAACCCAACCTGCATATTTGGCCGTATACCCGATGTAACCAGTCATGCCACCAGCTTGTCTTTCAAATTGCGGCGCGTACTGGCTGTTAATTAGCGTACTGGTATCAACTGGAACCATCGTTTGAGCAATTGCACCGCCTTCGCTAAGAATGGCGTATATCGCCGCCTCAGTGCGCTTATCTTCAATCGTGCCGATGATTCTCTGATAGCCAGCCTTTACCGATTCGATGCCCTTTACTGTCATAAATTCACCTGAAATACGGTCTGACCGCCCTGCTCTGGAAATACTGCGACCGACTTGACGCCTTTTAGCGTTCGTCCATGCTGATCATGCACCTTGTAAACGCCACCCGGTTGCAAGATGGCTGTCAGTTCGATTTCGGTGTCGGGAATAACGTCTGGCTCATCGAGTATCTGTTTAAGATTTCTGATAAGCGGAGAGCGCGGATCTTCGTCGTGCTCATCGAGAAGCCTGTTCATAGCCTCTTCGATAACCTGTTTTGCATTCATTACGTCACCAGCTCGAAGTCAGGGGTTTCATTAAAAAACGACATGTCAAACGAATTCACTGCCCGTATTTCCTCAAAGCTGTCTTTGCCATTTAGCTTGATGAGGTCTAGATGTTTTGGCCGAGCATCTTCGGTGTAGATGATGTTTTTAGTTACAAACTCAGCGCCATTGCTGTCTCGCATCTGCTCGGACTTTACTTCCCAAGTGCACGCTATTTCGTATTCATCGCCATAGATTGACTGTTGCGTCCACTGGTCAAAGCTGACAAGAGGCCGCACAATCGCTGTGTTGGTGTATGACCAATTGGCAGTGTTTGACATTAGTGACAGCCCCCTTTGCCAACCCATAACCCACCAAACGAACTCACCGTCGGATCTGATGGGATTAAATCAACGGCGCACCCGCTTTTGTCCAAAGACCGAAGGAGGTTTAATTGCCCTTTCCAACGGTCTGCGAAGTTCTTGTACTTGAATGAACGTGACGCGCCGCTTGGTGCAGTTTGGCTAGATAGCATCTGGTCTGATTGCGCATACGCAAGCAGTGAGATGAGGTAGCATTGAATAAGCAAAGCGGTATTCACGGTGTAATTTGCATCGAGGCAATCTTGGATAGAGTTTGCCTGTTCAACCCATGCATCAATAATGAAATCCGGTGTTGAATCTGTATCGATGCCTTGAGACTTTAAATACTGCTTTGCTTGTTCTGATTTGATCATGATGACCTCAATAAAAAGCCCCACCGGAGTGGGGCTGTATTCGTTATGGCAGAAGTTTCACCAAGTCTTCAAGTGATGCGCGCCCGTCAAACTCGATGCCGAGTTCTTCAAGCTTTGCCTTTACTTGTTTCTTGTCTGAAGTATCAATGTTGACCTTTTCAGATGTTGCACCTGTCGTTGCTGGTGTCAACTGCGCGGACACTTCTTCCGACAATGGTTTAACGTTAGCTTTCAGCGCCGGATGAAGTTTTGCAAATTCAACGATGGCGCCTTTTTTTACGCCTACCCATGGGATTTCAACGATGTATTTCATTGCCTATCCACTTAGCCCATGTCCGCGCCATAGACAACACCAGAACGCCCTGCATTGTCTTTCTTCACCTGCATACCCATAGCACCCATAATCTGGAAGTTATAGTTGCTGTTTGGCATTGGGCGAGGAAGCGGAGTAATGCCGGTTGTCATGCCGACAAGCGGAGTCACCGTCGATTGCTTGCGCTCGTAGCCCAAGAACTCATTACCGCTCATTGCATAGGTTTCACGGAATGCGCGAACCTTGCCACGGGCGATTAGCTCTTGTTCGATAGTGCCTTTCACCACGCCGTTGACCACGTAATCGCTGCCAAGGTTGGCTTTGATTTGAGGCGATACCCAAACCACGTCATACACTGTCACGTAGTTATCGATAGCGTTGGTGAAAAACGCGCCTTTGGTGAAGAACGCCAGTAGCTCTGCGTCGGTAGCCGTAGTCAGGTCGATGTTTGAACCTGACGCGCCAAGGTTGATCTTCTTGGTGTTGCGGTGATTGCGAAGACCTTGTCCTGCCTTGCTGTCAACTTTAACGCCTTCCGCACCATCAAGCGCATAGCTGACCAACTTCTCGTTGTACACCTTGAGTTTTGCAGCCTGAGAATCAAGCACCAAATCAAGGCCAACAGAGCTTAGGCCAGCAGCGTGACGCCAGTTAACGCCAAAACCGGCAAGGAACACCGGTACCGGGTCGCCGTCAGAATCGTAATCAGTGTGATCGAAACTGAATGGTGCCTGGCCATCGATAGTGATTGAAACGTCATCCGCGATGTTGCCAACGATGTTGTATGACTTCACGGTTTTGCCGATCGGCAGTGTGGTTTGAATTGCAAGCAAATCCATCAGCATTTCCATGCCGATAGTTTCTTCACGAGACTGAACGACCATGCGGTCAACTTCTTGCCAGAACTCGCGGGCGTAACCAGCTGCGGCGTTAGCTTGAAGCATTTCAGGCGTCATGTGCGCTTGGTTGGCTGCGATCATGGATCGCATGTTGGCGCTCATCATGTTTCGAGTCGCCCACAGGTCAGCCCAGTGACCTTGAACGTTGCGGTTAGCCGCTAGTGTTTCACGAGTAAAAAACATTTACCTTCTCCTGTTATGCGGTAACGGCAACGCCGCTGCGGAAACGAACACGGATGATGTCGTCGGCTGTCAGGGTAACTTCGTCCTGAGAGTAGCCAATAATGACGTCCGTACCTTCAACGCCGATCGCGCCTTTGCCAGATGTACCAAGCTTAATCGGTGTGTCTTTCTTGTACGCGCCTGCAGGGCATAGCAAGCCGAGTTCGCGGCCTTCTTCGACATATTCACCGACGCCCGAGTCACCGGATGGGATTGCATCTGCAATACCTAGGCCTTGATGCGAAGCCGGATGCATCAGGTAAATTCGACCAGACAGAGCCGATGCAACAGCAAAGGCGTCGTTAGAATCGATAGTTGCGAGAGTGCCAGGAAGCGTGTTAGCAGCAACCAAGCGCGTTTCTGTGACGGACTTCCCGTCTAGGTTAATACGACGATAGCGCATTGTTCACCACCCCTTTTTATTGTGGAAAGTATTCGTCGGCTTTAGGAGCGCCGGTTTCTGGTTGCTCTGTTGCCGAGTTGGTGCCAAGCGGCGCGGCAGAACCACATTTCTTGAACATTTCGTCAAGAGCGTCACCTTGCAGTGAGTTAGCAACAACTTCACCAAACTGCTTTGCCACAGTCTCACGCTTGCGCGCTTCTTCTGCGTCGTGGTTGGCAGTCAGCACTTTCAGTTGCTTTTCCGTGTTGGCCTGTAGAGCGTCGATCTTGTCGTTAACTGGTTTCAGAGCTTCTGCAACATTCGCCGCCAAGCCCTTGCCAATTTCACTGATCAGCTCTTGTTTCTCTTCTTTGGTCAAAGGCATGTCGCCCTCCTGTTGGTTTGTTGCAGGTTTTTCCTGCGGATTGAATAAGCCTTTCACTTTGTTGGCGACGACGCTTACCCACGATTCAGTTCGTTGGACGTCAGTGCCTTCGTCGTCAAAAATGATCTTCCCGCTTTCGGATTTGTATCCGTAAACTTTCGCTTTGCCGCCGTTGGTGATGACGATCGCCTGAGAGCTTGTGAAGTCTGCAACCCATGCGTATTCATCATTGCCCGGTGCAAATTTGTCTTTGGCCGCTTTCTCTAATCGACGCTCAAGTTCTCGAAAGCTTTCACCGACGAGCACGCCAGAGTTTGCAGATAGCTTTAGTGATTTAGCCTTGTCTGCGTTGACCATTAAGCCAACGCCTTGCTCCGGTGTTGCTGCGCCAACTTCATTCAGAAGAATTGCGTCATGATCAACCGCCTTGATGTCTGCCACCCACTCGGCACCGGCTTGCTTCTGTTCTTCGTTTGGATCAAGTTGCTCAAGGAAAACGGCGATACTGGTGTGAATCGGTGGAACATCATCGCCGCGCTCAATCGCTTCCACGCGCTCAATAAGCTCTTTGCCTTTTTCGCTTTGACTGGCGACTTCAATATCCACCCACTTTTCGACATAGACGCGGTTGCCGGACTTCTTCACGTTACGGTTCCATGCACCGACGTGGCCTTGATTGATGCCCTCTGCGCTAAATGCAGAAATGAAAGCGCCATCAAGTGTCGGGTGTCCAAGCGGGGCGAGAGTTCCTTCGAGCCCTTGGTAGTGCTTGTCGATTTGCTCTGCCGTGTATAGTCCGCCATTCATGATCACGTTTGCAGGAAGCGTGTAACTCGGCAGTACCCAGTGTTCACGATTGTTGTATGTCTCTCGACGGATTGATTGACTGTTAACGCGAGTGGTTACATTCACTTGAATGCATGACTCACGATTGACCGCGAGTGATGAGTTAACGACAAGTGAAACTTTTGACTTTTTCATTTCATCCCCTAACTGCATCAGTGGCAGCATGAACATTTTTTATTGGTTGCGAATTTTGATTTCTTCAGCATCTTCTCGGCTCGGTCAATAATGCTCTCATTGATTGGGTTGCCTTTATCGTCAACCAGCACCGCAACTTGGCTGCACTTACAGTTAATCGAGTTTGACCCCATTGCGTACCAATCCCTCACTTCATCGACAGTGAATAGTTTCGCGTGTCGCTGCGCATGAGTTATTCGCGTCGTCGGAGATAGGGCTGATAAATGTAATTGCATGGTCGTCAGCCCAAATCGCTCTTGCGCACTTTCAGACTCATCCCACCTTGCCCGGCGTAATGCCGTGGTGATTTCAGTTCGTGCGATACGATTTGCCCGATACTCTTCAAGTCCCGCTCTCACTTTCAACGCCCTAGCAACTTCTGATGGATTCAGGCCTCTCGCGATGCCGTCCGTTAAAACTCTTGCCATGTCGGCCTTAACCGTTGCCGACAGTCCTTTCATTTCTTCGAATACGCGAGACTTAACCAAGCCGATGCGAAGCCGGTAAGGCTCTGAATTAATCAGCTCTCTCAGGCTCTCTACTTCTGCTGCGTAAGCTGGTGATTGAGCGGATAGATTGGCAAACTCCTGACCGGTTCCGCGTTGGTAAGCGACTGACACGTACTTCTCATAGAGCCAAGGCGATTGCTGACCGCCCTCAAGGAGAATCTCGTCAATCAACAAGTTGCCTTGCGACAAGATGTAATTGAGAGTTGCTTCGTCGAGTTCGTATGTGTATCTGGCATTAACCGCAAGTTGAGGGTTTAACCTCTGGATTAACGCCGGATACTCCCTGCCGATTCTCGATAGCTTTTCCTTGTAACGAAGCATTGCGCCACGCTCTAGCCGATCGACCCCGGTCGGGTCTTCGATATTACGCGGAAGTATCGGCCCCTTCGGTTTCGTTGCCATTATCTAACTCCGGATCGGTATCAGGCAAAGTGACGCTATCTTCCATAGACTCAAACCCGGCAGCGTTTCTGATTTCGTCATCACCGAAAATTGGCGAGCCGGTTGACGCCGACTTGTCGTTGATTTCAGTCATAACTTTGGCATTTGCCAGTTTGTCGCTTTGCGTCGCTTCACTAAGGTCATCCCAAATAACTGAGAACTCACTAATCGGCTTGATTGAGCCCATATCAATGAGCTTATCCACCAGCAATTCGATTTCGCTGCTCAGTTCCATTTCTCGGCGCGACTGGCATCTTCCGTTGAAGTGCTTGTTATCTTCGGTGCTTGACCGCTCAGCTTGCTGGTTGCCAACGAGGATTCGACTAGGGATATCAACCGACGCCGAGAACGTTTGAAGGTTGATGTCATAAGTCGGTGTTGGATCCGGAATGCTTGCAACAAGAGGCGTTACGGTTGCCCCCTGCGTTGTCATCAGAACGTCATTGCCCTTGTTTACCTCAACAGCTACCTCATTGAACCTGTCCTGCAGGTCACTAACGCTCACTCCGTACAGCGACGCGAGGTTGTTGAAGTCGATCTCTTTATCGAAGTTGACGTTTAACTGGCGCGCAGCATTCTTGAGGAATGACTCACCGGAACCGCCCTCTACCTTCTCGATGTTGGTTAGTGCGTTGTATCCCGGCTCAAGGAATCCGATAGCGTCGATAGTGTAATCACCGACGATAAACACTCGGTCTGGATTGACGTCAAACAGCTGCTTCCCACCGCTAGGCAATGTGGCGGTATATGACCACATCTTGGGTTGCCCGTAATTCTCGCTGTTAATGTCGATGTCGAACTCTTTCACCGTCAGACAGCTTGCCCAAGCAACCGTGAATTTCTCGATACCATGACCGCTACTGCCTACTGGATCACTCCACTTCTTGCTATCACGAACGTGAATCAAGATGCCAGCATATCGACCTACAAGTCGGCGCTTGTCTGCTTCAGCGAATGCGGCCCATAGTTTTTTGGTCAAAACCTTCTTGGTCTGCTTCTCCCACGTGGTCAACTTCGATGACTCGTCCTTTTTTTCGCCCTCGATAACTTCGGGGAAAGATGACCAACACTTATTGACCAGTTTGTTCACAGCGGAGAATGCCAGGCCACCGCGTCGGTACGCGCCGTAAAGGTCGTGAAAATTTAGTACTTCCTTCCAGCCATACTCACACCAAGCCGATGATCGCTTGTGGTCCATCCCCATCGGCGCAAGCAATGCCTCACGCGCACGAGAAACCGGATTGCTTTGGTAGCTATTCGCGGCCAGCATACGAGCATGATTGACTGCCATTTCTAACTTTTCGCTCATGTTTTGTATTCCGTCCGTTCAAGTACACATCGCTTTCCACTGGGTTCATACAGTGTTTTGTTTGTGTCATAGATGACTTCGACACTCGATAAGTTGGGATCGCGCCAAAGAAGTGTTTCACTCGCTGGATAGGTGTTTACCGCAGTTTCTCTCGCGCAAGTAATGCAGCGCGCACGCACAATCAGTGAGACGGAGCCGTCACGCGCTTTTACTTTGAATAAAGCCATGTTTATCTCAATCGTTTGGGGATCATCATTCCGAGCGCCTGTGGTAGCGCAAGCGCAGTCAGCGCATAAACCGTCGCGTCAAGTCTGTCTGGTGACTTCTTGGCAGTGGTTGGAACGTATTCCATCATCTGGTTCTCAAGGGTATAGAGATTTCCGCAGTGTGCGACTCTTCCTTGTTCATACAGTGCCGATATTGGCTCAGCGCGTGCAAACTTGCCCTTGTTCGCATGAACTCGAATGATCCTGCCTTTGAATCCGGCATTCTTAAGCGTGTCCTCTGCCATGTCGCCGCCTTGGTTGGTTTCAATGACTATGGAGTCGGCATTATGCGTTTCGTAGGCGAATATCGCTTTTTTAGCCCATCCTGCCGGAGAGAACTTGCCGCTGTAGTCTGCATCAACACTAAACAGTGACTTATCGCCGGCGCCATACGCACTGGCCACAGAAATCCCAGTTTCATCGCTTTCATCGCTGTTTGATGCTTGCGGGTCAATTGCTACGACGGTTCTTGTTCTTTCAAGGTGTATCTGAAGCTCACGCGCTGCCGCGATCATTGCTTCGTTCCAAAGCGCTCCTTCCTCGTTGAACCTGCGAGGCCTTTGCATGTACTGCGCTTCTGCAGTTCTTCGGTGAGAAAACAGCGCCGTCCTGTGCGACTCGTTGTGTTTAAACGGCCAAAGCCATCCATCATCAAGCCCGTGGTCGATTGGTATCGCGTGCGTGTTCTCCGGGTACATAACCTCGTAAGGCAAGCTGTTATCGATAATCACCGGAAGATTCAAGTGATGCCATTCCTCGCCAGACCCGCCACGCAGCAGATAACCGCTAAGGTCGTTGTAGTGAATGCGCTGCATGATCACTATCATTGGCGTGGTTTCTATCGCCAAGCGAGACTTGATGGTTTCGTTAAATCGATTATTTACCCCATCCCTGACAACTTTAGAGAATGCATCATCCGGCTTTACCGGATCGTCAATAATCAGCGCACCCTGCCAACCCGGCTCCATGTGACCAGCTCGAAAACCAGTTACCTGACCAGCAGCGGAAGATGCGTAAACACCGCCGCCGTGCTCATTCCACCACATCGCCTTGCTGTCTGCGTCATCTCGCAAGCTCATCGGCCACATTGCCTGATACGCCTTTGACTTAATCATCCCCCTTGCGGTTGATGAGTTAAGCAGCGCCAGGTTGTGCGAGTAGGACAGGTGCATGAATCGAGCGCGATTGTTAAGCGCTATTCCTCGGCCCATCATATTGATGGTTGCCAGCTCTGTTTTTGTGTACCCGGGCGGAACATTGATAATCAGGCGGTTAATCTCACCATCGATAACGCGATCAAGCGTTCTCTGGATGACTTCGTGGTGAGGCGCGACAATCATCTTGCCGCCAGTGCGCTGTTTAAAGAAATATCGTGAGAAATAAAGCCCGTCTTCTTCGCACTCTAATTTTCTCGCGTAATTCCTTTGCTCAACAGTTGTCATCCTCCAGCATCTCCCGCCGAGCTTGTTTATATTCGTCTTTGCTTAGGGTTAGCGTTTCGATTGGCCCGCCATTTATTCCAGATATTTCTTTGCGCTCTTTGAACGCCTGCACTTCGACATGCTTACCGAGAAGTTCAAGGTTTTTTACCTTGTCAGGCCATTTGATTTTTTTTAGCAATCCAACTTGTTGGCGATCTTCGCCTTGGCCTTCCCATAGCTCGGCGATGTCGAAACCGGATAGATATGTGCGCCAGACTTTAGGCCATTCACTAATTGGCCTCATTGAGCCGTCATCATTGATGATGTCGGCGGCATCCATTTGATCAATCTCAACTAGGCGATTTAGCACGTAGTTGGCGTCAATCTTCACTTCTTCGACGCGCTCATGTTTCAATTCTGAGATTCGAGCCTGAATACTAACATTTGACAACAGCCTCCCTGCGGCAGCGTTGGCCGTTTTAGCGCTGTATCCAGCCCTGATTGCAGCCTGAGTGGCGTTCAAGTCAATTAGATACTCACGACAGAACATCTCTTGCTTGTCAGTAAGCTTGCTCATAATTCACCTGTACAGAATAATTCTCTGGTCGCTTTTGTATAACTCCCGACAGCGGCGAGACTGCACACTATCGAAACTGGAATAAATCTCTAAAAATCACACTCAACGAATGCAGTTTGCAGAATTTTATAAATCGCACATAAGGTGACACCTCGCGGCGTGGCCTAATGCACTTCTCGTCTATTTCCGAGCAGCCAAGATTGATCACCTCCTTATCAGAAGTGATTGACCGAAAGCCCTTCGGTAGCGAAAGGAAAAGCTCTCAGCGTCTCCATGGGATATTCTTGAATGAGTTACCGCGCTTGCGCAGGTTCATGTCTCTGATGTGCTTTTTGTTCTGGTTCTGCTTTTTCACTGATTCACCAGGCATTGGGTTTTTATGTAGTCCTGCAGGTATTTGGTCTGCTGCAGGTTCTCCGCCATCATTTGTCTGAGACGTAGATAATCTTGCTGAGCTGTTTCGGTAAGTCGTGCGGCTGTTGCATCGCCCACGCTTCCGGCGCCGGGCTTGTCGGGCATTGCTGCTGGACAATCTGCCTTGACGTACACCCGCTCAGGGCCAGAGCTGAGACGATCGCGCAGATTATCAATTTCTTCCTGCGCCGCTGTGAGTTCTTCTGCATGCTTTGCCCCGATTTCGTTGAACGATTTTATTTGAGCGATTTGCTTGTTGTTGAGGTCGATGAGCGAATCACGCTGCGCTGTTACTTGGCTTAGCTCCAACTCAGCCGATTGGCGGCGCTCTCTTTCCAGAGCGAACAATCCAGTTAGTGACGCGATAATTGCTGCGATTACTCCGGCGACAATGATTTTCCAGTAAGCTGAAGCTTGCATACCTCTTCCTCAATTTCTCGCCTTGTTACGAGGCCTTTCCACTTTCGCCCACCAGCGTAAACCCACCGTTTGAGCTGTTCGCACGCCGGGATAAATTCACTGCGGTTAAGCAGCTTAAGCAGCGTAGAGCTGGAGAAATTGCCAATACCTACGTTGTATGTGAACGAGTAAAGAGCGGCACGTGTAGGTTCTGGAATTTCCACAGTGATTAGCGGATCAACATGAGCTTTCACTAACTTTAAGTCGTTATCGAGAAGCTTCTTGCACTCTGCTTTCGTGTAGGTTTTATCCGGAATAATATCGGGCCCTGTATGCCCGTAACACACGGTAAGCACGCCAACTACGTCGCGGTATGGCTTGTATTCAACGCCTTCAAATGGCATCACCATTGCAGTCGTGATAGCAAGAGCGGAAGCGCCGGACGCGACTAAGGCTTTAACCGTGCTGCTAACCTTGCTCACTGCCGTAGTCCTCTTTAAATCGCTTCTTCTGCCAGTACCAGTTAATCGCTGCGGTAATAATCATACCGATGGCGCCGATGATTACCGTCCACCAGTCCGGCGAGATACCGGGCACCCATGCGAACAACCCACAAAACCACGCCCACGCATACGACAGGGAACTGGAAATTTTTTCATTCATACGCATATCCACCCCCTGCCGGAGTGCCCTTTATTCTGAAAATTAACTGACGAGAAAAAGAAAAAGCCCAGCGAAAATGCCGGGCTTTGATTTATTTGATGGCGGCGGAACAGTGCGACCGCCGAAGCTTTGATACTGTCAGACTATGACAAAAAATTCGTAACGAATAGGGGTATTTTTGGCTTTTTTATCAATCTGAGCAGAATTTTAGCTTTGCTCCAATCTCTTCTTGAGCAGCCAAAGCGCCTTGAACAAATGTCTCCATCAGCATCAGGGCATTGCGCACTTTCCCCTCAGAACATTTCTTCTTGTCGGCCTTGGTTGCTCGTCGTGCTATTTCACAGTTGTTCATGCCATACACGTAACTCAGAATAAAGAACGTCATCGGGCGCGGGTTCTTCTCGTCGTACATCTTCATCACGATCTTGTCCACGGTCAGCGCATCGTCATCAGTCAGCGTTTCGAAGTATGGTTTCGCTTCTTCTGGAATCACATTCGACATACCTGGCGCTTGGCGGTACCAATCGCAGTTTGTGTGATTGTGCGACCAACTACCCCAAGCTCTGAGAATTTTGCGTGTTGTCGATAAGTCTCTCATGCGATCACCATCAGTCCTTTTTCGATTAGCTTTTCCTGAGTTTCTTCAATCCCGCGAAGCTTGTCTGCGGCGTATTGCTCACGGGCTTCTGAGTCAATTGCTGCGTGACAGTTCGAGCAGGCATAAACAACTAGATTGTCGCCGCACTTGATTCCCATCCCGCGACGTACACCGACGTGGGCCGCGACAGTCGTTTCAGGATTGAAATTGCAGATTCCGACAAGGCGAAGCGTGCAATCTTCGCCGCGGGCTGAGTTCATGATTTTTCGGCTTCTAGCCAGAGTCATCGGTCTACTCCTTACTGTATCCGCAAGATTTCAATAAAAACCGACCAAGTTTGGTTTTATTGGTCCAGCCAATGTCGCCGTAGAGAACGTATCGAAATGGCGCCAGCACGAAAGTGAGTGGGAAAGCCCATAAATGATTAATTCTATGAATAACCTTTTCTTCTGGCGGGTCCAATAGGTATAAATCCAATTCTGTATCTGGTGTATTTTCCCAATTACCAAAAAGGTATTGTATGACTTCTTTTTTTGTCAGTTCTCTACCTATGCTTGATTCATAGCTTTCGATGTCTTCATTGATTTTTCTATGGAAACCAAATTGGCGATTTCTTTTCATTGATTTTTTTAAAATGCTCATAACAACCTCAAAACCCCATCAGTTGATTAACGGCATTCTCAAGCTGGCGCTTGTCTTCAAATACCGTGCTCAATACCTTGTTCCAGATAACATCCAGAACGCGCGAATAGACTTGCTCAAACTCGTTGTCGTCCATGCTGGCAAAGCTGATTGATTTCGCTTTGACCTTCACGGAGCCGTCGATGTTATAGGTAACATCCATAAAACCAGCCAAGATGGTGATCTGCTCACGGAATACGTCGAAGCTCTTCACGGCCTTAAAGCCTTTCCATTGCGCTTCTGGCGGTTCAAAGTATTCAAACCCTATACCCATCAAGGCAAAAAACTTTTTGTGGAATTTCCAGTTTCTCTTTTTGGTAAATTGGCATTCAACCACAGATCCGAGTGGAATCTTTTTCATCAGATCTACGTCGTCGGTACATAGAGGCTTAAACCCAGACACGTCTTTAACCAGCTTAATCAGCGCCATGCAGCCTCCAACCTTTGTGATGTGGAGCCTTGCCGTTTGAAACCATGCTCATTGCGCTGGTTGTCAAACCGTTTTCACGGCAAAAATCCCTCATGTTGTATATCTCAACGATTTCGCCATTTGGAGAAATAAACTTGTATGACCTTGCATGAGCGAATGAGTTATTCTCATGGAGAGAAACAAGCATACAAGTATCCGGTGAATAAACTCGGTTGCCGGGGAATCGAATATCTTTATCTACCTGATACTCTTTACCATCAGAAGGATGGTTTTCCTTGAACCATTCAGCGAAATTCTGAAAGTTATGCCACTCATCGCAAACGGAACACCCTCTGTATGATGGCTTTTTATCCAAGTACTTTTCGTCGTAACAACGCTGAATCATTGAATGCCATCTTCGATATTCAAGTGAATCTTTGTTGTTCTCCGATGCCTTGTGTGGGCCATCACCCAAAAAGCCAACTCCGTGAACATTTGGCTTGAGCTTATCCTTAACTTGGCCTCTTCCTATCTGATATGTGGTTGTGTTTGTGATGAAACCAGTTGCGGTAAACTGTACTGTTACGCAGGAAGATGATTTGTAATCAATTACGATGAATTCGCCATAATTATTACTAACGAACGTCTTACCCAAGTATTTACTTTCCATTGCGCACCCCCAATCCAATGAAGCCAAACCAACTCGCACTGCGAGAGTCCTCGTTGCTTGGCCCTGCCCATCCGGTTGCTTTCTCAAATAGAGACTTTTCAGCCTGAGATTTCCAAGCGCTGCTTATGCGGTGCCGAGTGTATCCAATCCCAAGATGGTCAAGCATGCGCTCTAATTCCTGCTGAGCTTGCTGAACCATGCCGATAGAGCGGTTTACTGCCGTCGCCGCCTTCGCGTTCTTCACGCCGCTTTTGGCAAACCGTGCATTGTTTCCACACACGTTCTCGATATGCGCGTGAACATGGCCGTCCTTCTTCATTCCGATAAGCAGATCCATGAAGTTCATCAGCGTCATAGACTTGCAGTGGATGAGCTTTCCGTTTTTGTAAACGGCAATGCCTGATTTGTTGGAGTCCGGATCAATTCCGATGGTGTAGTTATTCATAGCTCGTCATCCTCCGCATCATCGCGCTTTGATTCACCGGAAATGACGTAAAGCGCATAGGCCACCACGCAAGCAATCACATAGGCTGTAATTGCCTTGTATTCGCCCGAGATATCCAGCTTGTTAACGAAGGCACCGATCGTCATAACAAAGATCGTGAACGTGAAAAACAGGGATAGGGTTTTAATTTTGCTCATGCTGTCACCCCAACTTTTTCAGCGACTTCTTTCACCGGAGTGAATGGAACCAGGCTGTAACGATGTACCTGCTTGCCGTTCTCCATCGTCAACTTGCGATTCTTGATCAGGCCGTGAACGACTGGGCTAACTTCACGAAGGCGCGCACTGATCGCCGCTTGTGTATCTCGGTGCGGGAACTTCGCCCAAATGCGTGATTCGATTTCGCGCAGGGTTAGCGCTTTCTCTGAATTGGTCAGGACGTAAATCACACGGCCAAGCTGCGTGCTGTAGTTGATGCGATCCTGATAATGACTGACTTTCCATTGCTCGATGTTCATAGCGCACCTACCAGTTAATCGGTTCGAAACGGATGATTTCGCCATCTTCACCGCGAACAACGAGCAGTTTGATGTCGTAATCTGAATTCTTATCCAAGCACTTGGCGATCACTTGGCGGTTGATGCCCGTCATGCGAGAAGCTTTCGACTGATTGCCGTAGTAGAACGGCATAGCTTCGCTCATTGTCGTGACTTCGATGCTTTTGGTTTGGATGATTGGTTTACTCATTGGTCACCGCCTTGCGGTAGCCAGTTTTGTCTACGATTTCTAGCCATTTTTTACATGCAGATAAACACTTAAATGCTTCAAGTGAATAGTTATCAAAATCTCCATCAAGTCCGATCCACAAACAATGGAGATAATAAGCCGATTCCAACCGCTCTCGCTCATTGCGTTCTGCTTCTGTTTCTGGTTTGCGGATACAGTCAGAATTAATTGGCCAGTAACCATCCTCATTCAGAATTACATGCACACCTGTGAACTTATCAAAGCAAATGTACGTTCCTTTGAATTTATTTCTAAACTCAGGCGTGTTGTCATATTCAACACAATCGCCATTCTTCCATTCGGCACCATCAGTGATAGGATTTTTAACACCAACCGTCATGTAGTGGTCAATGGTTACTCCGGATGACTGATGCGTGCAGCCGTAGGATTTAATCTCTGAGTTAGAAACGCCGACCTCTTTCAGTTGCTGATATTGGCCTTGCGTCAGTTCAATTCGAATAGTTTCTTTCATTGGTCGTTACCTCTTTGCATGTCACAAACTTTCTCAGCAATCATTCTGTGCTGCTGAATAGCCTGCTGCTTTAGCTCATCAGTTGGCTGAACTGGAACAACGTATGCCGCATCAACGATTGGAATGGCGATCCGGTTATAGTCAAGCTGGCGAAGGAACTCGGCTTTCTCAATGCCAAGTTGACGAACCTGCATTGCGAGTTCTGACATAGTAACAAACTCGTTGCAAGTTATTGCGCTTGCTCCCGGTGACAACATTACCGCAATAGTAAGAATCAGTTTTTTCATTGGTCGTTACCCCTATTCTGGAAATACTTGATTAATGGAAAGCTTCTCGTCTTCCGGTAGATGGTCGTTAAACACTGACAGGATGGTTTGCTTCATCTTGTCGTTGATGGATTTATTTCCAAGCTCGTAGTGGCAAACCATGACTTGGCTCATGGCGCGCCCGAGCTTCTTCCCGATTTTTTGCGCGAGTTCAACTTGGGTCATGCCAAGGTATCCGCGATAGTTTTTGATCTTGTTCTTTGCTGGCTTCATGTAAGCTCCTTTCTCTAATGGTTATATTTTATCACTTGAATCTGATAACGCAAGCTTTCAATCTCGTCATGGCACAGAATTTTACCATCGATACTGTTCGTTAAAATTGCTTGCTCCATGCGCATAGTTAAGTCATAATATGCTCTACAACAAACCGGAGGTAACATGAAAAAAATCGAAGTGTTATACAGCGACTCACAGCAATTAAAGCTACTTGATTTGATGGATGCTATCGGGTGCAACAAGACAGATTTAGCCCGGGCGGCAATGTATCTTGGCATGAACCAGATTCAAGAACTTGCGGCTCGCAACCATGTATCAGCACAGGAGCTTGTTGCTGTTACAGCATTCAAAGCTAAGCAGTAGGTGAGCTATGGCCGATTTCTGGATAAAAATCGAAAAAGGAACGCCAGACAAGCCGGAAATTTTAGAAATAGCCGGAATGCTTGGCATTGACGATCCTGACGCTGTGGTTGGGAAAATGGTTCGCGTTTGGTCTTGGTTCGACTCTAATTCCGAAAATGGTCACGCACCAAGCGTGACAAAAATACTACTAGATAGACTAACTGGTGTGACTGGATTCACTGATGCGATGGTTTCTGTTGGCTGGCTTGAAATTGTTGATGATGGATACTCCGTTCCTAATTTTGATCGCCATTTAGGAAAAGGCGCTAAAAAACGTGGACTTGACGCAGAAAGAAAGAGGAAGTCACGCTCATCATCACAAGAATGTCACGCAACAAGCGTGACAGAAATAGGACTAGATAAGAGAGAGAGTAGAGAGAGAGTAGATATAGTAGATACTACGTCGAACTCTACGAAGTCCGACCGCATGGATTACTCGGCAGTGCAAGAGATCTGGAACCGCTGTCTAACCAAAGCATCATCAATCACCGTCATGACAGACAAGCGCAGGCGCATTGTTAAGCGGCTGTTCTCGCAGTTCGAAATGGACTTGGTTAAATGGGAGAATTACCTGAAATTCATCAATAGCTCCGATCGGTGCGCGTGGATGTTTGAGGAAAGAGATCGAGGCAACGGGCAGAAGTGGCAACCAAAAGGATTTGAGTACATTGCCACGGAAGATTGTTACTTGAAGGTTAAGGAGCAGTATTAGTGGATTATTTTAATTACGAGCGAGAATTACTTGTATCGCTCATGACTGGTGGCGCCACTCCAGACGCAATCGAAGTAATGGGAAAAATTCGCGATGAAATGCTAACTGGTGTATTTCGTCAGATGTACAAATCTGTGCTTTTCCTATACTCGAAAGGATCTTTATTCGGCCCGCTTGAAGTTGCTGAGCAGTGCAATATGGATTATCTAGACCTGATTACCATGTGTAAAAACAGCGCTGGGTCTGCATCAAACATCAAGGCATATGCAAAACGTGTTCGGCAAGGGTACTTGCTGTCGAAGGCAGAAAGCTCATTGCAGGAAATTTTGACAGACATCAAGGAGTGTGACCACGAATCAAAGATAGGAGCGATAGCTGAGCGGCTTGAGGAAGCTGTGAAAGGGATGGTTATTGAAACCGACGACAAAATGCCGAGATCTGCTTCGGATATTCTTGAGCAATATATTGAGATTGTCGATCAGCGATGTCGCGGAGCAGAAGAACAACGACGATTAAAAGTTGGAATTGCCTCTATCGACAAGATAACACAGGGCTTCAATCTAATTGATCTGATTATCATGGCTGGGGCGCCCGGCATGGGTAAAACAGAATTGATGACTTCGATAATAAACGGAAGTTCGAGCTCAAGTGGAGGCCCACTTGTTTTCTCAATGGAGATGGACGAATACCAAATTATTGAGCGGTCGATCGCTATAGAGTCTGGACTACCTATTAGTTGCGCGCGCAGCCCGATTGGGATGCAAGATCATGAGTGGGCAAAATTCAGCGAGGCAATGGGACGAGTCAAAGAAAAAAAATTCTACGTTCTTGATCAGGCAGATCTAAGCGTGTCGGATATATGTTCTAAGGCGAGGGAGCATAAAACAAGGCACCCTGAGACAAACTTGATATGCATTGACTATGTTGGGCTTATCAAGCTTCAAAAAGCCGAACGTCATGATATTGCTCTTGGGGAGGTTTCCCGCAGACTAAAAAGCCTTGCAAAAGAGCTAAAAACCCCAGTACTGCTTCTCGCGCAGATCACAACAAAAAACGTAGAGGCAAGGACAAACAAAAGGCCACTTCCAAGCGATATAAAGGACTCAAGCCGACTGCAAGACGACGCCGACTGGATAATTTTTCCATATCGCGATGAGCAGTACCATGAAGATTCAACAATGAAAGGTGTTGCAGAAATCATATTTGCTAAGGCCCGCCACGGTTCAAAAGGAACTGCTTACATGGGGTGGGTTAACGGTCACTTTACTGAAATTGATGAACGTGAGGCAGCCCAAATGGCCCACCAGAATGAAGTTCAAAGTCAGGATAAGAAGAAATCAAGCAAACAATTCTAGAAGGTAACGACCATGGCAACAATAACGACCGAAATTATCCCAAAGCACATCAACAAGAAACAACGCGCCCGCCTGATCAACATGCAGCGCCAGAAGATAATGCGTCAGTTGCGCGATATTCGCTTCGTGTTCGAGTGTCAGACAATGAAAGTGGTAACGCCATACAACTCGAAGCTTGAGAAAGTCGGCATGACCAAGGCGTTTGTGGAGGCTTTAAACGCTACGCCGATAAAATGGCGCGTTAACTGCTACATCCTGGCGAGGGAATCGAACGGCAAGAACAAGCTGATCGATTTTGAGGTTCTGATTGAAACGCCATGCCGCCATGGTGAAATCGCAGAGATGATTGCCGATGCGCTGTATGCAGAAGTGGAAGACTTCCGTACTAAGCCATACGCGAAAACTTTCATTACCGCGGCATGGATAGCGCACCACATCGACACTGAAACATCGATTGATGATGCGTACAAAATCTTCGAAAGCGTTGGCGCATGGGGATTGCCAAGTGATGCGGAAGAAGAATTTAAAAATAATTAAAAATAACCCTTGCGCTTTCAGAATTGGTTATATAGTATAACTACATCAACACGAAACACCGCTCTTTAACAACACGAACCATGAACGACTACCCGACTTGTCGGCTAGGTCACTCCGAGTAAACCAGTGACGGAGGACAGAAATTCACTGAAACAGACCTTATTCACCGCTACGGCGACCGGGCAACGCAACCTATAGATAATGGAAGCGCGCTTGCTGGATGGCTTAACCGAGAGAATGACCCGATAAGTGAATAAGCCCCGCCAGTCTCGGCGGCATGGTAGAGACAAGGCTCTGGAAACAGAGCCAATTTGAAACGCCTTTGGCTACCCATAGAGCTGATTGACCTCTTGTAATAACGGTCAGAGGCGTTTCAAGTTGAACGGGTGCTTTAGTGAGTGGCTGACAAAATTACTTATCAACAGGTTCTTTTGAAATAGGCGGTCACTCTCTAAAGCATCTGGACATGCTTGCAATCAAAGACGGTATCTGTGTAGCCATGGTAAGCCGCGCCAGTCTACTCCACCAGACTGGAAGCTGAATGCCTAAGTCATTATCCATTGCGCTTAGGCCGTAGAAGAGACAGTGAAAATGCTACGGAATGAGCAGGGCCTCCTTACCTGTGACCATTATGACAATTGGAAAGACAATCGAATGACTGCCGTAAGTAGTCATTTTGAAAGCGGTCTGGCAAGCGCAAGACCTTTAATCTTGAATGCTGAGGATAAAGCGGATTGGCTTTAGTGTCCCGCTCCTTGGTTTCATGAAGCCATCAGACTGCTTTCAAAATACGCCCCGTAAACCAGCACCGACCTTCTAAGTCGGTACGTAAAAAGCTGGAAGGACGTGAGAGGTTCGATTCCTCTACGGGGTGCCACATTCGGGTAACGACCAAACCACCCCGCCACTGTGCGGGGTTTATTTCACCAGATAGAAGGTAACGACAATGAGTCAATGTAATTGCTTTGATGAGATGCTTGAAAAAGTAGAAGCAGCAGTAAAGGAACAGATGCAAGACACACCGATGGTTGACAGATCTCTTAAAGTTGACTGGCAAAATCGCGTGTTCTTTCTTGATGGGAAACCATCTGCACCAGTAGCGCTCTACGTGAACACAGAATATCGACCGCTTAAAAAGAATGGCGAGCCAGCAAAGAACGTAAAGCACATGCAAAACAGCTTCAAAATGTCTCACTGCCCTTTCTGTGGCAATAAATACGATAGCGAAGAAACCAAAAACCCCGCATAAGCGGGGTTATCGGGGAGGCGGTAACGACCAAGAAACAACCTCCGAGAGGTAACGACCAATGAACACTCACGTTCACCAGCCAGCAAGCCGCGACCAAACGGCTTACTCATCGAAAGGATACATCAGATGAATATTCTTAGTCTAGTTCCAGAAAGCGAAGAATCCGCATTTAACGCTTACATCGACAACGGTGTAATCCGCATCAAATCAAACCGTGAGTTCTGCGGCCTGACGATCACCAAGTTCGTTGACTGGATGTTTGAGCAGGACACGCCCCATCGCATGGTTGTTGGCCTCGTTCGCGAAATCATGGCAACCGACTTCACCAAGCAAATGAGCAGTCACAACCTGCTTAAGCTCGAAAAGTTTCAAGAAGACTTCAACGAGCTGCTTGAAAAGTACATCAAAGAAAACTGGAAGGCAGTCGCCGAAGGATACCGCGAGCAAAAGAAGCACATCGCGGTAGATCGCACTATCGACCAATTTTAACTACTGAAAATCTCAAACTACTGAGGTAGCTACCATGAAACAGGAAAATATGTCAATTTGGGATCGCAATAAAACTATTGAACAGCGATTCACTAAGCAAGCCAACGTAGGCGGAATGAAGATTACCTCATTCTCTTTGCAGTCTGTCGTCATGATGGCAACAAAAGAGTTTGGGCCAATCGGTAAAGGCTGGGGCTACGAGGTTACCGACGAGCGCTTTGATGAAGGCCGAATCATTCAGGACGCTGTAACTCACGAGAATGGTGACAAGCAACCTCAAATCAAAGAGATCACTCACACGCTCATTATCCGACTGTGGTACATGCTGGGTGATGAGAAAGTTGAATGCCCTGTTCAAGCCGGTCATACGCCGTACCTTAGCAAGACAAAGTACGGACCAAGCCACGATAACGAGTATTACAAAAAGACGCTTGCCGATGCGATCAAAAAGTCGCTGTCAATGCTTGGGTTTGGTGCCGATATCTTCCTCGGCCTGATGGACGACCAGCATTATCTGCAAATTCAAGAGAGCGAACGCAATCTGAAAGAACAAAGCGAGCTGCCAAAACGCATCGAAGATTTCGGCGTCAAGGTCCGCGATTTTGCTGATATGTACAAGTCAACGACGATGGCCCATTCAATCAAGGCTATGCATGACAGCCATAAAGCTCAAATTAACTCCGAGTGCCGCAAGCTCGGAATTGATCCTAACAAGTTCTTAGATCACTGCCTTAAAGCGTATCAGGCGAGAATCGAGGAACTTAAATCACCGAAGAAACAAGGGTAACGACCATGGAACTATTAGACCAAATCACGCAGGAAGTCACGCAAGGTAAGGTGACCAAGTACAACGACATCGACGCTCGACTTGCAGAGCTTCGTGCTACATACGGTTCGGAAGTTCCAGACGCTAGCACTAAAGATGGATATCAGCGTGCAAAAGACATTTCTAAGGAAATGACAACTCTGAGAACTTCCCTTGAGTCTCGCAGAAAAGATTTTAAAGCGCCGGTTCTTGCTTTCGGAAAAATGATTGACTCAGAGGCTAAGCGTTTAACTTCTGAGATCTTAGCAATCGAAGAGCCATTCAAAGCGGCTTATCGCGCTGTTGATGAAGAGAAGAAGCGAGTTAAAGAAGAGATTGAGGCGCGATTCTCGTGGATTAGCGGCCTGGTGGCTTCAGCTAAGGAGTCTGACTCGTCATCAATCGAAAAGATGATCGAAGGCCTAGCAGAGTACGACGTATCGAAGGAAACATTCGGTCGCCGTGTTGACGAAGCAGCTCAGCTAGTTGCTTCAACTCTAGAGTCACTTACTCATGTTCACGTGAGCGTGCTTGAGAAAGAAGCGGAAGAGCGACGAATCGAAGCTGAGCGACTAGAGCTTGAAGCGCTTCGCCGCGAAAAAGAAGAGCGAGAGCGCGCTGAGCTTGAAGAGCAAAATCGAATCAAGCGCGAAGAAGATCTTCGTGTTGCCAGTGAAAAGGCAGCCGAGCAGGCCCGCAAAGAAGCAGAAGAAAAAGCGAAGCTTGAAGCCGAACGATATGAGCGAGAAAAAGCGGAAGCTGAACAGCGTGCAATTCAGGCAGAAAAAGCTCGCATCGCCGCTGAGCAAAAAGCAAAACGCGACGCAGAAGAAGCAGCGGAACGCGCGCGCCTCGCTGAGATTGAGCGACAAAAGCGTGAAGAGCAGGCCAAGCGTGAAGAGCAAGAACGCCTGGAAGCGAATAAACGCCACTGTGCAAAAATCCATAACGCCGCGGCATCTGCGATCGTTGAAAAAACCGGAATTTCAGAAGAGTTGGCAAAAAAAGTAATTACTATCATTGCTCAGAAGAAAGTGCCAAACATTCTGATTACGTACTAATCACAGGGGCTTCGGCCCCTCTTTAATAGGTAACGACCATGATTACAGCAAAAGAAGCCAAGGAGATCAGCGGGCCTGACTCATCAGATTACCTTGCGGAACTAGAGACAATTATTCGAGACGCTGCAAAAAACAAGTCGAAGAAAGTAACCATTCGGAAAAGCCCGTACGCATCATGGCTGTATAACGAGAAATCACTTTCTCAGGCTGAAAAGGAAGCCATCTCGCAGCTTAGAAAAAGCGGTTTTGAACTTAGCCTTTACTACAGCGAATCACAATTCGTCGATATGGGCCTCGTTATTTCTTGGGGTGACCAATGAGCAATGAAGACATTATCGCCAACCTGACCAAGAAGCTCAGCCAATCAGAAGGTGATAAAGCGGAACTCGTTTCCGCTCTCAAATCTCTGCTGAATGGCAACCTATCCCGCGATGCAATATCCAACGCGAGAAAAGTGCTGGAGAAGTACAGTCATGAATAAGAAAACCATCAATTTCACTGCTGACAAAGTGACTCACCAAGGCGTTGAAGTTTCGGCCGAAGGCGTACCAGTTGAGGACATCGTTAAGTCCATCAACGAATACGACGCCGCCGAGCATATGAATATCAATTTTCTTCTTGGCGCCATCGGGAAAGATTCGGTTATAGCTTGGCTGGAAGAGCAAGGCCATCAGGTAATTTAACGGGCGCATTCAGCGCCTTTTCTTTTTGAGGTAACGACGATGAAAAACAAACTTTCTGATTTAAATAATCACTTGTTTGCCCAGCTTGAACGACTTTCTGATGAAAGCACTAAAGGTGACGAACTAAAGGAAGAAATCGGACGAGCTAAGGCCATCAGCTCAATATCGAAAGATATCATCAATAACGCTTCTTTGGCCTTGGATGCTGCAAAATTTAAAACCGATTTCCGTGGCGCGCAAATACCGGAGCAACTCGAATGCAACGAAAAAGTGATTACTCCCCAGAAATGATAGCTTTTCTCGCTGAGCACTACCCAAAATCACCCGTAAAAGACTGGGTGGATAAATTCAATGAACAGTTTGGCACGAACAAAAGTAAGATTGCGCTGTCTGGCTCTTGCAAGCGATTCGGCATCAAGTCAGGGCGAACTGGTCATTTTGAAAAAGGATTAATTCCTCACAACAAAGGAAAGCCACATCCTCTGCGAGGTAAAGCCAAAGAAACAGCGTTTGGTGGCGTTCGCAGTAATAGACCGGATGATGAAAAGCCACTTGGTGCTACTCGCATTTGCAATAAGGACGGGTATTTACTGGTTAAAGTGAGAATGGGAACCAATGCATACGAGCTATCTCACAGAATTCTTTGGGAACAACATCATGGTGAAATTCCACCAAACCATGTGATTCGTTTTTACGACAATTCACCAGAAAAACTCGCAAATCCAACCATAGACAACCTGTTCATGGTAAGTCGTCCTGTTCATTGCCGGCTAACTCAAATGAAGCTATCTGATATTCCAATGGAACATAAGGAAACAATGATCCTCATTGCAAAGATAGAGCAGCAGATACAGGACAAGAGCGGAAAGCAGAATAGAGGTAACGACCAATGACCATGACTAACGAAGAAATCGCCAATGCGGTTGATGGCGTGATGGCTCTGCGTCCGAAATCTGGCGAGATTGTTTCAGCATCGGATCGCCGCCGGATTGATGTTGCAAGACGCCGACGCCAGGCAGAAAACGCAATCGAAGATTCAAAGCTTGAGCGCGGCGAACTCGAAACGCATCCGGTTCATTACTTCCACAATACTGACGCAACGAAAGGCGGAAGAAAGAATCCGCAATTCAATCAGCGCGGGAGGGAGTGAGCATGATTGTTGACATCTTCAACACGGATAGAAAGTACTCCGTAATTTACTGTGACCCTGCATGGCAATTCAAAAGCTCAAAAACTGGCGGCAAGCTCAATTCAGGCGCGGCTCAGAAATACACGGTAACGTCATTGAAAGACATGATGCGATTGCCGGTTGAAGACCTTGCTGCGGAAGATTGCTTGTTGGTCATGTGGTACGTAGGCGCAATGCCAAGAGAAGCGATTGAGCTATGCGAATTTTGGGGTTTCAAACTACTCAACATGAACGGCTTTGTCTGGGATAAGGAAACTAAGACATGCAAGGATCACTTCGGTATGGGTTACGCAACCAGAGCATCGACTGAGTCGGCGCTAATCGGCTATCGCGGAAAGCTGAGCAACATCATTCAAGACCGCTCAGTTCGTTCAAAAGTTCGCGCCAAGGTTGGGCGACATAGCGAGAAGCCGAACGAGATCCGCGAAGCAATCGTGAAGATGTGCGGCGACGTTCCGCGCATTGAGTTGTTTTCTCGCGAGCAATTTCCCGGGTGGGATGCGTGGGGAAATGAGCTGGAAATGATGAATAAGCAGGTGACGGCATGAAAGTAAAACCAATGATCTTCAACACCGAAATGGTGAAAGCGCTGCTAGACGGACGAAAGACGGTTACGCGCCGACCAATGAAAAAGCAACCTGAGAATAGTGGTCAGGGTTTCGACTGGTGGCCTAGCGACTACCACGAATCAATGCTGAGAGTTAGCGATATCGACTCTGTTGAATGTGAGCACAAAAGACAGTTTTTGAAAGACTGCATTTCCGAAGCTTCACCTTTCGGTGGCGTAGGCGATCTGCTTTATGTGCGCGAGACGTTCCGACTATACAACAATTCCGATGAATGCGGATGCTCAGACCATTGCAGCTGCCCGCCGACGGGAACGCCGCTCTACTTTTCTACTCATAACGACGGTGAGAGTAAATGGAAGCCATCAATCCACATGCCACGCAGCATCAGCCGAATCACACTCAAAGTTACCGATGTTCGCATCGAGAAGCTAAACGACCTGCGCAAGAGTGACGAGCAGGTCAAGAAAGAAGGCTTTGAGAACTGGCCGCAATTTAAGTATGTATGGGAAAGCATCTACGGCCAAAGCAAGCCTAACGATTACGTGTGGGTTATTGAGTTCGAAGTGATTCACCAGAACGTCGATAAGTACCTCTCTTCATTGCCTCTACAGGAGTGATAGCCATGACCAAAAAACAAGTTGCGTGGACGGTAACTGACGATTTCACACCAAAAGCATGTGTAGTTTTTCATCACCACGGACTAGCCGCGCGCCGCATTGGTGCCAGCGAACTTGGTGAAGATTTCGAAGATCTCGAATGCAAACGCTCGCCAGAATTCGACCACTTCGCGGAAGCTGGAAAGGTTCCAACTAAGGCGCTATTAGATGCTGACTGGTGGTTTGAATGCCACCATTGCGGAAAGCGTATTCCAGATGAAGATTTTCGACCAATGGAAAATCTCGTTATTGATGGCGATCGCGTGTACTGCAATGAAAAGTGCAAGTGCGGACACGACAAAGAAGTTTCTGACCGGAACCATAAATTCGAGCTATTCAAGGACAAAGTAAAAGCCTTGCGACCTGATTTGGAATTTACCGAGTTTCAGGGCGGTCATCCTTGGATAACGAACGTAGCGAAATTCACCTTTCCTGGTGCCAAATACGGTGGAAGCGCAAGAGATCATAAAGGCGATGGAAACATTGAATTCTTTATTGCTGGTGGCGATATGGATGCTTGGGACCAATACGAAGATCAAAGAAAAGGCAAGACGCTATGAAAACAACAGAAGTAATAACGCCAAATGGACCAATCCTCGTCCCTTCCGTGGAAGTTGAAGGTTGCTCCGGACTTGCAGTTACAAGTTGTGTATTTGGGCTGTTCGAAGTCACGCATGTCAAATCAGGACGGAGAATCATTGGCGGGTATGAAAGAGCTGTTAACGCTATGTGCACAATGATTGAAATCTATCTTGGCATGAAAGAGTCGGAGATTGATCCGACATTGGGGATGGAAGAGTTACAGCAGTCCATGATCAAGTCAGAAGTGAAATGCAAAATTCTCGGGAACATGACCGTCATGGAATACATCAACATCATCAAGCCAATAATGGGGTTTTCAGGCGAGTTCCCATGGGAAGGTGATGAAGGCAGTCCATTCACTCGCCTTGATGAGCTTAAAGCAATGTTGTTGGAGCGGTAACCATGACACAATACCAAGCACCACTATCAGACATGCGCGGCTGTAAGTCGCTGCATGCGTATGCGGTAATGCTGGAAAAGCAGAACAAGGTTTTAACCAAAGCATTGCTTGAAATCGAAAGCAGCCCATTTGATGTCGCTGGATTCCCTTCCGCTAAAGAAGTTGCTGGATGGATGAACGGACGAGCGACACAGGCTATTGCCGATGCAATTAAAATAGAGAGCGCGGCCAATGACCCTGATTAATATCCACTGGTTCCCCCGCGACAAGCTGATGAACCTGCTTTACCAAGGCAAGCTGTATCGCGGATCAATCGGAACCGTGAAAATAAAAAACGCGCTTGAATTGACAGGTCAAGTGATAAGGAAAAGCGTTTGGGTAAGTCCTGAACACGTTGGAATTGACATTTCCGGAGGGAGTGGTGAGTGATTTTTATACATCTGAACTATCAGTAAGCATAAAAAATGCTAAGCACGATCAAGAGGCGCTAGCCAATAAAAAGCGCTATGTCGAAATGGCAATAACGCACTGGAAGAAAGAACGCGACCATTCCCAAGTCGCGTTTTTTAATTCCGCCCTAAAACTAATCAACAAGTACTTAAAGTAGAGGTAACGACCAATGTTCCCAAAAAACATCATCATCTATCGCGTTAACCGCGACATCAAATTCGACCCTGCCACGCTTGAGCATCAGCTTGACGAATTCAAGCTAACGCCGTGCGGTAGTCAGGACAAGCAGAAGTTCGGCTGGGTATCGGCGCTTCCTGCTTGTGAAATGTTCACGCATGTGTGCGGTGACAGAATCCTAGTCCGCGCAGGCAAAGAGGAAAAGATACTTCCTACATCCTGCATCAAGAAACTGGTCAATGAGCGAATCGCAGTGATGGAAGCCGAAGAAGGCCGACCGCTCAAGAAACGCGAAAAGGACGACATTCGCGATGAAGTTGTCATGGATAAACTGCCTACTGCATTTGTTCGCGAATCGTTCACGAGCGTGATTATCTATCCTGAAAGTGGCTTTATCGTTGTCGATGCGTCCAGCCACAAAAAATCCGAAGATGTTCTTGCTCTGCTGCGTAAAACGATGGGTAGCCTTCCGGTGGTTCCGCTGATTCCTCAAGTGGCGGTTGAAACCACCCTCACAGAATGGGTGAAGTCTGGCGAAGTGCCTACCGGATACACCGTCGGCAATATCGCAGAACTGAAATCCATTCTTGACGATGGCGGCACGGTTAAGCTCAAAAACGAAGAGTTAACGTCTGATGCAGTCCACCAGCACATCGAAGAAAACAAGGCGATCACAGCGCTTGAGTTGAACTGGCAGGATCGAATCAATTTCGTACTGAAAGACTCCATGCAAATCGCGCGCGTATCGTTCTGTGACGAGCTTCTTGACCAAAACGAAGATATCCCACGAGAAGATCGCGCCGCGCGTCTGGATGCTGATTTCGCGCTTTCATCCGGTGAAGTACTGGCGTTTATCAATTCGCTTGTCGGTGTGCTCGGTGGCATTGGTTCGATCGATGATGAGATTGAGCAATCCGAACAGCGTTTGCACAAGAAAGATGCCGCTATGCTCGAACAGGCTATCGAGTTCGTTAAAGAAACCCGCCGCGCTACAGTTTCAGGGCTGCAACGCAAATTCAAGATCGGATACAACCAAGCGGCGAGATTCATGGATGCTATGGAATCGATGGGCGTGGTTTCAAAGCCAGGACACAATGGTGTTCGAGAAGTTCTGCAAATGTAACGACCACGGGCGCTGTATGCGCCCTTTGTTTTGAGGTAATGACCGATGAAAATGAGTGACTACTTTAGACTCCCTATATCAAACCGTTCGGTTAAGTTAATTCAGTTCAGTGAAACGATCGAATCTAAGAATGATGGTGTAAACAATTACGCTGCAATTCATGCAATTAACAACCATGACCGCCTAACCTCAGAGAATGCGCGGTTGCGGGAAGCATTGCGTAAGTCTTCAAATGCATTAGAGCGATTACTTGATGCTGATGAATCTGACAAGCCGAATGAATTAGTCAACGCAAGAAATCAAGCGCATTTTACGTCAATGTCCAATGAAGAACTACTAACCGAACTGGAGAAAGGTGATGAGCAATATTGACTTGCGAGTAGGCGAGGTGTTCGAAAGCGAACTGCATTATGAATCTGAGCCTTTCAACGATAAGTTTCGCTTCGTTATATTCCAAAACGGGAAGGCAGTCGCCGCGACATGGTTTGAAGATCAAGCAGAGGCAATTTGCATTGCTGTAAATCAGCATTCAAACCTAACCGCCATCACCAATGAGTTGGTTTCGGCCCTTGAGGGTCTAGTCAGTGAAGTTCATGGGAAATCAATGGTAGATGCATACATTGACCGAGTTGTATGCTCTCCCGAGATGGCTATTGCTGAAAAATTGCTATTAACCATCAATGAGCAGAAAGGCTCCAATTAAACAAATCAAACATAGGGCGCTTCGGCGTCCTTTTTTATCGGAGGCGAAATGGCAACCTACGTTTCACTCAAAGAATGGGCCCAAAGTAAATTTGGATACGTGCCTACTCCTGCAACGCTTTCACTGTACGCAAGAAACGGCCAGATATACCCTAAGCCCGTTAAGTTCGGCGGTCGGTGGCGAGTTGATCCAGAGGCTCAATTTCTGGAACTGCAACCGGCCAATCATGACACATCAAATCCATTACTGGGGAGGATCTTAAATGGCGGCTAGGCCAAGAAAGTATAAGCAGCATGTCGCAAACCTATACCAAAAAACAGACAAGCGGAACGGCAAGACCTATTTCACATACAAGCATCCGTTGACTGGGAAAATGATTGGCCTCGGGTGTGACAGAGATAAGGCATTTGAAGCAGCGAGACAGGCGAATATCTTGATCGCAGAACAGAAGCTTGAACAGCTCAACTTTGCAATTCAGCAGAACCCGAAAGCGGTTAAGGTTGTCGGCCTGTCAGCTAAGTCATGGGTTGCCCGGTACCAGAAAATTCAGCAGGAACGCGCAAAGGCTGGCGAGTTGACAGAATCGACGCTGAAAAACAAAAGCTACCTGGCGCAGATATTTGCGGATCGGTTCGGTAACCGCGGCATAAAGGACATATCGACCAAGGACATTGTTGACGTTATCGACGCTTACAAGTCCGAAGGTAAAACAGCGATGGCCGCGAATATCAAGAGCCTGTGGGTTGACATATACAAAGAGGCCCAGTACGCCGGAGAGGTCGAGCCGGGCTTTAACCCTGCCATTCACACGCGAAACATCAAACTCACGCCGCAGCGCCAACGAGTGAGCGAATCTGACTTGATTGAGCTGATGGATACCGACCTGTTCAAGTCGCGGCACTATCTGCGCATGGCGGTTAAGCTGGCCATAACAACGGGATTGCGCCGGGCTGACATTGCCGATCTGAAATTCAGTGACGTGAAAGGCGATCACCTGTTCGTATCGCTCAAAAAGTCAGTGGGCAAAACGAAGCTGGCCTTCCCTCTCACGCTGAAAAATCCGTTTCTTGGTCAGTCGCTGGAGGAAGTAATCAAGGAATGCCGATCAAGTCGGATATTATCAAAATATATGGTCCACTCATCGGAGAACGCCGGGCGCGCGAAACGTGGCGATCAGATATCGCTATCAACACTGAGTAAATCATTCATGGCTGCAAAGCGGGAGTTCAGCAAGTCAGTGGCTGAGTCGTCTTTCTCGTTTCATGAACTGCGGTCATTTGCAGAGCGAACCTATCGAGACGCTGGATACGATACCAAGGTGATACTGGGACACAAACACCAGGCGATGACCGACAAGTACAATGACGATCGATCGGATAGTTACACGTACATTGTTGCACCAAAGGCGGCGAATTGATGGAGAATTTTGGGGAAGTATTTTGGGGAGATTTTGGGGAAGAAAATAACCATTGTAAAAACAACCAGTTAAAATAAAGCCACCTTGACGGAATCAAGATGGCGTAAATTTACAATTTAACCATTTAAAACAATGAGTTAGATTTTAATTTATCAAGAAATTAAACATTAAGCCACCGACGTCTGATGCCAGTGATATCGGTGGCTTAATTTTAGTTTTTGGGAATAGCACGTACCAAGTTTCGAACATTTCACAGAGATACATGTTTTTATAGCTTTAAAACAACGAGTTATAAAAAGATGTGTTTTTGATTAGGGCATATTTAGGGCTATTTTAATGTTAGATTGATATCCTGGAAATCCCGAAACGATCTAAAACAGACTGCTCGATTTCCTCTTCAAATCTCCATACCGGCTCAATATAGCCATCATCACCCTCTTTTAATGAGTGATCATAATTGTCAGGATACGATGCATCGTCATGCCTTACAGATATTGTCGCCATTTCTACAACTCTATCTATGGATAAATCACTTCTTTCAAGATCATCACCAGTATTAATGATATTTACTTTACCTCGCATAAAACTCTCTCCAAGCTTTCGATTAAATTTTTACTATCGGCCCACTTGGCATGACCAAGCCAAGAAGCCAAAAATCTGCGCAATTTTTCTTTTTCGCCTCTTTTGGTATATCGCTTTATTTTTCTTTTCGCTGATAAAACAGACTGCCTCCTAAGCAACTTGTGTGTCGGCCAGATCCTATACCCGAGAAAGTTAACCCCGCGACTTACACTTGTAACTGACCATTTTGATAGCTTTAGCTTCATTTCTTGCAAGCAAAATGTCTCGAACCTATCTTTTAGTTCAAGAAGCTCCGATTTGCTTCGACCAAAAATGACAATGTCGTCCATATATCGAATGAAGTTCTTTTTCTTTGCTGTGTGCAATATCCATTCGTCTGCCATTGTTCCGTAAACATTCGCAAACAATTGACTGGTAAGATTACCAATTGGAATTCCGACCCCTTCCTTAGGAATAAACTTCTCGATAAGATCAAGAGACTCCTTGCAGGAAATTTTCGCTCTAATACGATTGTGAAGAACAGCTCTATCTATGTTGTAGAAATAGCCGCTAAAGTCAGTTTTTAACACCCACACATCACCAGACTTAAGTAGCCTTCGCATAATTGCTTGGCACTCTATAGCGCCAGCGTGCGCTCCCTTGCCAGTACGGCATCCATAACTTTGCTTGTAAAATGTAGATTCGAAGATTGGCTCAATAATGTTGTTTATTGCATGCTGCACCACCCTATCCTTAAATGGTAGTGCTGAAATAAGACGCCGCTTTGGCTCATAAATAAAAAACTCCTTTGGCTTGCCAGGTTGGTATCTTCCGTTAGCTATTAACTCGGAAAAGACCAATGAGTTTGACTCAAGGTAGTCCATGTAGATCATACCGCCGACACTGTTGGGATTTCCCTTTCTTGCCTTATTCGCCGCGTCCAATAGGTTGGTATAACTAGATATCTCTCCGATCAAGCGTTTGTATTTTTTGCCCATAATTATTACGTTCGGCTTTCCACTTCAGTACTCACCTACAATAAATCTCTCAATGTATTCGCCGAAGCAGGTTGATACAGCTGACCACATTAGTGGCCGTCAAGAGTGCCTTAACACATCTTGAGCGAGAATTTGGTCACAGACGCCGCGCGCACCGATGTTACCGTTCGAATTCCAAGGCTCATTGTTCCAGTTGGAACAGCGAGAGCCAGCAAAGCCAGAGTTCGTCCAGTTGCCGCCAAAAAGCGAAGCGAAGAATCTGTATCAACCTTATTGCTTATTTTGATTTGTTAATCCAAGAATTAAGCATAGAGCCGCACTCACTGATTCTTGTGAGAGCTACCGCATGCTGTCTTGGTGTAAATATCTTTTGTGCCGACTTGGTGGCAAAGCGGATCAGATACCTTAAATTTGCTAGACCTGCGTCGCACAAATACAGTTTTGATTTTTGCCCTGACTTGCCTGCTTTAATAAATAGATCAACTTGCTCAAACAAAGCGTTGATTATTTTATCCCTCAATACTGCATGCACCCTTGGTGCATTTTGCATAATTGGATATATGTAATTAACAACAGTGTCAAACTTCTTAATAATTTGCATTTGTTCACTACTTATTATCGCATCACGATATTGTCTACTCATGCTCGCTTCCGCTCGCTATACAAGTTGCAAGTGGTCACAGACGCCGCGCGCACCGATGCTACCGAACGAATTCCAAGGCTCACTGGTCCAGTAGGAACAGCGAGAGCCAGCAAAGCCAGAGCTCGTCCAGTTGCCGCCAAAAAGCGAAGCGCCAGCCCCAGCAGACCCTGCCACATAAACTTGACCTTCTCCGTTTGTATCCGCTGCATACCATGCATACCCAGAAGAACCGTTACCGCGATCCCAATTCTCTGCGCCCCACTGCCACATATGTCCAGATACCTGCTCGCAGCCAATGGTCGATCTTGCGCTTGCATCAAATGACGTTGTTACCGGGTCTGTCCCGACAGCATAACCAGCTGTCGCTCCCATAGCTAAAACAGAAAATTCAGAATAGTTTGGCAGCCTTTTCCCGTATGCGGATAAAACTTCAGACGCTACATACTGTGTAAAAGTTGAATATTGCGAAGTTCCATCCCCTCCCCAAGCTTGGGGAATAACAGGCGTTGAATCGCCGTCCGCGATAGTTGCGTTATATGCTGACGTCCCTAGCACATCTGGTGTTGCATTTAGAAGATAAATATCTGCCCAAAAACCTCCGATAGTTCTCGCCATACCCCTAGGATCGCTACAGCTTGGCTTATACTTCAAATCCCATACAGATCGAGAATTAATGAAAGCGTCTTGATAATGAAAACCGCCAATTCTCCTTGAGTTAGACTCAGTATATCCACTTGGCACAGTAAAATTATCAGATGCTATAAGCCCATCAGCTGTTGCATAAATGGCGTAATCTGTTCCAGAAATAAGTGACGGAAGCGAGACTGAGTCACTCGATGAAAACGATAATATAGATCCTCCAACGGCAACAATAATGTCAAACGCAGCGCTTATTGAGCTTGCCGATGCTAAAAATGCTGGTTCAGAACCAATAGACTTAAGAAACAAGTTTGGGTCCTGTGTTAGGCCACCTATGGCAGCATCCACCTCAGACTTGCTGTAAGTTTCTGTTTTTGAGTAGACGTCAGAAGAGTTCGCCTTTGATGATAGTGCTGTGTCTACTTCTGTTTTTGAGTAGA
>ERZ1673961.96-NODE-96-length-44218-cov-340.623961_pt1 | contig 44218 bp, 42 predicted proteins | sample MGYA00580189_ERZ1673961 | MGnify/ENA primary metagenome ERZ1673961 (study PRJEB41334, sample SAMN05608105) | rock metagenome | biome: terrestrial subsurface; feature: shale formation; material: shale | place: USA: Pennsylvania ... | reverse complement strand
AAAAATTAAATTTTATTTATAAGAATATAGCTTAATTAAAAATATAAATAAAGGTTGTATAATCAAATTTATTTTATATTAATTGCTATAGGAGAGTTTATGCAAACTATTGTAGTGGCACTTTTGCCTATATTTTTTCTTATACTACTTGGATATACTTTCAAAAAAATAGAGTTTCCAAGTTTAGAGTTTTGGCAGTATGCAGATAAATTTACTTATTATGCTCTTTTCCCTGCTTTATTAATATACAAACTATCAACTGCCTCTTTAGATGATATTAATGGAGTATCTTTTGTCTCAACAGGGCTAGTAACACTTGTTGTTTTAACTCTTTTTTTAATGTTTCTTTCAAAATATGTTTTTCTTTTTGAAGGTAAGGCTTTTACTTCTGTATATCAAGGTGCAATAAGATTTAATAGTTATGTTTTTTTAGCTTTAACAGATGCACTTTTTGGTGATAGTGGTTTGGTTTTAGCAGCTCTTCTTATGACTTTTATGATACCTGCTATAAATATATTTTGTATAGGAATCTTTTCAATATATGCTTCAAATAATAAGATTAATATAAAATCATTTACAAAATCAATTTTAAAAAATCCTTTGATTTTAGGGTGTGTTATTGGTGGTTTATTAAACTATTTTGGTATAAGATTATTTGCTCCTATTGAAAATACTCTTGGTATATTAAGTTCAGCAGCTTTACCACTAGGACTTTTATCAGTTGGAGTAGGGCTTCATATAAAACATATAAAAGAGGTAAAATTAGAACTATTTAGTTCTTTATTTTTAAAACTAGCTATTTTTCCTGTGCTAATATTTTTTATTGGAATAAATTTTGGTATTACAGGTCAGGCTTTAACTATTTTAGTCTTATTTGGCTCAATGCCAACAGCTTCTAGTGCTTATATTCTTGCAAGGGAGTTAGGGGGAGATTTGAAACTAATGTCTGCAATTATTACAACACAAACATTAGTTTCCATTTTTACTATCTCAATAATCTTGATGTTATTTCAAAGCTATTTTTAAAATAAGTAAGAAGTTCTTACTTATTTTATTAGTTTTAGTTGAGTTTTAGCCTTTTTATAAGTTGAAACTTCTAAGTAAGCTTTTGCTTTTTTCAGATCTTTTTCTATTTCACCTTTACCATATTGATAAATAATACCTATATTGTATGCAGCAATACCTTTTTGAGTTTCATCTTCACTATTTCTAAAAGCTTTTTCATAGTATTTTAAAGCAGTTTTCACATCTTTTTTACCTAGTAAACCTTTTTCATAAATAACTCCAAGCTCAATACTAGCACCAGCATTTCCTCTTTCATCTGAAATTTTATAATATTTTACTGCTTCTTTATAATCTTTTTTCTCATTATAGTATTCACCTAAATGAAAAGAAGCATATCTGTCATATCTATAAATTATTTTGAAAAGAGCTACTGCTTTTTCCATATCTTTTTTTACTGCATATCCCTTTTTATAAAAAACTCCAAGAAGATTTATAGAAGCGCTATTTCTCTCTTTTGCTCCAAGTTCTAAATACTCTTTTGCTTTTTCATAATTAAGCTCAATTATCTGCCCTTTATAGTCATCATTTTTATAATATAACCAAGCAAGATTATAATACGCTGATGCATAACCTCTTTTTGCAGCTTCTTCATAGTACTCTTTGGCTTTTAATAAATCTATATCAACACCTTTTCCATAGTGATATGACCAAGCAATATTTGCATAATCTCTTGCTGAACCTCTTTTTTCTAGAAGTTCTTTAGAGTATTTAAAACCTTTTTTGTAGTTGACAATAGATTCACTATCTTTGCAACTTCCACAAAGGTAAAGATTTACAAGTCTATTAATTGAGTCTATATTTCCTTTTGAAGCTAAATCTTCATAAATTGCAAGACCTTTTTCAGGCTCTTTTTTGAAATCTTTAAGATAGTATGGAGGATTTATATATAATTCTGCAAGCAGTCTTGTAGCTTCTAGGTCACCTCTTTTATGAAGGTCTTCATATACTTTTATAGCTTCATTATATTTTTGTTGTTTTGAACTAAGATAAAATCTTGCAAGATTTTTTGCACTTTTTACATCACCTGCTGCTACACCCTTTTTGTAATATTCAATTGCAATTTCAGGTTTTCTATATTTATTGTATAAAGCTGATTTTCTAAGTTCTAAGATATCTGTTTTTTCATTTGTTGGAAGATCTTTTAATTTCTCTTTTGTTTCATTAAAGTAATCTCTATATCCATATGAAGAAGTCAACTTTTTCTCTAACTCTTTTTTTAGTTCAATATCATCACTTTTTAAAATATAGTCTTGCCATTTAAGAGTTAGTTTATACTCTTCTGGATTGAAGTTGTATTTTGATGGTTTTTTAGTAGCAAGTTCTAAAATTGCTTCTTTGTTTCCATCTTTTGCTAATTCATTATATATTGCATTTGCTTTTTGGTCATATCTTTTTTTATCATAATATCTAGCAACAAATAGTTTACCCTCATTTGATTCTTCTAGTTTTGATTTTATTGCAAAGAATTTGTCCATTAATTCTGGTTTTTCAGAGTAATATTTTAATAACTCTGCTGCTGCTTCTTTATGTTTTAAAAGTGCTGCTTTTTCTAAATATTTTGCAGCTTCATCTTTGTCTGCTTTTAACTTTTGCTTGTAGTTACCACTTTTATACATTTTAGCAATTTTATAGTATGCTTGTGCATTTGTATTGTCTATTTTAAGCCCAGCTTCATATGCTCTAATTGATTCTTTGTATTTATAAAATCTTTTTAATTTATCTGCAAGAAGAAAAATCTTTTTTGAATCTTTTGTGTCAATTGTTTCATTAATAAAGCTATTTACTTCACTATCTTTATTTTGGTATGCTGCTCTTCTTAGATTTTTGATTGCAACTTCAAATGGTTCTTTATAACCTTTTTTATCCATAAACTCTTTAATAGTAGCTAATTGCTCTTTTTTATATTTATCATTGTAGAAAATATATAAATCAGCTAATTGTTTTTCTGATAGTTCATCAATTACTTTTTCTTGTAAAGCTTTTGCTTTTTCATATTTGTAGTTTTTAGTATAATATTTAATAAGTTCAACTGAGGCATCTTTACTATTAAGTTCTATGGCTTTTTCATAAAGTTTTACAGTTTTTTCTTTACCATTTATGAACATATCATTATATTCTTCATAAATTTTTGCAATTTCTGTTAAATTTTCTGAACTTTTTACATTTAAAAGTTCTTCGTACCATTTATTAAAATAGTATAATCCCTCTTTTGTTTTAGGGAAATTATAGTTTTTTGCTAATGCAAGAATTGCTTTTGTATTTCCATTGTTTGCATCTTCAATTAACTCTTGTTTTGGCTTTACTTTATTTGTATTTAATCCAAGGTTTGCACACCCTGTAAAAAGTAATAAAGTAATAGCTATTGATGATAAAAATTTCATATACCTTCCTATGCTTTTTTGATTTGTTTGAGTATAAATACCACCTAAGTTAGATTATCTAAGCTCTTTAATTACAATAATTTATAAGATATAAAACTATTAATTCTTTTTTAATTCTAAGAATAAATATAAAATATATTTATAAGAAATAGAATTAAAAAGTTTGGTTTTAAAACTTATTGATAATAAAAATCAAATAATATGAAAACTAATCTTAAATTAAGATATAAGCCTATAAATACTTATATTTTAAAGCTCATAGATAGTTAAGAGATATTAATGTATTATCTTACTTTAATTAAGAAGAGGTGCTATGATTTTTATACTTTTTTTTGGTTTTATTATTGTTTTATTAGTGGGTTTAAATATATACGATAATATAAATCTAAATAAGCTAGAAGAGTTTATAAAAAAACAAGATTGTCAAATGTATATTTATTCAAAAGGTTCATATAAAGCTATTTGTCAAAATAAAGTTTTGGTTTTAAAGAATAGTTTTGAGATTGATTTGGATAAAAACAGAGTTGAGATTTTATATAAAGATATAAAAAAGACAAAAATTGAACAAAATAGCATTCTTATTAATAATACTAAACTAGATTTTAAAGAAAAAAACAGTTTAGAAAAATTTTACAATTTATTACAGGATAAGTTAAACAATGAATGAAATAATCGAGTTTATTAAAGCAAAAGATGTAAGTAAAACAGCATTTTTTGCGCAACTAAAATGTACTATTGAAGAAGCAAAAATACTTCAATTTCTTACAAAAGAGTATATTATTGGAAGAGATTCTTTGGTTGTTGTAGATGTTTTAAGTGAATTTTATGATGTAAAAAGTTTCGAGCATCTTTATAAAGTAGAAGAGATTAAATCACTTTTAGAACTTGGTTGGTTAGTTCATAATAGTTTTGAACATGTAAAAATTAGTGATATTTCAAAATTAGAGTTATTAAATTCAAATATTTCTTTATCAACAGCATTTTTAAAACTTTTAGAAGAGGGCTCTTTAGAGTTTGTATTGCCAGAGATAAAAAAATATAGTGACCATTTAGAGTATTTGCAAGATCAATTTTTTAAAATTGATTTAGCAAAACAATTAAACATGGTAAAAAGAAATTTTGATGAGAATTCACCTAATAGAAATAGATTAAAATCAAAACTATTGATGCTTGAAAATAGAATAAAAGAGAGAGTTAAAGTTACAGAAAAAGATATTATGCTTGAAGATTTTTTTAAAGAGCACTCTTTAGAAGAACAAGAGCAAACAATATTTTTAGCACTTTTAAAAGAAGAGTATTCAGGTGGTGATGGAACAATTAGAGATATGAACTCTTTAATTGAACTAATTTCAAGTGATGATTATGAAAAGATAAAATTTAGAAGTTTACTAGAAGAGAGTTCAAAGTTAGTTTCAAAAAATCTAATTGATTATGATGAAGTTTTAACTCCTTTTGGAGGAATAAATAGAAACTTCTTTATTCCAGATGAGATTTTATATAAGATTTCTCACCCAACAAAGAAAAAGTCAAGAAGATCGAAACTAAAGTTAAATACAGTTATTAAAGAACAAGATATGTTTGAACTTATCTCAACTACTAAAACTTTAGAAGATGTAGTTTTAAATGACAAGACTAAAGAGACACTAAATTCACTTTTAAAGCAAGTAGATAAAAATGTTTTAAATAAGTTAAAACAGTGGGGTATAAAAGAGAAAAGAAGAGGAATTGATGCAAGAATTATCTTTTATGGTTTTGCAGGAACAGGAAAGACTCTAACAGCACTTGCTTTAGCAAAATCATTGAAAAGAGAAGTATTAAGTTTTGACTGTAGTAAGATTTTATCTATGTATGTGGGTGAGAGTGAAAAAAATGTTAGAAATATTTTTGATACATATAAAGATTTGGTAGAAAAAACAAAATCAGAACCAGTTTTACTTTTAAATGAAGCAGATCAATTTTTAAGTGCAAGAAGTAGTGGCTCAAATAGTGGAAGTGAAAAAATGCATAATCAAATGCAAAATATTTTCCTAGAACAAATTGAAAGATTTGATGGTATTTTAATAGCAACAACAAACCTTTTAGAGTCAATTGATACTGCATTTTCAAGAAGATTTAATTATAAAATTGAGTTTAAAAAACCAACTTTAAAGCAAAGAGAAGAGCTTTGGAAAAAACTATTACCTGAAAAACTACCTTTAAGTGATGATTTTGATTTAGAGCAATTATTATCATATGAACTTACAGGTGGACAAATAGAATTAGTTATAAAAAATACTGCTTATAAAGTCGCTTTAGATGAAGAGCCTATTTTTACAGTTGAGGCCTTTAAAGATCAAATAGAAAAAGAGTTAAAAGGTAATTTTGATAGTGAAAATAAAATGGGATTTATGAGCTAAAATATTTATAAGCTAAAGTAATTTTTATATTAAGATAATATAATTTAAAGTTTAAGTGATTGATTTCTTTGGTTTTAAAAATAGTTTAAAAAAATTTATTTAATTTAAGCAAAAAGCCCATAGTAGCATAAGTATAGCTTTAGTAGATATTAGATAGGATTAAAAAAATAATTAATCAACATTTAAGTGTAAAAATTAGATCTTAAGGATATATGATGTCACATATGGAGTTTTCTCATCCGTATTTTGGTGTATTTGTTATGTTTGTTTTAACATTTACTGCTTTTATCTTAACCGTATATCTTGCAAGAGTAATAAGTAGAAAAATTGCAAGATTAAATACTGAAAAATTAAAAGTATCCTTATATGAGTGTGGACCTGAGGTTACCAAACAACCCAATACAATATCAGTACAGTTTTATCTAATGGCATTATTATTTATTTTATTTGATATTGAAATAATATTTATGTTTCCTTGGGCAATTAACTTTCAAATATTAGGTTGGTTTGGTTTTGTTGAAATGATATTGTTTATTTTACTTTTAACAATTGGTTTTATATATGCATGGAAAAAAGGAGCTTTAGAATGGCACAGCATAAAGTAAACTATTTAGCTGATGGTGGAGCTCCTATTGCTTTAACAACGGTAGATAAGCTTGTAAACTGGGGTCGAAGTAACTCTTTGTGGCCTTTGACTTATGGACTTGCATGTTGTGCAATTGAGATGATGGCAACAGGTGCTTCAAGATATGATTTTGATAGATTTGGGACAATTTTTAGAGCAAGTCCTAGACAAGCTGATGTGATTGTAATCGCTGGAACATTAACTAAAAAACATGCTGAATTTATGAGAAGATTGTATGATCAAATGCCCGATCCAAAGTGGGTTATATCTATGGGTTCATGTGCAAATACAGGAGGTATGTTTAATACATATGCAACTGTTCAAGGTGCAGATAGAATAGTTCCTGTTGATATATATTTACCTGGATGCGCACCACGACCTGAAAGTTTACAATACGCACTTATGATGCTTCAAAAAAAGATTAGAAAAGAATCAATCTTTAGATCAATCAAGAAAAAGAGGTTAGTATGAGACAATACAAACCAAAAGATGATGTACAAAATAAATCATATTTTAGTGATAGGTTTTATATTACTCCATCAATTCCTAAAGTTGATGTTTGTCAAGATAAAATCTTTTTAGATGATGTAGAATTACTCTCTTCAAAAGTAAAAATACTTGATAAGTATATACAAAAAGAGCATTTGGTTGTTTATATAAATCCAAAAGAGAATATAAATGCAATAGAGATTTTAAAAAATGAACTTCAATACGATATGCTTATTGATATCTCAGCTATTGATTATATTTCATCAAAGGGTGGATTTGAAATCTTTTATGAATTCTTATCAATGAGTAAACATAAAAGATTAAGACTTAAGTGTTTTATAGAAGAAAAAGAAGAGTTAAACTCTGTTTATTCACTTTTTAAAATGGCAAATTGGTCAGAAAGGGAGATGTATGATATGTATGGAGTAAAAATCATAAATCACCCAAATATGAAAAGAATACTAATGCCAAATGATTGGCATGATCATCCATTGAGAAAAACATATCCTTTACATGGTGATGAAGCTGCATCGTGGTATGAAGTAGATAAGATTTTTGGAAAAGAAGCAAGGGAAATAATAGGTCCAGAAATTAGAGATGCTGCTGCTATTGATAGATATGATACTACAAGATTTGCAAGATTAGGTCATGAGGTTCCTTATGGCACTGATATTACGAATGGAAAAGAGCCAGAGCATACACCACTTGCTTATCAAGAAGAAGGTGGAGTTAAACTTATCAAAAAATTCAAAGAAGAAGAGTCTGTGACTTTAAAAGAAAGAAGGTAAATATGCAACAACAAACACCTAATAGATTAAAACCTTTTTTTGAAAATATTAACTTTGAAAGAGAAGATAATACAATGGTGGTTAATTTTGGACCACAACATCCCTCTGCACATGGTCAAATGAGACTTATTTTAGAACTTCAAGGAGAAGAGGTAGTAAAAGCTAGACCTGATATTGGTTACTTGCATAGAGGTATGGAAAAGATGGCTGAAAACATGATTTATAATGAGTTTTTGCCTACTACTGATAGAATGGATTATATAGCTTCTACTTCAAATAATTATGGCTTTGCATTAGCTATTGAAAAGCTTTTAGGAATTGAAGCACCAAGACGTGCTGAGATAATTAGAACAATGCTTTTAGAACTAAACAGAGTAATTTCTCATCTTTTTTGGCTAGCAACCCATGCACTTGATGTTGGTGCTATGAGTGTATTTTTATATACATTTAGAGAAAGAGAATTTGCTATGGACCTTATTGAGGATTACTGTGGTGCAAGACTTACTCATAGTGCAGTTAGAATTGGTGGAGTTCCCTTGGATTTACCAAATGATTGGTGTAAAGATTTAGAAAAATTCTTAAAAGTATTAGAAGTTGAAGTTGAAAAATATGAGGGCTTATTAACTGAAAATAGAATCTGGAGAATGAGACTTGAAAATGTAGGTATCATAACTTCCAAACTTGCAAAATCTTGGGGAGTAACAGGAGTTGCTTTAAGAGCAACTGGTACTAAATGGGATTTAAGAAAAGAGATGCCTTATGGAATATATTCTGAACTTGATTTTGATATTCCTATAGCAACTACATGTGATGCGTATGGAAGATATAAGTGTTATATGCAAGAAATAAGAGAGTCAATTAAAATATTAAGACAACTTATTCCAATGTATGAAGAAAGTAAATGTGAACTTATGGCTCATGCCCCTGATTATATTTCAGCACCAAAAGAGCAAATCATGACTCAAAACTATTCACTTATGCAACATTTTGTTTTAGTAACACAAGGAATGAGACCTCCAAAAGGTGAGGTTTATGTTGCAACTGAATCTCCAAAAGGTGAATTGGGATACATGGTTGTAAGTGATGGAACACCATATGCTTATAAGTTAAAAGTTAGAGCCCCAAGCTTTTTTCATACGGGTCTTTTAGAAGATTTATTACCAGGACATCAGTTGGCGGATGTGGTTACTTTGATTGGTAACCTTAACTTGGTATTTGGTGAAATTGATAGATAGGGCTAAATTATGAAAAGATTTGATTTGAGATTACTAAAAGATAACTTTTATGACAGAATGTTAGAATTAATGAAAACTGATGTTAAAGATGGAGAAAATGCTATTTTCTTATTTGAAATAGGAGATTTCTCAGCTGTTCAAAAAAGTGCAGATTTGATATATGAAAATGGCTATACACTTATGAACTCTATTAAGTTTAATGAAGTTGATTGGACAATAGTAGTAAAAAAAGTGCAACCTGAAAAAAAAGAGATAGAAACCAAAGAAGAAGAGTAATAGTATGAAAAATTTAGATATTTTAAAAAAGAGTGATTATATTTTATGTTTTGCACAGTTCCTAGCTAATACAAATGAAGAAGTTGTTGATGCTATAAATGAAGCAAAAAAGAGTAATAACGCAGAAGTTATATATATGCATGCAGTTGATAGCTTAGCTTTAAAAGATTTTTATACACAATTTATTAAGTATGAAGCTGGAAGTGAAGAGGGAATTAGTGCATTGTTATTGGATACTTTTGCAAAAAATACAAGTGATAAAGTGCAAGCTTATATAGATGATTTGGATATTGGTTATATCTCAGCAGAATCAAGTGCTGGAGAAGAAGAGTTTGAAGAGGCTTTAGAAAAGAGTTCAAATAAGAGTTCTAAAATTATACTAGTTGGCGATGATATTTTTTCTCATAAAAGAGTTGATAATATTTTAAAAATTTTAAGTGCAATTGAAAAGTATAGTGATTTTAATATTGTTTGTTCAAAGCAAATAAATACTCAATGTGAAGATTTGGAAGAAGTAGAAGAGCTTTTACCTTATAATGGAACAGTTATTTACTCTTATGTTGATAGTTTAAAAGATTCAAATATAGTTTATGCAAGTGCATCTTTTGCAAGAATTGCAAAGGTTGAAGATGGTGCGAAAATAAAACTAATTTCAAAAGAGGGTGAAGTTTCAAAACTATTAGTGGTTGATGATACACTACAAAATACAATTGCAATTTGTGCTACAAATAAGAAAGGAAATGATTTCTTATCATGTGGTTATATTTATAAACCCGTAAAAATAGAAAGGCTTGAAGAGTGAGTGATTTAATATCTTTAGACATTGATGGGAAACTTTGTAAAGCAAAAGAGGGAGAGAGTTTATTAAATATTGCAAGAGCAAATGGAATATTTGTTCCTGCAATTTGTTATCTAACAAGATGCTCTCCTACTCTTGCTTGTAGGTTATGTCTAGTTGAAGCTGATGGAAAACAAGTATATGCTTGTAATGCAAAAGCTAAAGATGGAATGCAAGTAAAAACAACTACTGAAAATATTGCTAAAGAAAGAAGAGCAATAATGGAAGTATATGATGTAAATCACCCTTTGCAGTGTGGGGTATGTGACCAAAGTGGAGAGTGTGAACTACAAAATTATACTTTATATATGAAAGTTGATTCTCAAAGTTATTCTATTAAAGATGTGCCAAGACCAACTCAACATTGGGGAGTTATGAATTATGACCCAGGTTTATGTATAGTTTGCGAAAAATGCGTAACTGTATGTAAAGATATGATTGGTTCAAGTGCTTTAAGTACTGTAAAAAGGGGCTCTGATGCAATCTCAAAAACTTTTAAAGATAGTATGCCAAAAGATGCATACTCAATGTGGAATAAGCTAAATAAATCTCTTATTGGTTTTGATGAAAGTTCATGTACAGATTGTGGAGAGTGTATCTCTGTTTGTCCAGTTGGAGCACTTGTATCAAATGATTTCCAATACAAATCAAATGCATGGGAACTTACTAAAATTCCTGCTTCAAATCCTCACTCAAGTGATTGTGCTTTGATGTATTATGAAAGAAAGCATGAGTCTGTGCAAAATCATGATAAATTAAAGATTTATAGAGTTACAAATGACCATCATTATGTGACATTAAATGGAGCGGCAAGATTTGCATATGATTTTGAAAATCAAGTAAAACAAAAAGATGAAAAAGCTTTTTTAGAAGCGATTGATGCATTTAAAAAAGCAAAAACTATAAAATTTAACTCATTTATTACAAATGAAGAAGCATTGATTTTACAAAAGTTAAAAGAGCAGTATAACTTTAAACTAGTAAATGATGATGCTTTTAAATATCAAAGATTTTTAAAAGAGTATAGTTTAGAAAGTGGAAAGTCTTTATATGGTTCAACACTAAAAGATGTTCATGATTCAAATTTTGTAGTATCTGTTGGTTCATTTTTAAAACATGACTTACCACATGCAAGATATGCTTTTAATAACTCTATTATATTAAATAAAGGTTCAGGATTATATTTTCATCCAATAGCTGACCCTATTATGGAAAAAATTGGTAAAAAAGGAAAAACAACAGAGTTTATATATCATCAACCTTTAAAAGAAGAGGCTGTTTTATATCTTCTTTTAGATATCTTTGCAGATGAAAATTTACCTGAAGATATTAAGAAATACCTTGAATCTTTAAAAGAAAAAAGAGTTAAAACTGTTGTTGAAACAAAAAAAGAGCAAGTAATAGAAAAAGTTTTAGATGAAGATAGTGGTGAAGAAAAAGAGATTAAAAAGCTAGTAACAAAAAAAGAAGAAAAAGAAGTAGAGTATATCTATTCAAAAATTCTAGATGAAGTAGGGCTTGATGAAAACTTTTATGATTTAATTGATTCTATGCTTGTTAAAAAAGATAAGTTTTCACTAATTATTGGAGAAGATATAATAACTCATCCAAATTATAAAACTTTAGCAAAACTTTGTGCAATGATTGAAAAATATACTAAGTTTGAAATTGTAATTATCCCTACAAAAACAAATACTTTAGGTGTTAGTCTAATTTGCCAATTAGACGAAAAACAAGAGGGCTTTACTATTGGATATAATGAAAAAGCTGATTATCAATTAAGTGCTTTAGGTGATGGTAATTTAGATATGCCAGCACTAAATCAACAAGAAGGAACATTTGTAAATATTGATAAAAGAGTTGTTCCTACAAACGCTGCTTTACCTTATAATGGTTATGTATTAAATGATATTGCAAATGAGTTATTACAAAATAAGCAAGAACATACAATTGATTACACTGTAAAGCTTCCACTTTCAAGTGGATTTAAACAAGTAGAGTTTGACTCTTTAGCAAACTATTTTTCAAATGATGCAAATGAGCATAGAGGTTATGAATTGCAAAATTTAGATACCAAGGTTAATAATAGTTTTGAAAGAACAGAGATTTTAGATCTACAAGTTCATGATGATGAGTTTATTATTTATAAAGCAAATCCTATGAATCTATTTAATGAATTTGTAGCAAAATCCCATGAGTTTAAGCAAAAAGCAAAAACTGGTATTTATGTATCTCAAAAACTCTTTGATAGATTAAACTTACAAGCACAGGAGAAATTAAGAGTTCTAACAAAAAATAGAACTTTTGATTTAGATGTTTTTGTTGATGAGCAAATTGATGGTGAAATAGCATATGTTTCTACATTTGATAAATCTTATGGAACTAAAGAGTTATTTGATTCATATAGATTTATTAGAGCTTCCCTAACAAAGGCTTAAAATGGAAACTAGTATTATAATTGAAACAATAATAAAAGCAATTGTTGTATTAGCAGTATTTTCTGCATTGGCAGGTTTTACTACATATATTGAAAGAAAAGTATTAGCTTATATGCAAAGAAGATTAGGTCCATCAAATGTTGGACCATATGGTCTTTTGCAATTAGTTGCTGATGGAATAAAGCTATTTACAAAAGAGGATTTTATTCCTCAAAATGCAGCAAGACCTGTATTTATGATAGCTCCAATAATTACAGCAGCTACAGCTTTTATTGCAATGAGTGCGGTTCCATTTTTTCCTGAATTTGAGTTATTTGGTTATGTTGTAAGACCAATTATTGCTGATATTAATGTAGGGGTTTTATTTGTTTTAGGAGTTGCTTCTGTTGGTCTTTATGGTCCACTTTTAGCAGGTATGAGTAGTGCAAATAAATGGTCACTTTTAGGTGGGGCTAGAACTGCTATTCAACTTTTATCTTATGAGGTTGTTTCAGGACTTGCTCTTTTAGCTCCTTTAATGTTAGTTGGAAGTTTATCTTTAATAGATATTAATAACTATCAAGCAGGAGGATTTACTTCATGGCTAGTTTGGTCACAACCTTTAGCTTTTATTCTTTTTGTAATTGCAGGTTTTGCTGAGACAAATAGAACACCTTTTGATTTATTAGAGCATGAAGCTGAGATTGTGGCAGGTTATGCTACTGAGTATTCAGGTCTTAGATGGGGAATGTTTTTTATTGGTGAGTATGCAAACCTTTTTACAGTTTGTTTTTTAGTTTCACTAATTTTTCTTGGTGGTTTTAATGATTTATGGTTTATTCCTGGTGGATTGGCAATTGTTTTAAAAGTAATGTTTTTAATCTTTTTCTTTTTATGGACAAGGGCTTCATGGCCACATATTAGACCTGATCAGCTTATGTGGTTATGTTGGAAAATACTAATGCCATTAGCAGTAATAAATATTCTTATTACTGGTTTTGTGATGATGTTTTAGGAGAGAGTGATGGGTTTAGAAGAGTTTAAAGATAGAAATATTGGTGTACAAAACTATATAACTGTTCAAGATGATAACTATCCTAAAACAAATGGTGAAGTTTTCAAACAAATAGTTAAAAGAAGTTTAAAAGGTGAGCTTTTTACTGGGCTTAAAATCACATTTAATATGATGAGAGAAGCCTTATTTAAAGGTAAGATGCATACTGTTCAATATCCAGCAGAAAAGTTATCAATAGGACCTAGATACAGAGCTGTACATAAGTTATTGGCACTTTTAGAATCAGGAGAAAATAGATGTATTGGATGTGGACTTTGTGAAAAAATTTGTATCTCAAACTGTATTAAAATGGATACAAAAATAGATGAAAATTCAAGAAAAGAGGTTTTAGAGTACACAATTAATATGGGAAGATGTATTTTTTGTGGATATTGTGCAGAAGTTTGTCCTGAACTTGCTATTGTTCATGGAGGAAGATATGAAAATGCGAGTGAACAAAGAGCTCATTTTGCATTAAAAGAAGACTTATTAACACCACTTGATAAGTTACATTTACAAAAAGAGTATGAAGGTTTTGGAGCAGTATCTCCTGATGCTGATGAAAAAATCCAAAAAACTCCACTTCAATATTAGGAGAAAAAATGTTGTTTGAAGTAGTAGCATTTTACTTATTTGCAAGCTTAACCGTTGTTATGTTTTTAATAACTGTGTTTACAAACAATGCCCTTTATGCCTTAAGTGCTTTAGCAGCTGGAATGATATTTATTTCAGCCTTTTTCTTTTTATTAGATGCAGAGTTCTTAGGCGCAGTTCAAATAGTTGTTTATACTGGTGCTGTTGTTGCTCTTTATGCCTTTGGAATGATGTTTTTTGACTCCTTATCAACTGTAAAAGAGAGCATTAAAAATCCAAGATTAGTATTTTTATTAAGTGGACTTATTGCTTTATTTATTGTAATTATTTTCACTTCTCCTATAATTGGTCAAAATGTAGAAGCAAATCTTCCAATGCATCCAGAGTGGGGAAATGCACAAGATGTTGGAATTATACTATTTACTAAATACTTAGTTCCTTTTGAAATTGCTGCTGTTATGTTACTTGTTTCAATGATTGGTGGAATTATTTTAGCTGGTAAAAAAATGGATACCTCATATTCACAATTAAGTGAAAAAGAGATCGATGAGTTAAAGGAGGAAAAATGAGTTTAAATGCATATTTAATCCTTTCAACTTTGATTTTTTGTATTGGCTTATTAGGAGTAATTAGAAGAAAAAATCTTTTAATGTTATTTTTCTCAACAGAGATAATGTTAAATTCTGTAAATATAGGTTTAGCAGCTGTTTCGAAGTTTCATGCAGATTTAACAGGACAAATGTTTGCATTTTTTATAATTGCAATTGCTGCAAGTGAAGTGGCTATTGGTTTAGGGCTTCTTATATTATGGTATAAAAAAACTGGTACTATTAATTTAGATAGTATGCAAAGATTAAAAGGCTAATGATGGAAAAATATCTATATATAGCACTATTTGCTCCGCTTGTTGGTTCTTTAGTTGCTGCACTTTTTGCAATGAGTAAAAAAAATCTTTTTACAGGTATTTTTACATCATTTATGTTAGCAGTTTCTACTATTGCTACATTTAATTTACTATATTTTGTATATAAAACAAATGAGATTATTCATGTAAGAATGCTTGATTGGATTGTTGTTGGAAATATTGATATTCCTTTTGGTTTTGTTGTTGATCATGTAAGTGTAATAATGATGAGTGTTGTAACAATTGTTTCTACAATGGTACATATTCACTCAATAGGCTATATGGAGCATGATAAAGGCTTTAATAGATACTTCTCTTACTTAAGTGCTTTTGTTTTTTCAATGCTTGTTTTAGTAATGTCTGATAATTTTGCTGGATTATTTATAGGTTGGGAAGGTGTAGGTCTTTGCTCTTGGTTGCTAATTGGTTTTTGGTACCACAAGAACTCTGCTGCTTGGGCTGCTAATGAGGCTTTTATTATGAATAGAATTGCTGATTTAGGAATGTTAGTAGGTATCTTTTTAATATATTGGAATATTGGAAGTTTACAATATGATATTGTATTTTCAAATATTGATTCATTAAGTACTTTTATGATTACTGTTATAGGGATTTTTTTATTTATTGGAGCAATGGGAAAATCAGCACAATTTCCTTTTCATACATGGCTTGCTGATGCAATGGAGGGACCAACACCTGTATCTGCACTAATTCATGCAGCAACAATGGTAACAGCTGGTGTTTACTTAATAGTAAGAGCAAATGAGATTTATACAACAGTTCCAAATCTTGGATATTTTATTGCTTGTTTAGGAGCATTTGTTGCTATTTTTGCTGCAACTATGGCATTGGTAAATAATGATATGAAAAAGATTATTGCTTATTCGACTTTATCACAACTTGGGTATATGTTTGTTGCTGCTGGACTTGGAGCTTATTGGGTTGCACTTTTTCATTTAGTAACTCACGCTTTTTTCAAATCAGTACTATTTTTGGGTGCAGGAAATGTTATGCATGCTATGAGTAATGAGCTTGATATTAGAAAAATGGGTGGATTGTATGAAAAGATGAAGCCAACTGCAATTATTATGATTATTGCATCAGTTGCACTTGCTGGTATTTTTCCTCTTGCTGGATTTTATTCAAAAGATAAAATTTTAGAAGCAGCCTTTAATGCAGATGCAATATTTTTATGGGTTATTTTATGGATAACTGCTGGATTAACTGCTTTTTACTCTTTTAGACTTATTATGCAAGTGTTTTTTACAAAACCTAAATATGAAGAGTTTGGTTACCATCCACATGAAACATACCCTTTTGTTATTGCAGCTATGATTCCTCTTGCATTATTAGCAATCATTGCAGGATGGTTTGAACATACATTTGTAAATATGGTAACTTATATTTTACCTACATGGGAAGCTTCAAATATTAGTCATTCAACTGCTTATATACTTATAATAATCACAAGTGCAATGGCACTATTTGGTATAGCATTTGCAGTAATTAAATATAAAAATGGTGGCTTTTCTAACAAATGGGAAGATAGTTTTGTTTATAAGGTGTTGATAAATCAATACTATATCCCTCAATTTTATGACAAAGTAATATGTAAGTCTTATTTTTGTTTATCAAAATTTGCTTATAGGGTTATTGATATGAAAATTATTGATGCTAGTGTTGATTTAATTGGTAAAACTGTTTATAAAACTGGTGTTCATTCATCTCCAATTCAATCAGGAAACTTGTCTCATACTTTAAAAATTATGGCATTTGGTGTAGCATTTATACTATTTTTAAGTGTAACACTTGCATTTATAAATTAAAAGGTTTAGTTATATGGATTATATTTTATCAATATTGATATTTTTCCCACTACTTGCAGCTTTAGTAGGGTTTTTAGTAAAAGATGACTCTATAAAAGCATATGGAATATTAGCAACTGCATTGGAGTTTATTATAAGTATAATAGTTTGGATAAATTTTGACGTTTCAAATCCTAATATGCAGTTCTTACAGCAAGTATTAGTTATTCCTACATATGGAATAAATTATGTAGTAGGAGTTGATGGAATTTCACTATTTTTAGTAATTATGACTACATTTATGACAATGATATCACTAGTTGCTCTTAGTGAAAAAAAAGCGCTTAAAAATCTAATTATTACTGTTTTATTTTTAGAAATGACAATGGTTGGAGTATTTTTAGCATTGGATGCAATAATATTTTATCTATTTTGGGAGCTTTCGCTTGTACCAATGCTTTATATTATTGGTGCTTGGGGTGGAAAGCTAAGAATATATGCAGCTATTAAATTCTTTTTATATACATTTTTAGGTTCATTAGTTATGTTAATTGGTATGCTTTATTTAGGGTATATTTATTATCAAACTACTGGAAATTGGAGTTTTAATCTTCTTGATTGGAATATGTTATTACTGCCTTTTGATATGCAACTTATGCTATTTCTTGCCTTTTTTGCAGGTTTTGCTATTAAAGTTCCAATGTTTCCATTTCACACTTGGCTTCCATATGCCCATGGACAAGCACCAACTATTGGTTCTGTAATACTTGCAGCAGTTTTATTGAAAATGGGAACATATGGTTTTGTTAGATTTTCTCTTCCTTTATTTCCTGATGCAAGTGTTTATATGATAATTCCAATGGCTATATTAGCACTAATAGCTATTGTTTACACTGCCATGGTTGCTTTTGCTCAAGAAGATATGAAACAAGTTATAGCATACTCTTCTGTATCACATATGGGAGTTATAATTTTAGGTATTTTTGCTTTAAATGTTGAGGGTATTTCTGGTGCAATTTTCCTTATGATTTCACATGGTATTGTTTCAGGTGCATTATTTATGCTTGTAGGAGTTATATATGAAAGAAGACATACAAAACAAATTAGTGAATTTGGTGGTTTAGCACAAGTGATGCCAAAATATGCAACTATTTTTGCAATTATGTTGATGGCTTCTATTGGACTTCCTTTAACTATTGGCTTTGTGGGGGAGTTTTTATCATTACTTGGATTTTTTAAAGTATCACCTTTTTTAACAATAATTGCTGGACTTACGATAATTTTAGGTGCTATTTATATGCTTGTGATGTATAAAAAATCTTTTTTTGGAGAGCTTACAAAAGATGAAAATAAAAAACTGCTTGATTTAAATAAAAAAGAGTTAAGTGCGCTTATTCCATTAGTTGTTTTGGTTATTATTTTAGGTGTTTATCCAAAACCAATTTTAGAACCTGTAAATAATAGTGTTTCTAAAATGATAGAAGTTATGAATGCTAAAACAGTTACAAAAGAAGCTCAAGCGAAGATTATTGATTTAAATAGTATCTCAGGAGTAGAAAAATGAATGATATACCAAAAATAGTTATTGACTTTGCAAGTTTAAACTTTAGTACTATTACTCCTATGATAATTGCTATTGTTGCAGCACTATTAATACTTTGTATAGATTTAGCAACAAAAAAACTTGATAAATCTTTTTATTTAACTTTGACAGTTTTAGCTTTAGTAGTTGATTTGGGTTTTGTTCTTGGATTTAACTCTGATGCTAGAGGTTTTTTTGATTTATTGTTAATTGATGGTATCTCTATTTTAGCACAAGCTATAATAGTTATTGCTTCTATTTTCTTTGCACTTTTAGGTTTTGCAAAACTTAGATTTCAAGAGTTTAGATATCCTGAATATTTTGCACTATATCTTTTTATGATTGCAGGATTTCAGTTTATGGCAAGTTCAGATAGTTTAATACTTATTTTTGTAGCTTTAGAAACTTCTTCATTGGCTTTATACACACTAATTGCTATGCATAATAGATTAAATGCAATTGAAGCAGCTATTAAGTATTTTACAATGGGAGCTTTAACAGCTGCTTTTTTTGCCTTTGGATCTATGATTTTATATGCACAAACTGGAAGTGTAGAGCTTGGACAAATTTCACAAGTATTAACTCAATCAGGATTTGAAAACTATTTTGTAATTTTAATAGCAGCTACATTTATAATAGCAGCTTTAGCATTTAAACTTTCACTTTTCCCTTTTCATTTATGGGTTGCAGATGTTTATGAGGGCTCAACTGCTGCTTTAGCAGGATTTATATCAATTGTTCCTAAAATTGCTGCATTTGTAGTTGCTTTGAGATTTTTTGAGATATTTATAGTAAGTAATGATTTATTTATACAAACTATTTTATATACAATAGTAGTTTTAACAATGACTATACCAAACCTTATTGCACTTTTACAAAATGATATAAAAAGAATGCTTGCATACTCATCTATATCAAATGCAGGTTTTGCAATGGGTGCTATTTTAATAGGTACAAATCAAGCAACACAAGCGCTATTTTTATATTGGATTATGTTTTTTATAACAAATCTTGGCGGATTTACAATGCTTTGGTTAAATAGAACAAAAGATTATAGTAAAGAAAGTGACCATAGTATGCAAAGATATGCAGGTTTAATAAAAACATCTCCAAAAGTTGCAGTATTAATGTCTCTTTTTATGTTAACATTAGCAGGACTTCCACCTTTTGCACTTTTTTGGGGTAAATTATACTTAATTGGAAGTGCTGTAAATGCTGGATTTATGTTTTTAGCATTTATGATGATAATAAACTCAGCAATAGCAGCTTATTATTATTTGAAACCAGTTGTTTATATGTTTTTAAAAGAGCCAGAAGATGATATAACTTATCTTCAAAACTCAACACCAATAATGAAGTATTTAGCTATTTTTTGTGCTATTTTAACAATTGGCTCAATTTTTACAATAGAACCACTTCTTCAAATAATTACTTATTACACACAAATCTCAGGTTTTTAACAATTAAAATATCAATAAAATAACTTTTATTGATATTTTGATACACTATTATTTAAAATACACACAATAGGAAATCTTATGAAAAGAAACTACCTTATAGCAATGAGTATAATTGTCTTGCTTATGTTTGGATATTTTTATCAACTCCAAAATAAACAAGTAAAACAGTTAAAGCAAGAAATTGTAAAATTAAATGAAAGAATAGATACTTTAGAAAAAAGTGAAGAGAGTTTAAAAGCAAAACTTGATGAAGCTTTAGAAAAAAGTAAGCCAAAACCAATTCCTGTTTCTGTAAAGAAAAAAAGATTTATTGATATGATGGTACCTGCTTTAAATAAAGTATATGATGAGTTAAAGCAAGAGTTTTTTCAAGTTCAAGAAGATATAAAACAAAACAAAGAATCAGAAAAAATTCAAAAATTAAAAGAGTTTTATAAAGTAAATACAAACCAAGAGCTTTTATATGCATTAAAGCCACATCCAAAATCAATTGCATTAGCTCAAGGGGCAATGGAGAGTGCTTGGGGACAATCAAGATTTTTTAAAGAAGCAAATAATATTTTTGGTGTTTGGTCTTTTAATAAAAGTGAACCAAGAATCGCAGCAAGTGGGAAAAGAGGTTCAAAAACTATTTGGCTTAAAAAGTATTCAAGTGTAAAAGAAGCAATAAAAGATTATTATATTACTTTATCAAGAAGTAGCGCTTTTAAAGAGTTTAGAAAAACAAACTTTGAAAACCCAGACCCTTTTGTACTTGTTACAAAACTTGATAGATACTCTGAAAAAAAAGCTGCTTATGGAAAAGAGTTAGCTGCAATGATAAAATATAATAACTTTACAAAATATGATGATAAAGAGTTTATAGTACAAAAAGAACAAAAACAATTAACAAAAGAAGATGCTAAAAAAGAAGAAGAGTTTGAAAAAAACGCAATAGAAAATGGAAATGATGAGGTTACAACTTCAAGTGAGATTGAAAAAACTACAAAAGAAGAAACAACAAATGATATGAATATAGAAAATGAAGAAGAAAAAATTGATAATAAAGTTGTTGAAAAAAAAGATGAGAAAAGTATTGAAATAGAAAAAGAAGAACAAGAAGTAGAAAATAAACAAACTCCTATTAAAGCTAGTCAAAAAGAAGAACAAACAAAGTAGTTTCAACTACTTTGTTTATATCTAACCAAATAATAATTCATAAAGTGCTACAATCTTTCTTTTATAAATTACTAAAAACTATAATATTAAGGACAAGTTTTGAAAACAATAACTGTTGCACACTCTCCAGATGCAGATGATATATTTATGTACTATGCTATTAAATTTGGCTGGGTTAGTGCTAAAGATGCCAAGTTTGAAAATATAGCAGCTGATATAGAAACACTAAATCAAGCTACTTTAAAAGGTGAGTATGATATTTGTGCTATATCATTTGCTTTATATCCTTTTGTTAAAGATGATTATGCATTATTAAAAACAGCTGTATCTTTTGGAGAAGGTTATGGACCAAAATTAGTAAAAAGAAAAGATAAAAAATTAAAGAAAAATTTCAAAGTAGCTCTTAGTGGAGAGTTTACAACAAATGCATTACTTTTTAAAATAGCTTATCCAGAAGCTAGAATTACATATATGAATTTTTTAGATATTGAAAAAGCTGTGACTGAAGGAACAGTTGATGCTGGTGTTTTAATACATGAATCAATTTTAAATTATAATGATGAGCTTGAAGTAGAAAAAGAGATGTGGGATATTTGGGAAGATTTAAGTGGTGGAGGTTTACCTTTACCACTTGGAGGAATGTGCCTAAGAAGATCAATTCCTCTTCATAGTGCAATTGATTATGAAAATACTTTAATAAAAGCTGTTGATGTTGCAAATAAAAATAGAAAAGTTCTAGCTACAATGTTACTTGAAAAAGGTCTTATTAGAGTTGATGCTTCTACATTAGATAAATATTTAGATTTATATGCAAATGATGAATCAGTAAATTTAAGTGAAGTTCAATATAAAGCACTTGATAAACTTTTTGAACTTGGATATAAACATGGATTTTATGAAAATCTAATCAAAGCAAAAGATTTTTTAATTCCAAGTGAGTATGAGGAATTAAGAAACAAGTGATTAAGCAAATAGATTTTTCAAAATACTCTTCAATTAAAATAGGTCCAATAGCTAATATAAAAGTAATTGAAGAGATTGGTGATTATGATGATTATACAATAATAGGAAAAGCAAATAATATCTTAGTTTCAAATACTCATCCAAAGTTTGCTATACTTGGAAAAAATTTTGATTATATAAAACAAGAGAATAATAGACTTTATGTAGGTTGTGCAACAAGTTCTGGAAAGTTATTAAGTTATTGTAGAAAAAATGACATAGGACATTTAGAATTTTTAGCAAAGCTGCCTGGGACAATGGGTGGAGTTGTAAAAATGAATGCGGGATTAAAATCATGGGAGATTTTTAATCATATTATTTGTATTAAAACAAAAGATGGATATATAAATAAAGAAGATATACAATACACTTATAGAAATACAAAAATTAATACAATAGTTTATGAAGTGGTTTTAGAAGTACAAAGTGGATTTTGTAAAGATAGATTAAATCAATTTAATAAAATGAGAGATAATCAACCTCAAATGGCAAGTGCTGGGTCATGTTTTAAAAACCCAAAAGGAGATTTTGCAGGAAGATTAATCGAAGAAGTTGGCTTAAAAGGTATGCAAAAAGGCTCAATGTATTTTTCAAAAGAGCATGCAAATTTTTTAGTAAATAGTGGCAATGGAACTTTTGAAGATGCTATTTATTTAATAAATTTAGCTAAAAAAAGAGTTAAAGAAAAATTTGATATAAATTTAGAAGAAGAGGTAATTATTTATTAAGCTTAATTGTCTATTAATTAATTTATGATACACTTTCCACTTTAAAAAATAGCGTAAGGGTTAAAGAGTTTGAAGAATTTAGTAATAGTTGAGTCACCTGCAAAAGCAAAAACAATTTCAAAGTTTCTTGATAAAAGTTATACGGTTATGGCCTCTATGGGGCATGTTAGAGATTTACCAAAATCAAAATTAGGCTTTGATCCAGATAATAATTTTAAGCCACAATATTTAATCTCAACAGATAAAAGAAAAGTAATAGCAGATTTGAAAAAACATATTACAAAAGATACAGTAATATACCTAGCTGCCGATGAGGATAGAGAGGGAGAAGCTATTGCTTGGCACTTGATTCCTGCTTTAAAAGTTGAAAAAAACCCTATAAAAAGAATTGTTTTCCATGAAATTACTAAAGATGCAATCTTAAAAGCTATTGAAAACCCACGTGATGTTGACCAAAATTTAGTTGATGCACAACAAGCTAGAAGAATTTTAGATAGAGCAGTTGGATATGAACTATCTCCACTACTTTGGAAAAAAGTAAGATATGGACTTAGTGCTGGTAGAGTTCAATCTGTTGCTGTTAGAATTATAGTAGATAGAGAGAATGAGATTAGAAAATTTAAGCCAGAAGAGTATTGGAAAATTAAAGCTGATTTTATTAATCCAAGTTTTAAAGCAGAACTTGCAAAAATTGAAGGTAAAGCTCAAAAAGTAACAAATGAACAAGAGGCAAAACAGATTGAAGCTTCTATTAATCAAGGAGTTTTTGAACTTGTAGATATAGAAGAGAAAGAATCAAATAGAAACCCAGCAGCTCCTTTTACAACTTCAACGCTACAACAAGAAGCAAGTAGAAAACTAGGCTTTTCTGTTAAACAAACAATGGTTATTGCACAACAACTATATGAGGGAAATGTTGGTAATATTCCAAATCATACAGGTGGTTTAATCACTTATATGAGAACTGACTCATTAAACCTTTCAAAAGTAGCAACAAGTGCAGCAAAAGAAGTAATTGAGCAAGAGTATGGGAAAGATTATTCACTTAATAAACCAAGATTATACAAATCAAAAGCAAAAGGTGCACAAGAAGCCCATGAAGCTATTAGACCTGTTAATTTAGCACTAAAACCAAGTGATATAAAAGCTTATGTTGATAATGCACAATTTAAGCTTTATTCTCTAATTTGGAAAAGAACACTAGCAACACAAATGGCTCCTGCTAAAATGGCTAATACAACATATAAAATTGAAGCTGGAAAAGATAAAGAGTATGAGTTTCAATCAAAGGGACAAAGAATTATTTTTGCTGGATTTATGAAAGCATACACTGAGGGAAGTGATAATCCTGAAAGTGCACTTGATAGTAGTGAAAAAATATTACCAACAATAAAAAAAGGGACTGTGCTAGATTTAGAAAAATTAGATTTAGAACAGTTATTTACAAAGCCACCTGCAAGATATACAGAAGCTAGTTTAGTAAAAAAACTTGAAAGTGAAGGAATTGGAAGACCATCAACTTATGCACCAACAATCTCAACAATACAACAAAGAGAGTATGTGGTTAAAACAGAGGATAAAAAATTAGCTCCTACTGCAACAGGAGAGATTGTAAATTCATTTTTAACAGACCATTTTGCTGAGATATTGGATTTAGGATTTACTGCAAAAATAGAAGAAGAGTTTGATAATATTGCTGAGGGCAAAATTGCTTGGGAACAAGTAATGCAAGATTTTTATGGTGATTTCAAAAAAAGAATTGAAGAAAAAGAGAGTAGTGTAAATAAAGAAGATTATTTACAAATAAGAGAAATAGGAATAGACCCAGAATCTAAAAAACCTGTAAGTGCAAGAGTTGGAAGATTTGGTCCTTTTATTCAAATTGGAACAAAAGATGATGAAGAAAAGCCAAAATTTGTTGCAATTCCTGATCATTTAAATATGGATACTATTACACTTGATGAAGCACTTTATTTATTTACTCTACCAAGAGTTGTTGGAAAAAATGATAAAGGTGAAGATATTATTGCTAATATAGGACGATTTGGTCCATACTTACAAATTGATAATAGATTTTACTCTCTTAAAACAGATGATCCATATAAAATAGAGTTACCAAGAGCTTTAGAAGTAATCAAAGAGATTGATGAAGCAAAAGCAAAAGCAACAATAAAGATATTTGAGAAAGAAAAAATACAGATATTAAATGGTAGATATGGTCCTTATATTAAACAAGGAAGAAAAAATTTCAAAATCCCTAAAGGTAAAGTTGCAGAAGATTTAACTTTAGAAGAGTGTGAAGAGATAATCAAAAAAGATCCAAAATCAAAAACAACTAAAAAAACTACAGCTAAAAAAGCACCTGCAAAGAAAACAACAACGAAGAAAACAACTGCAAAAAAAACTACAACAAAGAAAAGTAGTACAAGTACTACAAAAAAATAGATGAAAATAGGAATATTATCAGATAGTCACACAAAAAGTGACTATACTGAACTTGCAATAAACCACTTAAAACAAAAAGGTGCACAATATTTAATACATGCTGGTGACTTATGTATTGAAGATAATTTAAAATTATTACAAAATTCAAAGTTAGTGTATGTTACTGTTTTTGGCAATAATGACAGGAGTTTATTATCTTTGTCAAATGAGTATAATATTCAAAAAGAACCATATTATTTTAAGATTAAAGATATAAAATTTAAGCTTATGCATCTTCCTTATTATTTAAATGCAGATAGTGATATTGTTATTTTTGGACATACTCATAAGTTTGAGTGTAGTTATAATAATGGTACTTTATTTATTAATCCAGGAGAAATATGCGCCCGTGAAAAACCTTTGATTGAGTGTGTATTGCTTGAAATTAATAAAAATGAGTATATAATTACTTACTATTATAAAGATATAAATACAAATAATTTTATGAAAGAAGAGTTTAAATATGAACGAGAATAAAGAGATATTTTTATGTGCTATTTGTAATATTGAAAGTGGTACATGTAATGAAGACTGTAAATTCTGTACACAAAGTGTTAAATATAAAGCTGATATTCAAAGATATAAGAAAAAAGCAATTGAACAAATTGTAAAAGAGGCAAAAATGGCAAAGGAAAATAGTGCCAATGGTTTTTGTTTAGTTACAGCTGGAAAAGGTTTAACTGACAAAAGATTAGCTTTTGTATGTGAAGCTGCAAAAGCTGTTAAAAAAGAGAACCTAGGGCTTATTTTAATTGCATGTAATGGAACAGCTTCAGTTGAACAGTTACAAACACTTAAAGAAGCAGGAGTTGATGCTTATAACCACAATCTTGAAACAGCACAAGATTTTTATAAAGAGATTGTTACAACTCATACTTGGGAAGAGAGATATGAAACTTGTAAAAATGTAAAAGAAGTTGGTTTAAGATTAGTATGTGGAGGAATTTTTGGTTTAGGAGAAACACAAGAGCAAAGAGTATCAATGCTTGAATCAATTGCATCATTAGATCCTATGAATGTACCTTTAAACTTTTTTCATCCAAATGAGGCGTTACCTCTTGTAGAAAACTCAGTTAGTAAAGAAGAAGCTTTTGAATTAATTACATTAGCTAGAAAAATGGTTCCAAATGCAAAGAAAATAATGGTTGCAGGTGGAAGAGAGTTGATGTTTGGAGATGAACAATATAAAATCTTTGAAAAAGGTGCAAATGCCTTTGTTATTGGTGATTATTTAACAACACAAGGAAAATCACCAAAAGATGATATGCAAGAACTTGAGAAATTAGGTTTTAAAATAGCAAGAGAAAGAAACTAAAGGTTTAATATGAGTGATGAAATTTTAATTATAGTAACAATATCCGTAATTATATTTACATCACCTTTACTTTCAAGAGTACTAAAAATACCAACAATTCCAATTGAGATTATGCTTGGTGCTTTTGCTGTATATTTTTCTTTTTTAGTTGAACACCCAATTTTAGAGCTTGTTGCTGAACTTGGTTTTTTATACTTGATGTTTTTAGCAGGACTTGAAGTTGATTTAAGAAAGTTAATAAATATTCCATCAGTTATATTGAAAAAATCACTTTTTTATAATGTAATACTTTTCTCTTTATCTGCTGCTATTACTATATATTTTAAACTTGGAAATATTTTTATTGTAACTTTACCTTTAATTTCTATTGGTATCTTAGCTGCATTAAAAAAAGAGTATGGTGATGTTGAGTGGATAAGAATGGCAATTGTTGTAGGACTAATTGGTGAAATTGTATCAATTTTTGCACTTACAACAGTGTCTGCTATGCTTGAGTTTGGTATAACTTGGGAATTTTATAAAACAATGCTACTATTTACTGTTTTTATGATTTTAATGGCTATATTGTATAAACTATTTAATAATGTAGTTTGGTGGTATCCTGAAATAAAAACTTACTTAATGCCAACAGAAGATAATCAAGAACAAGATATTAGAGTATCTATGGCAATTTTCTTTGTTATGATTGCAGTTATGATTTATTTGAAACTTGAGGTTGCATTTGGTGCATTTATTGCAGGTACTTTTATTACAACATTCTTTGAGCATAATAAACAACTACCTCATAAGTTGGAACACTTTGGTTTTGGTTGGCTAGTTCCTATCTTTTTCATTTATGTAGGTTCATCATTTGAACTTGAAGAGCTTTTTCATGATGGACTTATACTAACTGCATTTTTGATTGTTTTTGCTATGATATTTATTAGATTGGTTGCTTCATTACTTTTTATAAAAGAGATGGGAATAAACAAGTTTTTTATGTTAGGTTTATCTCATTCAATGCCACTTACACTATTAATTGCAGTAACTACACTTGCTTATCAAAGTCATGCAATTACACAATTTTACTATTATGCATTTATTTTAGCATCAATTTTAGAAGTTTTAATAGTAATGATAGTAATTAGAATTTTAACAAATTTCTTAGGAATAAAAAAAGTAAAAGCTTCTTAAAGCAGATGTTTTACATCTGCTCTAATCTAAAAATTGTTACTTGTCCATTTGTGTAAGTAACTTCGTAGTTATCAGGAGTGTCAGTTAACTCTACAACAACTCTAAAAAATTTATCTTTTTTATGATTGCCTACAGTTATTCGTGTAAAGTTTGTTGAGTTTAAATCTTCTCTTTTTGTATAAAAGTTTTCTTTTGCATGAAAATCTAAGATTATTTTATTTTGATTTGGTAATGTAAATTTCTTAAATACATCATATTTTGTATTTATTTGAAGTTTAACATTTGTATATTCAAATTTTAAAAACGGTAGTAACTCTTTTTCAAAAGATACATCTGTTCTAGGCTTTACATAAATAATCTCTTCTTTTTCTTGTTTTTTTAACTCTTGTACAAACTTTTTAGTTTCATTTACAGTTTTTTCTTGAGCTTGAGTAATCAGTTTTTTGATTTTATCTTCTGTTAGTTCTGAAGCTTTTTTATTTGCTTTTTTCTCTACACTTTTAGTATCTTTATTTATACTATTAGCTTTCATCTTTTCTTGAATTTCTTCTATGTAGATTTTTTCTTGATTTTCAAACTCATCAGGATAACTCTCTTTTATTTCCATAAGTCTTGCAACTTCTTCATTATAAGCTTGTGTTGTTTCAAAAGGATTTTCCCTTGCACTCAAGCTTGATGATAGAATTAATAATGCTATAAATAAAGATATTTTTTTCATTGTTCTGGCTCCAAGTTTTTTAATTCAAAATACTCTTTTTGTAAGTGGGCATTCTCTTCTTGTAATCTTTTTATTTCATTGACTAAATATACCCTTTTATCTTTTAAAGAACTATAAACATCCAATGAATTGCTTCCAAATAAAAGTATTGCTGCATGATAACTAAGAAAAAGTGTAATAACAACCGAAATGATTGTTATTACACTAAATTTTTTTAGCTCATGAATTTTTTGCTTCATTTAGATTATTTAACAAAAGGAGTTTTTCCTAAATATTCAGCATAAGCAACTTCTGCACCTATTTCCAATAATCTATTGTATTTAGCGTTTCTCTCTCCCCTTGAAGTTGCACCTGTTTTAATTTGACCACAATTTAATGCAACTGCAAAGTCTGCTATAAATGCATCTTCTGATTCACCTGATCTATGTGACATTACGCAATTATAGTTGTTTCTTTGTGCTAATCTAATAGTAAGCATTGTTTCACTAATACTTCCAATTTGATTTGGTTTTATTAATATTGAGTTTGCAATTTTTTTAGAGATACCTTCATTTAGTATTGATGCATTTGTAACAAATAAATCATCACCAACTAATTGAACTTTATCTCCTAATTTTTCTGTTAATATTTTCCAACCATCCCAGTCATCTTCACTTAATCCATCTTCAATTGAAACAATTGGATATTTAGAACATAAATCTGCATAGTATTCTACTAATTCATCAGAAGTTAACTCTTTATTTTCAGATTTAAGAACATATTTTCCCTCATCATTGATTAATTCAGAAGCAGCAACATCTAAAGCAATAGCTATTTGCTCACCAATTTTATATCCTGCTTTTTCAACAGCTTTTATAATAACTTGAATAGGTTCTTCATTTGATTTTAGATTTGGAGCAAATCCACCCTCATCACCAACAGCAGTGCTTTCACCCATCTCATCAATGATTTTTTTAAGATTATGATAAACCTCTGATGCTGCTCTTAATCCATCATTGAAGTTTTCAAATCCAATTGGCATAATCATATACTCTTGAAAATCAACAGAGTTATTAGCATGCTCTCCACCATTTATGATATTAAACATAGGTACAGGCATAGTCATAGCATTTGCTCCACCTAAATATCTATAAAGAGGCATATTTAAAGAAGCTGCTGCTGCTCTTGCATTTGCCATAGAAACTCCAAGAACTGCATTTGCTCCTAGTTTAGAGTAGTTATTTGTTTCATCAATATCTTTCATTGTTGCATCAACTTCTGCTTGGTTAAATGGGCTTAAACCAATAAGTTCATCAGCAATTAATGTATTTACATTTTCAACAGCTTTTAAAACACCTTTCCCTAAAAATCTATCATCACCATCTCTTAACTCTAAGGCTTCTCTTTTCCCTGTACTAGCTCCACTTGGAACAATTGCGCTTTGTTTTGTTCCATCGCTTAAGATTACTGTCGCTCTTACTGTAGGATTTCCTCTTGAGTCTAAAACTTCATCAGCATAAACATTATCAATATATACCACTGTTTCTCCTATTTAAGTTACAAAATTTTTAAATATTATACAAAAAAGTTAATTGGTAATTGCTTTTATAAGATGTTTTAAGTTAGGTTTTATGAAAGAAAATATCAAAAAAGATTATCTTTTTTGATATTTTAAATTTAGTAATGTTCTATTTTTCTTCTTCTGTAGTTTCAAGCTCATGCATATTGCTATCTAATCCCATAGCTTGTAGAATTTTTGCTTCAATTTCTGCTGCAATTTCTGGGTTATCTTTTAAGAACTGTTTTGAATTCTCTTTTCCTTGACCAATTTTTGAATCCCCATAACTAAACCAAGCTCCTGCTTTATCAACAATATCAAGTTTAACACCATAGTCAATAAGCTCACCCATTTTAGAAATACCCTCTCCAAACATAATATCAAATTCAGCTATTTTAAATGGAGGTGCAACTTTATTTTTTACAACTTTAACTTTAGCTCTATTTCCGATACTCTCTTCTGCTTGTTTAAGTGTTGCAATTCTTCTAATATCTAATCTTACAGAAGAGTAGAATTTAAGTGCATTTCCACCAGTTGTAGTTTCAGGACTTCCATATCCTGTCATTCCAATTTTCATTCTAATTTGGTTAATAAAAATTACTGTTGTTCCCATTTTGTTCATTATGCTAGTAATCTTTCTTAAAGCTTTACTCATAAGTCTTGCTTGAACACCTACTTGCTGATCATCCATATCTCCATCAATCTCTACTTTTGGAGTAAGAGCTGCTACTGAGTCAATTACTACTAGATTAACAGCACCACTTCTTACAACTGTTTCTAAAATCTCTAAAGCTTGTTCTCCATAATCAGGTTGTGAAACAAGTAAATTATCTATATCAACTCCAAGATTTCTTGCATACATTGTATCTAGTGCATGTTCTGCATCAATAAAGGCACAAACTCCACCTGCTTTTTGACACTCTGCAATTGCATGTAAAGTAAGAGTTGTTTTACCTGAACTTTCAGGTCCATAGATTTCTATTACTCTACCTTTTGGAAGTCCTCCTACACCTAATGCTAAATCAAGTCCAAGTGAACCAGTTGAAATGGCTTCTGTTGGTACAACTTCTTTATCTCCAAGTCTAATTAAAGTACCTTTTCCAAAAGCTTTATCAATTTGCTTAATTGCTAAATCAAGTGACTTTTTTTGATTATCATCCATTATTTATCCTAATTTTAGAGTTTCTTTTTATTTATATGTGATTTTAGCAAAAAAAAAATAAATTACATATTTTTATTGCAAATTGTAAGATTTTTTACTAAATTTATTTAATTTTAATAATTGGATAGTAGATTAACTATAATAAAGAAAATATTAAGTAAAATAGAGTAAAAAAATTAAGGTTTGTATTATGTTTAATGGAAAAAATATTTTAATAACAGGTGGAACTGGAAGTTTTGGTAAAAAATACACAAAAACTATTTTGGAAAAATATAAACCTAATAAGATTATAATCTACTCTCGTGATGAACTTAAGCAATATGAAATGGAACAAGAATTCAATGATAAATGTATGCGTTATTTTATTGGTGATGTTCGAGACTCTGATAGATTAAAAAAAGCTTTTAAAGATGTTGATTATGTAATACACGCAGCAGCACTTAAGCATGTGCCAATTGCTGAATATAATCCAATGGAGTGTATTAAAACAAATATAAATGGTGCACAAAATGTAATTGATGCAGCAATTGAAAATAAAGTAAAAAAAGTTATTGCACTATCTACTGATAAAGCAGCTAATCCTGTGAATTTATATGGTGCAACAAAACTTGCAAGTGATAAACTTTTTGTAGCAGCAAATAATTTAGTTGGCGAACAAGATACAAAATTTTCTGTTGTAAGATATGGAAATGTTGTTTGTAGTCGTGGTTCTGTTATTCCTTATTTTCAAAAACTTATAAATTCAAATGCAAAAGAGCTTCCAATTACAGATGAAAGAATGACAAGGTTTATAATTACACTACAAAATGGAGTGAACTTCGTACTTAAAAACTTTGAAAGAATGCATGGTGGAGAGATTTTTGTGCCTAAAATTCCATCAATTAAGATAGTTGATTTAGCTAAATACTTAGCACCTACTTTACCCCATAAAATAGTAGGAATTAGACCAGGCGAAAAACTTCATGAAATAATGTGTCCAGCTGATGATTCCCATTTAACATATGAGTTTGATGACCATTATGTAATAACTCCAACAATAAAATTTACAAATGTAACAAACTTTAGTGAAAATAAATTAGGAGAAGTTGGAACGCATGTTAGCCAAGGTTTTGAATATAATTCAGGAAATAATGACAAATGGCTTAATAAAGAAGAGTTTTTAAAATTAGTAAAAGAAATACAATGAAAAATATTCCTTATGGTAAACAATCAATTACAAAAGAAGATATTAAAGCAGTAAAAGATGTATTAAAAAGTGATTTTTTAACAACAGGACCTAAAGTTCAAGAGTTTGAAAATGCTTTATGTAAATATACAGGTGCAAAATATTGTGTAAGTGTATCAAATGCAACTGCAGCATTACATTTAAGTTCTTTAATACTTTTAGATGAGGGTGATTTAGTTCTTACAACAGTTAACTCTTTTTTAGCAACTTCAAATTCAATTCTTTATGCAAAAGCAAAACCTATTTTTGTTGATATACAAAGTGATGGAAATATTGATTTAGATTTATGTGAAGAAGAGCTTTTAAAAAATAATAAGATCAAAGCAATTTATGTTGTTCATTTTTCAGGAAATCCAGTAAATCAAGAAAAACTTGCTTTTTTAAAAAAGACTTATAATATTAAAATTTTAGAAGACTGTGCTCATAGTATAGGTGCAAGTTTTGATGGAATAAAAGCTGGTTCTTGTAAAAATAGTGATATTTCTGTTTTCTCTTTTCATCCTGTAAAGCAATTAACAACAGGTGAAGGTGGAGCAATTTTAACAAATAGTAAAAAAATATATGAAAAAGTACTAAGATTAAGAAATCATGGAATGGTATCAAAACCAGAAATAGCCCCTTGGTTTTATGAAATGCAAGAGTTGGGCTTCAATTATAGATTAACTGATATTGCTTCTGCTTTAGGTATTTCTCAAATAAAAAAATTAGATAAATTCTTAGAAAAAAGAAGAAAAATAGCAAAAAAATATGATAAATTTTTTGATAAGTTTGAGTATATAAAGCCACTATATAAATACACACAAAATAGTTCATATCATTTATATGTAATTTTAATTGATTTTGAAAAATATAATATTACAAAAAAAGATTTATTTTTAAAACTTAGAGAAAAGTCTATTTATTTACAATATCACTATATACCTATAAATCAACAACCTTACTACAAAGAACTTGGGTATGGTGATGAAAAAACACCAGTGATGGACGAATACTATAAAAAAGCATTATCTTTGCCAATTTTTCCAAAATTGAGTAAAAAAGATCAAAAATATGTTTTACATAATTTGATAGAAATTTTAGAAAAAGGTTAAATTGTGGAATATAAAACAGAACAAGAAAAGTTTTGGGCAGAAGAGTTTGGAGATGAATACTCTCAAAGAAATACATCAATTATAAAAAGTAATATAAACTTTTTTTCCAAAGTTTTTAGTAGAGTTGATAATGTAAATTCAGTAATAGAGTTTGGCTCAAATATTGGTATGAATTTACATGCATTAAATACAATTTCAAATTTAGAAATATCTGCAATAGAGATAAATAAAACAGCAGTTAATGAGCTACAAAAATTAGATTTTCTTAAAAAAGTATATAATGAATCATTGCTTGATATAAATTTAGATAAAAAGTTTGATATGACTTTTATAAAAGGTGTATTAATTCATATCAATCCAGAATATTTAGATGTTGTATATGAAAAATTATATAACTATTCAAATAGGTATATTTTAGTTGCAGAGTACTATAATCCAACTCCCGTAGAAATACCATATAGAGGAAATGAAGGTAAACTTTTTAAAAGAGATTTTGCAGGTGAGATACTTGATAAATATGATGATTTAGAACTTGTTGATTATGGTTTTTTATATCATAGAGACAATAATTTTCCTCAAGATGATATTAGTTGGTTTTTATTGGAAAAAAGATGAATACATATATAGTTATTCAAGCAAGAACAACAAGTACAAGGCTTCCTAAAAAAGTTTTATTACCTTTAGGAGATAAAACAGTTTTGGAAACAATGTTTAAAAAACTTGAATCGTTTAAAGATAATATTATTATTGCTACAACAAATGATGGAACTCAAGAAGAGATTGTAAATATATGTAAAAAACATAAAATAAAATATTATGAAGGTGATACAAATAATGTACTAAGTAGATATTATGAATCGTGTCTTAAATATGGGCTAAAAGATGATGATATTGTAATAAGATGTACAAGTGATTGTCCCTTTATTGATGCAAAACTAATCCAAAAAGCCATAAATTTATATAAAACTTCAAAGGCTGATTATGTAAGTTTAGGAGTTCATAGTGGTTTTCCAAGAGGTTTAGATACAGAAGTTTTCTCTTTCAGATTATTAACACAAGCTTATAATAATGCAACAACTGATTATGAAAAAGAGCATGTAACTATATATATGCATACAACAATAAAAGATAAATTAAAAATTGAGTTTTTAAAAAGTTATGAAGATAATTCAAAATATAGAATTACTTTAGATGAAATTGCTGATTATGAAGCTATTAAAAAACTATATGAAAAACTTGGAAATAAAGAAGAATTCTCTTATGAAAAACTTATTTCAACCCTAAAAGATAATCCTGAGATTTTTGAGATAAATAGATTTGTAGAGCAAAAGAAAAGATAATTATGAAAAGAGTTCTTATTCGAGCAGATGCTTCTTATACTATAGGACATGGGCATATTATGAGAACTCTTGTTTTGGCAAAAAAGTATGCAAAAAGAGGTTTTGAAGTAAGTTTTGCAACTTTAAATTTAGAAGGTAATCTAAATAAAAAAATTCTTGATAATAAATTTGGTTTATATAATCTAAATACTAAAAATATTGAAGAACTTATAAATTTAATAAAAAAACAAAATATTGATATATTAGTAATTGATAATTATGAAATTGATTATAAAAGTGAAAAATTAATTAAAGAAAAAACATCTGTAAAAATAGTATGTCTTGATGATACGTATGAAAAACACTATTGTGATGTTTTAATAAATCATAATATTAGTGCAAATGAAAAAAAATATAAAAGTTTGGTTCCTAAAAACTGCAAATTAAAGTGTGGCTCAAAATATACTCTTTTAAGGGAAGAATTTTATAAGTATAAAAATAAAAAAATAAAAAAAAGTGATGAAAAAAAAAGAGTATTTGTAGCAATTGGAGGAACTGATTATAGTAATATAAATATAGATATTTTAAAAGTATTACAACTATTTGAAAATATCAAAGTTTATATAGTAACAACAAGTGCAAATAAAAACTTAAAACAGTTAAAGAAATATTGCAAAAATAAGAAATTTATAAATTTATATATAGATACTAATAAAATGGCAAAACTTATGGCAAAAACTGATTTTGCAGTTGTTAGTGCAAGTGTAATTTTAAACGAAGTCTATTTTATGCAATTACCTTTTATTGCAATAAAAACTGCAGATAACCAACAAGATATTTATAACTATTTAAAAAAGAATAAGTTTTATACTCTTGAAAAATTTGATACAAAAAACTTTGAAAGAAGTATAAATAAATTATTAAATTTATTTAACTAGAGATATTTTGAAGTAAGATATTTTCGAAAAGCTCAAATAGATAATCAAGCTAAAGATAATCTTTTAATATCTTAGATACAATTAAACTATATTTTAATTATAAGGAATCAAGTTTTGAAAAATTTTCAGTTAATAAATTTTACAGAGTTATCTTTAAAAGATAAAGAGTTGATACTTAACTGGAGAAATAATGATTCCATTAGAAAATGGATGTACAATAATAACTTAATATCTAAAGAAGAACATTTTGATTTTTTAAAGCAATTATCTAATTGTGATGATAAATTATACTTTTTAGTTAAAGAAGATGATAAAAATATTGGTGTAATAGATTTTGTAAATATTAAAAATCAAACTGCAGAGATGGGAATTTATTCAAGTCCTTTTTTAAAAGGTTATGGAGAAATACTTTTAGATCTTATTATAGATTATGCAACTAAAAAATTAAAACTTAAAAAGATTAAAGCAGAAGTATTTGCTATAAATAAAAGAGCAGTTAATCTATATGAGAGAAAAGGTTTTATTAAAATCGGAAGTAAAGTTTTTAGAGATAATGAAATGATAATAATGGAGTTAAATTTTGAAAATAGGAAAATTTGATTTACAAAAAAATGGAACATTTATAATTGCAGAGTTAAGTGCAAATCATAATGGTAGTTTACAAAATGCATTAGATACTATAAAAGCTGCAAAAGAAGCAGGAGCTAATGCTATAAAACTTCAAACATATACTGCTGATACTTTAACATTAGATTCTAATAAAGATGATTTTGTTATTAAAGGTGGTACATTATGGGATGATAAGACTTTATATAAACTTTATGAAGAGGCTTATACTCCTTGGCAATGGCATAAAGAATTATTTGATTATGCAAGAAGTTTAGATTTAGATATCTTTTCATCTCCTTTTGATAAAAGTGCAGTTGATTTTCTTGAACAATTTAACCCAAGTGCTTATAAAATTGCATCATTTGAAATAACTGATTATGATTTGGTTGAATATACTGCAAAAAAAGGTAAGCCAATTATAATTTCAACAGGAATTGCAACATTACAAGAGATTCAAGATATTGTTGATATTTGTAGAAGTGTAGGAAATGAAGATATTATTTTATTAAAATGCACAAGTGCTTATCCTGCTGCTTTAGAAGATGCAAATTTAAATACAATACCCAATATGGCTGAAACTTTTGGAGTAGAAGTTGGTTTCTCTGATCATACTATAGGTTCAACTGCACCAATCATAGCAGTAACTTTAGGTGCAAAAGTTATTGAAAAACATTTTATACTAGATAAAAGTATAGGTGGACCAGATGCACAATTTTCTATGCAAAAAGATGAGTTTAAAGATATGGTAAAAGCTATAAGAGATAGTGAAAAGCTATTAGGTAAAGTAAGCTATGAGATGACAGAAAAGAAAAGAAAAAATCGAGTATTCTCAAGAAGTTTATATGTATCAAAAGATATAAAAAAAGGTGAAGAGTTTACTTTAGAAAATATAAGAAGTGTAAGACCTGGGTATGGACTTCATCCAAAATATTTAAAACAGATATTAGGTCAAAAATCAAAAAAAGATTATAAATTTGCAGATAGATTAGAGTTTAATTAAATATAATATTAATATAGGAAAAAGTATGAAAAAAACTTATCAAAGAAAGACTTGGAAAGCAAATTTTATACAGCTTTGTAAACAAAAGAAAAAATAGGAGCTTTTATGAAAGTTAGTGTATCTATTGAAGCTAGAATGACATCTTCAAGATTACCAAAAAAGGTTTTAAAACCTCTTGGAAATAGTACAGTATTAGAAGTAATGATAAATAGAGTTTTAAAATGTAAACTTGTAAATAAAATAATTGTTGCAACTACAACTAATAAAGAAGATGATGGAATAATAAAGCTTTGTGAAAAGAAAAATGTTGAATATTTTAGAGGAAGTGAAAATAATGTTTTCCAAAGAGTTTTACAAGCCCATGAAAAATTTGAAACAGATATAATTGTTGAGTTAACAGGAGATTGCCCTTTTATTGAACCAAGACTTATTGATGAGGCTATTGAGTTTTATTTAAACAATGACTATGATTATGTAAGTAATAGTATAAAAAGTACATTTCCTGTTGGGATGTCTATACAGGTTTACTCTTTAAAAGCATTGAAAGAAGTATCAAAAAAAAAGTTAACTTCTATAGATCTTGAGCATGTAACTCCTGAGTTTTATACTACAAAGCGATTTAAAATTTATAATATTGAAGCACCAAAAAATTTATATTTCCCCGAGTTGTCAGTAACTTTAGATACAAAAGAAGATTATGAAATAATAACTAAGATAATGAATCATTTTAAAAATGATTATTTTACTATTGAAGAGATGATATCTTATGTAAGAAAAAATCCTAAGTTATTACAAATAAATAGTAGTATAAAAAGAAAAGGACTAAGTTAATGTTGAATGTTGCAGTGATTGGACTTGGTAATATCTCTTTACTTTTTGATTATGATAAAAACTCTAAAACTGCATATTCACATATAAAAGCTATATATTTACATAAAGAGTTTCAATTAAAATATGTAGTAGATATAGATGAAAAAAATTTATCAAAAGTAAAAGAGTTTTACAATGATGTTATTTTTTATAATGATTATAAAAAATTAATTGATAAAAAAGATATTGATATTTTAGTTGTTGCTACACCTACTAATACTCACTTTAAAATATTAAATAGTTTTAAAAATCATAAAAGTATAAAAAAGTTTTTGATGGAAAAGCCTCTTTTTTCAAATAAAAAAGAGTATGAGATTTTAGATGATTTTTTCAAAGATAAAATAGTTGTAAATTATACTAGAAGATTCCAAGAGCCAATAAAAAGATTAAAAGATAGTATTGAAAATAGAAGTTTAGAAAATTTACAAAAAATTACTTTAAATTATGTGAAAGGTTTAAAAAATAATGGTTCACATTTTATTGATTTGATTAACTATTTATTCTCTAATCCAAAACTATTAGATATAAAAATACTTGATGAAACAATTGGTTTTAATGATGAAGATAAATCCTATGATGTATTTTTTAAGATTAAATATGATGAGAAGATTATTCCTATATATTTTATTGCTTTAGATCATACAAAATACAATATTATTGAATTAACTCTTTATTTTGATAATCAAGTTGTAAATTATATAAATAGTGAACAAACAATTTATTATAAAAAAATTGTAGATAGCATAGAGTATAAAGGCTATAAGTTTATAGATAAAGAAGCTTACAAAAAAGAAAAAATCTCAGAAAAACTAATCTATAATGTTTATGATGAAATATTTTTACAAATAAAACAAAATAGACAAAACTGCGCTTCTTTTAAAAATGAACTAAAAAACTTAGAATTTATAACAAATATTTTAAATAGTAAGGAAAATAGATGCCAAAATTAGCTATTAATGGTGGACCTAAAATAAGAACAAAGTTGTTTCCTAGATATAATAATATAAATGAAAATGAAATTGATGAAGTTGTAAAAGTTATGAAAAAAGGTATTTTATCAAAATACTTAGGTGCTTGGCATGAAGATTTTTATGGGGGAGAAAAAGTTCAAGAGTTTGAAAAAGCTTGGAGTGAATATTTTAATATTAAACATAGTATCTCTGTAAATTCAAATACTTCTGGCTTAATAACAGCCTTAGGTGCTTGTGGAATTGGTCTTGGTGATGAGGTTATTGTTTCACCATACTCAATGTCAATTTCTGCAAGTGCTCCTTTATTTTGGAATGCAACTCCTGTTTTTTGTGATTTGGAAGCTAATACTTACTCTTTTTGTATTAAATCATTAAAAAAAGCTATTACAAAAAATACTAAGGCAATAGTTGTTGTACATATTTTTGGGTGTCCTTCTAATATGAAAGAGATACAAGAAGTTGCAAAAGAGCATAATTTATATGTAATTGAAGATTGTGCACAAGCTCCAGGCGCAAAATATGATGAAAAAAATGTTGGAACTTTTGGAGATATTGGAGTTTTTAGTCTAAATTATCATAAACATATTCATACAGGTGAGGGTGGAGTTTGCGTTACAAATAGTGATGACTTAGCTAATAAAATGCAACTAATTAGAAATCATGCAGAATCAGTTGTAGAAAATAAAGGTGAAACACAACTTTCAAATATGCTAGGCTTTAATTTTAGATTGACTGAAATTCAAGCAGCCATTGGAATAGAGCAGTTAAAAAAACTACAAAGTGAGCTAGAAGTTAGACAAAAGTATGCAAAAATGTATGATGAGGCTTTAGGAAAATATCCTTTTATAAAGACAACAAAATTAGAAAATAGAACACACTCTTATTATGTGCAAGCATTTGAGTTTTTAGAAGATATTGCAAAAGTTTCAAGAGATAAATTTATTATGGCTGTAAAAGCAGAACTAGAAGCAGTACAAGATAGAGAAAATGAAGGTGTACCAATAGGACAAGGCTATGTAAAGCCTATTTATTTACTTCCTATGTTTCAAAATAAAATTGCATATAATAAAGAAAATTTTGCTTTTAAAGATGAAATTTCATATGAAAAAGGAATTTGTCCAAATGTAGAAAAGTTTCATTATAAAACTTTGTGGACACATGATTTTACTAGAAGTCCTTTAAGCAAAGAAGATGTAAATGATGTAATTAATGCTTATATAAAAGTTTGTGAAAATTTAGATGAACTTAAATAGTGAAATAAAAGTTTTTTCCTATGATGCAGGAGGAGCTAATTTAACCATGGCTTATGCATATTATATGCATGAAAAAGGTTATATTGTAAAATGTTATCCTAAAGGTCCTGCTTTAAAAATATTTAAAAAGCATATTTCTTTTTTAATTGATGAAAATGAAAATACTTTTAAAAAAGATGATATTGTTATTATTGGAACATCTGGTATTCACTCAGATTATGAAATAGAAAAATTAATAGAAGCAAAGAAACTAGGAATAAAAGTAAAATGTTTTTTAGATTCAATTTTAAACTTAGATATAAGGTTTTCTATTAATAATAAATTTATAGATAGAAAGTATTTGCCTGATATTATTTATTATGATAATAAAGTGGAATTAATCAATGAAGATATTAAGCAAAGAATACAATTTCATGAAAATTTGTATTTAAAATATATAAAAGAGATCTTTTATGTTAAAAAATTAAAAACATCAAATAATTTAATACTTGAAAATAGAGGTAAATACGCACTTTTTTTATCAGAGTATATATATGAACTATATGGAAATAAGTTTGGTTTTACAGAGTATGATTGTATAATTAATCTTTTAGATGCAATATCTAATGTACACTTAGATATTACACTTTTTATTAAATTTCATCCTGCAGAAGATATGAAAAAGTTTGATGAAATTTTAAAAGAATACCCTTTTGTTAAAATATATAAAGATGAATTTGATATACATGAAGTTTTATATAATAGTAAAATAGTATTTGGTATAGACTCATCTGTATTCAAAGAATCTTTATTGTTAAATAAACAAACATATAGTTTGCAAATTGATGCAAAAGAAAGAATTAATGTAATTAAAAATGTTGAGATTTTAGAAACAAAAGCACAGTTAGAAACCATATTAAGGAAAACATATGAAAAGTAAATTTTTAGAATCACAAAGATTATATTTAAGACCACTTTGTATAGAAGATTCAAATACAAACTATGTAAATTGGCTAAATGATGAGGAAGTATGTAAGTTTAATGCACATCATAGATTTGTAAATACTAAAGAAAAAACACAAGAGTATATACAAAATATTAATTCTTCAAATAGTAATCTTGTTCTTGCTATTTGTTTAAAAGAGAATAATCAACACATAGGTAATGTAAGTATTCAAAATATAAATTTTATTGATTCTAATGCAGAGTTTGCAATTATCATGGGAGAAAAGAACTATCATGGAAAAGGCTTTGCTTATGAAGCATCAAAGTTGATTATAGAACATGCTTTTAATAGTTTAAATTTACATAGAGTTTATTGTGGAACAAGTAAAGAAAATATTTCAATGCAAAAACTTGCAAAAAAACTTCACATGAAAGAAGAAGGTATTTTAAAACAAGCAATATTTAAAAATGGAAAGTACTTAGATATAATTTTGTATGCAATAATAAAAAATCAAGAATAACTATTCTTGATTTATTATTGCTTTTAAATCTTTTAATACTAAAATAGTAGAATCACACCAGTATTTTTTAACTTCAGATAGGTTCTTTTGAGTATATAGTTGGTTTTGTTTTAAATTTAAAAAAAAGTTTACATAAATATCTACTAACTCAATATATTTTAAAAATACATTTGCAAACATAGCGTTACTCATATGTTTTTTTTGCTGTAAAATCCAAATCATAATATCTAGTTTTTTTTGTAAGAAATCATCTCTTGAAGAGATTTTTGTTTTTTTGAATTTATTAACTTTAGTTATTATTCCACTTAATACTTTTGCATCATCTTCAAAATCAATATTTTCCACAGTACAACTTATATTATCTAAAATCTCTTTTACATTAAAATCTTTTTTTTCTAGGTTTTGTAGGTCAATATCTTTTATATCTAAAGGTATAAGACCTTCCATAAATGCACCATCTGATAAATTGTAAGCTTTTAAAGTTTTCTTTGTTTTTTCATCTAGACCATGGATAAATAACTCATAGTCTCTTTTAAAAGTCAAAAGAGTTCTATTTGATTTTATTTTTTCTCTTAAATTTCCTTTTACTTCTAAAATATCATAATCAGAAACTATATTATCATCAACTTTATGTTTTTCTTCTACAATATCAGACATTTCATGTGAGCTATCACTTGCATATCTATCTCCTGTTTCTTGATTAAATGCTGCATCATTTCCAACTAAATATAGTTCATTTGCTTTTAAAAATACAGACATGGCAAATGAGAAAGTACCAACATTTGGAAGAGAAAAAGAGTATCCTAACTCTTCACATACAGGGTATACTTGTGAAAAATAGTAATTTAAATGCTCTACTTTTTTTAATACACTCTCTTCTTGTTGAGAAAGAAAGATAATGGCACTATTTTTTAAAAAGTTTTTATCATCTGTTGTAAGAAATTTTCCACATTCAGATGAGGGATCAATAGAGACTACTATATCAGGTACAATACTGTTTTTTTCTAATTTTCTTAATATTACATCAACACAAACAATTACAAATCTATCTTGATATTTTTTTATCCATTCTAAGTGATTATCAACAGATGGACCAGCACTTATTATTAGTACTTTTTTATTTTTTAAGGGTAAAGTATCTTTTATTAATTGTTTTTTTATGAACTTCTCTTTATCTTTCATAAATCTAATAGTTCTATAAAGAACTTTTAAAACTACTCCAAAAGGAAAAGATGCAGGATGGTTAGTTGAATAATAACTAATAAGTTCATCTAAGATATATTTGTAATCTATCCAAAAAAGATGGTGCTTGATATTATAGTTCATATAGTTGTGATGATGGGTGAACTCTTCAATAGTTTTTTCTCTTTGTATTGGTGTCTCGCAAACTGATAGAAATAACTTTTTATTTCCTTGTTCAAAAACTGTATAATCAGTTGTAAATAAAGTAAGTCTAAAAAGTTCAAGTTCAGGCTCAATTATCAAAGTATTCATAGAGTTTACTTTTTTATAGACTTCATTTAAGTGAACTCCTGCACCAACTCCAATAAAGATAAATTTATATATTTTTGAGAAAGTAACATTTGTAAAATCAACTTTATGATTTATATAATTAGCCAGTGTTGCTACAACTCCTAAAGATTGCATAATGGCTAGTTTTTTGTTTCGTGGATCAATTCTTAATAAATCTAAAGAGTTCTCTTTTGTAAAATTAGTTAATTCAGCCCTTTTATCTGCTTCTTCATAACTATTAAAATCATAAAGAAATTTATCTTTTGTATGGTCAAAAATATCAAAATAACCACCTTCTTTTATATACTCTAAAGTATATCTTTCTTTATGACTTTGTTCTTCAATATCTTTTGATAACTTTTGTACTTTTTTGTAAGTATTGGGATGTTTTTTTTCTAAAAATTCCAAATTTTTTAAATATAAATTAAAAAGTGTTTGAGTTAAGTCATTTAGTTCTTCTTGCATATAAAGCCTTATTGTAAGATAGTTTAATTTTACATTAAAGTAACAAAACTTATTCTTAGACTTATTATTTTAAAGGGAACTAGAATAAAATCTAGCCCTTTAAAAATTTGATAAAAGTTACAATTTTATTATAGACTACTGAAGTAATCTAAGTACATTTTGTTGAGAAGCATTAGCTTGACTCATAGCATAAGTACCAGCTTGTGAAATAATGTTCTGTTTGTTAAAATTAGAACTTTCAGCAGCATAGTCAACATCTCTAATAACTGATTCAGCAGCTTTAATATTTGTTTGCTGAGTCATTTGGTTTCTAATAGCTGATTCTAATTGGTTT
>ERZ1673961.95-NODE-95-length-44293-cov-6.224400_pt1 | contig 44293 bp, 39 predicted proteins | sample MGYA00580189_ERZ1673961 | MGnify/ENA primary metagenome ERZ1673961 (study PRJEB41334, sample SAMN05608105) | rock metagenome | biome: terrestrial subsurface; feature: shale formation; material: shale | place: USA: Pennsylvania ... | reverse complement strand
CTACCATTGGATTGGTAGCTCAATCGATCAGAATTAAATGGAAACGGTACTAGTGTCTCCTCATCTCAATTATCAGCGTGCATTTGCGAATTTTTATCAGGATTTTGTTACCCATGATCCTGACAATGCCGCTTATTACGAACCCAGCCAGCATGATTTCGGCCAATATGTGCTGCAACTTAATGATCAAGCTCGGGGCATTGGTTTACCACCGGGCTATGTGCCTTGCAACCATTTCTGGCTGGTGGATGATGAAGAGCGAGTGATTGGCGCCATCCGTATCAGGCACCATATTGAGAATGACTTTTTGCGTCTGGAATGTGGTCATATCGGTTACGACGTTGCGCCATCACATCGTAGAAAAGGGGCCGGGTGCCAAATGCTGTCTCTTGCTCTGCAACACGCACACGATTTAGGCATTGAACGTGCACTGCTGGTCGCGGACTCGAACAACTGGGCATCGAGAGGGGTAATTGAACGCAATGGTGGCGTATTTGAAAGCCTGATCTGGGGAGATGTATTTGGGTGTGAGCTGGCGCGTTACTGGATTGAAACGGACCGCTCGGTGAGCTGACCCCTTTAACTAAGGAGAACGGAATATGGAATATTTGTGGGCGACGATTCTGTTTGCGATCTCCTCATCGGTTACGCCCGGCCCCAATAACATTATGGTGATGACGTCGGGGCTTAACTTTGGCGTAAAGAAGAGTTTGCCTCTGCTGACCGGGATTTGTGTCGGATTTACGGTGATGTTGCTGTTGGTCGGGCTTGGATTTGGCCAGCTGTTTGATCTCTTTCCCATGTTGCATCTGCTCATTAAATGCATCGGTACGGCCTATTTACTCTATCTTGCCTGGTTGATTGCCCGCTCATCGGATGCCATTCAGACGGCGGCACAAACTCAACCGTTTGGTTTTATGAAAGGGGCGCTTTTTCAGTGGGTGAATGCCAAAGCCTGGGTGGTGGCAACCGGAGCGATTGCGGCTTTCACCACGGTAGGAGCAAACTTTGTCACTCAGAATCTGACTATCGCGGCGACCTTTTTTGTTGTCTCTTTTCCTTGTGTCGGCGTATGGCTGATGTTTGGGTCGTTACTCAAAAAATGGCTTCAGTCTCCAAAGCAAAGACAATGGTTTAACTGGGTGATGGCGGCCTTATTAGTGGTATCGGTCATTCCTGTCGTACGAGAAATTGTGTATCAACTGAACGTGTGAAACTCCAACCAAGAGGTGCAACATGCATGCAATTGGCGAAAATATCTGGATTGTAGATGGAGAGGCGGTGCCTTTCTTTACTTTGCCTTATACCACTCGAATGACGGTGGTCAGGCAAGCTAACTATAAACTCTGGATTCATAGTCCGATTCGTCTGACACCTGAACTGCAACAAGAGATTGATGCGTTGGGGGAGGTGGAATACTTGATCGCGCCCAATCATCTGCACCATCTGTTCGTCCATGACTGGCAACAAGCCTATCCTAATGCTCGTACCTACGGTACACAGCAGGTGATCGATAAACGGCCGGATCTCCGCTTTGATGGCGTGTTGAATGCAGAGTTCGTTAGCCCTTGGCATGAAGAGATCGCATATCTGCTCTTTACCGGTTCTAAGGTGATGCAGGAGGCGGTCTTTTTTCATCGCGCTAGTGCGACGCTGATTGTGACTGACCTGATTGAAAACTTCTCACCCAAAGCGTTTGGCGGCTGGAAAATGTCCCTAGCCAAAGCAGCCGGTGTGGTGGCACCTCACGGAAAAATGCCACTGGATTGGCGTCTCAGCTTTACCTTCCATAAACGCGAGGCGAAGCAGCATCTCGATACTATGTTGACCTGGCAACCCCATCAAATCGTGATGGCGCATGGTGAACGCATTACCGAAAACGGCACCGCGTTTTTGCGACGCTCATTTAGCTGGTTGCAATAAAGCGGTAAACGGTGTGGCAGAAGGAGGAGCAACATGCAAAACAAACTCAGCCCTGAGATGCAGACTCTGTTGAATGCACTGGAACAGCAGGGAATCAACAATGACGCTCAGCAGCAGGATAGAAATTTCAAGTACCTTAACATCACCCGTGATACCGGAGAGTTTCTCTATTGGTTAGTCAAAAGCTGTCAGGTAAAACGCATACTGGAACTGGGTACATCAAATGGCTATTCGACGCTATGGTTCGCGGCTGCACTGCCTGAAGGCGGCGAAATCTTCACGATCGAGTGCAGCGAACATAAAGTGGCAGAGGCCATGGCCAACTTTAAGCGGGTTGGGGTTGAACATTCGATCGATATATTAGTCGGCGATGTGCTTGAACAGATACACCATGCACCCCAAGAGATTGATTTGGTGTTTATGGATACTCAGCGCAGTGTATATCCTCAATTGATTGAACCTGTGTTAGCGCGCTTAAAACCTGGTGGCGTGATTGTGGTCGACAACGCCATTTCACACGCAAACGAGATACAAACTTTTGTCGACTACTTTGAACAGCGTGACGAATTTACCACTAGTCTGCTCACGGTCGGCAAAGGGGAATACCTGATCTATAAGTCTGTGTGACGCATCAGACAATAAAATCAAAAATCCAATTAACTACGTGAAACAAACGGACTAATGACAATGAAGATCGCAATTCTGGATGACTATCAGGATGTAGTACGCGGGTTGAAAGTCTTTCAACTGTTGGATGGCTATGACGTGACGGTGTTTAACCACACGTTTAAGACGGAAGAAGCGTTGGCGCTTGCTTTAGCGCCTTTTGATGCCTTGGTGCTGATCCGTGAACGCACCGTGATCACCGAATCATTGCTGGCGAGCTGTCCCAACCTGAAGCTCATCAGCCAAACGGGTAAAGTCAGTAATCATATTGATGTCGATCTGTGTCATCGCTATGACGTTGAGATCGCAGAGGGGATTGGCTCACCGACTGCTCCTGCAGAGTTGTGTTGGGCACTGATTATGTCCGCCTCTCGCCATATTCCGCAGTATATAACGCAGTTTCAACAAGGGTATTGGCAGCAAAATGACGGACTAGGGCTAGGGCGAGTGCTCGCCGGACAAACTCTCGGTATCTGGGGTTACGGAAAAATTGGCCAGAAAATCGCGCAGTATGCCAAGGTGTTTGGTATGCCAGTGTTAGTGTGGGGCAGTGAGGCATCACGCCAACTTGCCGGTGAGCACGGTTTCAGCGCTGCGGAAAGTCAGGCCGAATTCTTCGCCAGCGCAGATATTATCTCGTTGCATCTGAGACTGAATGAGGCCACGCGCGGCATTGTGACGTATCAGGATCTTGCCGCGATGAAATTGGATGCGTTGTTTGTGAACACCAGTCGAGCAGAGCTGGTGGAACCTAACGCGTTGTATCGTGCAATGACAGAATGCCCAACTCGCCTTGCCGCGGTTGATGTGTATGAGCAAGAACCTTGTGAAGCAGGCACTCAGCCGTTACTAAACCTTACCAATGTGCTGTGCACGCCGCATCTGGGCTACGTCGAGCGGCAAAGCTACGAGCTCTATTTCAAGCATGCCTTTGATAACGTTGTGGCGTTTGCCAAAGGGCAACCAACTAATCTGGTCGCGCGCAAATAATTAAGCCAACAAACGTGGCAGCAAACTTAGAATGGGCCGGGCGGCATTCATGTCGCCATTGACCTGCGCCGTCACAATAGCTCCTTCTTTCAGCACACACAACGTGTCCAGCAACTCTGCCTGCTGGGCTTGTTCGTCGGTCAGGCATTGACGCACTAAGTCGCGGACTTTGGCTTTGTGCGCTCGACAGTACTCGGCCAACTGCGGATTATCTTCCCGATACTCAACGGCGGTGTTGATAAAAAAGCAGCCGCGAAACGGATTCAGTTCTGGTACGTCGTTGTGAAACCAGCGATCCAGTGCGGTAAATAATCCTTGCATGGCCTCTAAGCCTGGATGAAAGGATTTAACCTCTCCGCGTAACCAATCAAGAAAGATGGCATCACGATATTGCAATGCTGCCAGCACCAAATCTTCTTTGCTGCTGAAGTGGTGATAGAGCGTTTTCTTAGCAATGCCCGATTGTTTGAGCACTTCGTTAATCCCAATTGCCCGAATACCATATTGATAAAACAGCAGCAGCGCGGTTTGGATCAACTGCTCGCGCTTGTCACTCATACGTTTCTCCTGTGTCGATAAAATTGATGTTGACATAGGTAGACAGACTTGTCTATTTTAAATTGGTAGACAGATTGGTCTACCAACGAGGAGAAACAGAATGAATCATTTGAAGTCCGCTTTGCTCGCCGGATTCGCGGCAACCTGTGCGATTGGTTTACTTTCTTACGCAGATGCCTGGAGCAGTGCGGGGCTATGGTTAATGGCGCCATTTGGGGCTACGGCAGTTTTGGTATTTGGTGTGCCGGACAGTCCCTTGGCGCAACCAAAGAACGTGATTTTCGGTCACCTGATTACGGCGTCGGTGGGGCTTGCATTTGTGCATTGGCTGCCCGTGGAGCCATGGAGCTTGGCGATTGCCACAGGGCTTGCGATCAGTTTGATGTTAGTGACCAAAACCACACATCCACCGGCGGGCGCTAATCCGTTGCTGATCATGTTAACCGGGCAAAGTTGGTCATTTCTGGTAACACCGGTTTTGATTGGTGCGTTGGTGATTGTATTGTGTGGCCAGCTAAATCAGCTTTGGAGCAGAAAGTGGCTGTCTGCTCGTCAAAGCAGAGCTTGAACAACATCAGCCACCTGCGTTAATCAAGCAGGTGGCTGACACTTTGATCAGTTGTAGGCGCCAGCAGAGTAGTGAAGTTCGTAGCTGTGGCTATAAAGCTCAAGAATGTTACCGAATGGGTCTTCCATGTAAATCATGCGATAAGGCTTTTCACCCGGGTAATAGAATCGTGGTGCGGCCATGCGTTTTTTACCGCCAGCGGCGACGATTTTTTCAGCAAGTGCTTCAATGTCTGGATCTTGCACCGCAAAGTGGAAGATACCTGTTTTCCAGTATTCGAAGTTGTCTTCCGGATTTTGTTGGTTCTTGAATTCAAACAGCTCAATACCAATCCGATCGCCAGTTGACAGATGAGCGATACGAAAACGTTCCCAGCCTGAGCCAAACACGTCGGTACACATTTCGCCGATCGCTGAATCATCTTCAATAATTTCAGTAGGCTGCATAATGACGTACCAGCCCAGCACTTCAGTATAAAATTTTACGGCCGCATCCAGATCGGGCACTGAGATGCCAATGTGAGAGAAAACGCGTGGATAAGTATTAGACATAATGACCTCGTTTGTTTTGATTTGTTTTTTGGAACAGGCACAGATTAAGCAAAACGTAGATGCGATAAAAATTATCATATATTCTTATTTTGATAATTTATTATTATGGTGAAGCTATGTTGAATCCGAACTGGTTGGCAACCTTCAAAACTCTGATTGAAACGGGTCACTTTACCCAGACCGCCGATAAGCTGTTTATGACCCAGCCAGGGGTGAGTCAGCATGTCAGGAAACTTGAAGAAGCGTGTGGTCATACCCTGATTAAGCGCATCAATAAAACATTTGAGATCACTGAGCAGGGCAAAATGGTGTATGACTACGCCTGCCAACAAGAACAAAATGAACGTAACCTACTGATTAAACTCGGTGAGGATGATCCTTTTTCTGGCCGCTATAAGTTGGCGTGTTCGGGAGCGATGGCGTTGACGTTATATCCACAGCTTTTGGATATTCAGCATCAACATCCTGGGTTATCGATTGAAGTGGAAGCAGCGCCTAATCTGCGCATCATGCGTCAAATCGAGGATGGAGACGCGGATGTGGGTATTGTGACTTACGTGCCTAATCAAAGCATGTTGCAAGTAGAAGAAATCGGGCAGGAGCCGTTGTTTATTGTGGTGCCCAAAGGGTATGAGCAGCGCTGCCATCGACCAGAAACGCTGTTGGAACTGGGATTAGTCAGTCACCCTGATGCGGAGCATTACTTGTCACTTTACTTGTCACGCTGTGGTGATGAAGCGCTTCGCAATCTGGATACCGCCCGTCTCAAAGTGAAAAGTTACGTTAATCAAATCAATCAGATACTGATACCTGTTGCGAAAGGGTTGGGGTTTACTTTGTTACCGAAGTCGGCGATCAGTAGCTTTGTTGATCAGAGCAGCATTGCGGTATGGCAGAGCGAAACCCAAGTGTATGAAACCTTATATCTGATACACAAACGTCACCGCGTATTACCTCAGCGCATGGCGTATCTTAATCAGGCATTAAAAACGATGCTATCCCCCTGTTTACGTGCAGTGACCTGAGTGTGTCGATGCAATTGATCTTGGGTAGAGGTAGAATGGCACGACGCTGCTATCTGTTCGTTCTCTGCCCGTTTTTCTTAGCCTTTTTGTGCAGATGGCTGCGCATTGAGAGCGTTTAGGGCTCAGGTGACGGCTTTCATTGTATTCAGCACAAAAATTTCAACTCTCATCATCTTATGAGCGGCGACCTTGATGGTTGTCCTTGTGGTATTAAAAGAGCGAAACATGTTCGAACGAGCTTCTATCACTAATCTGGCGCAAATTCTGGCGATTGCGGCGGTCAGTTCTCTGGCTGCACAGATTGTTACCTTGCCGCTGACCGGGCTGTTTTTGTCGGCATTTGCGGTGATCCTTCTGCGTAAGCGCTTTCACCATGCGTTGCGTATCCCTAAAACGTTACTGATGTTTATTCAGGTCGTGCTGGGTATCAGCGTTGGCGCGACGATATCAATCGCTGAATTGGCGCATACCATCAGTGTGCCCGTGATTGTTGGCTTGGTGATTTGCTTGATGTTGCAAACGGGATGCAGCTTCTGGTGGCTGCATAAACGTGAAGGCTGGAATCCGTTCGAATCGTTATTGGCAGCAGTGCCGGGCGCGATGGCTGCGATACTAGTGATCAGTGAATCAGAAAGCAAGCCGTCACCGAAAGTCGTTTATGCCCACTCAGTGCGCTTAATCATCCTGATTATTCTGGCTGGTATTGTCTCCAGTAATGCTGCGGAAGTGGTGAAAGAGAGTATCACGCTGGATCTAGAGCAGTGGAGTGTACTGGCTGGAATCGTCGCCATCAGTATGGTGAGCGGCAAGTTATCGGTACGATTCGGTATCCCGGCGCCTTACATGATCGCTTCGTTAGTCATTGCCGCTGCGTGTAACGGGATTATGGCGCCAGTTTCCATTGCGGTGCCCGTATGGTTGGTGCTCTTTTCCACCTCTTTATTGGGCGTATTGATTGGTGCCAGATTGGCCGAGACTACACTGCGTGAAGCCGTTTCCTATTCAAAAGCGGGGGTGATGGTCACCATCATTGGGATGTCGGTTGCGATTGTAACTTCCTATATCGCCTCTCTTTTACTCGGAATGCCTTGGATGGTCATGCTGCTGTCTTGGGTTCCGGGCAGTGTCGAAGCGATGACCGCGGTAGCCCTACTGCTGGGTTTAGAACCCGCGTTTGTGATGGTTAACCACGCTATTCGCTTGCTGTTGCTTTATACGTTGCCCGCATTGTTGAAAAACAAACTGGAAGCGCTGCGTCACAGTGAAAGCTGAGAGAAAAGCAAAAGCCACCCGAAGGTGGCTTTTTTAATCAAGGCTTGAACAGAGCGAAAGTTAAATCACGGCTTTGAGGGCAGGCTCAACGTGTGAGGAGTGACACTTTGCAAGGTATTGAGCAACCTGTTCAATCGTGGCACTGTCGTGATCGATACCCAATTTGCTGCGACGCCAGAAAATATCATCCACTTTGTAGGCATATTCGTTTTCAATCAGGTAGTCCACTTCACGTTGGAACAGCGTATCGCTGAACTGGGTACCCAGATCTTCAATGGATGCGACATCGGCCAGCAGTTTTCGGGTACGGCTGCCGTAACAAGTTAGCCAGCGATCCAGCGTGGCATCGTTGACGAACGGGTACTGACGTTTCAGTTCGTTACGGATGTTACCGTACACATAATCTTCGCCGCCTGGCAGTGTAGATTCGTTGGTCCAGTTTGTTTTCATGTTCGGGAAGAATGGCGACAAATGCTTCATCGCGGACTCAGCCAGTTTACGGTATGTGGTCAGTTTACCGCCAAAGATAGATAGTAGTGGTGCTTCTTCACCTTGTTGATCCAACGACAGCGTGTAGTCACGCGTGATCGCTTGTGGTGAGTTGGATTCATCATCACACAAAGGACGCACACCGCTGAATTCAGATACGATGTCTGATGTGCTGATTTCGCGTACAAAGTGTTTATTGACGATATCGACCAGATACTGACGCTCTTCCTGCGAAATTGCCACCTTGCGCGGGTCGCCTTTGTATTCCACGTCAGTGGTACCGATCATCGAGTATTTGCCCAGGTACGGAATCACGAACACGATACGCTGGTCTTCATTCTGCAGAATGTACGCCTGTTCTTCGTTATGAATCTTCGGCACGATAATGTGTGAGCCTTTGATCAGGCGAATGCCGTAAGGGGAGCGAACATGGATGCTTTCGTCCAAAAACTGCTTAACCCAAGGGCCCGTTGCGTTAACCAGAGCGTGACTCTTACGCACGAAACGTTGTTGTGTACGCTCATCAAACAGTGTCACTGTCCAGATATCGCCGTCACGGCTTGCGTGTTCGACGCGGCAGTAGTTCATCACTTCTGAACCCAGCTCTTGAGCTTGAATCGCGTTCAGGATCACCAAACGAGCGTCATCGACCCAGCAATCTGAATATTCAAAGCCAATTTTCATTTCCGGTTTCATTACTTCGCCTGCCTTTAGCGCGACTTTCTTACTCGCTGGCAAAGAAGTACGTTTACCCAAGTTGTCGTACAGGAACAGACCAATACGAATCATCCAGGCTGGACGCAGGAACGGGCGATGCGGCAAACGAAAGCGCATCGGCTTTACAATGTGAGGCGCTTTTTTCAACAGAACTTCACGCTCGGCAAGTGCTTCACTCACTAAACGAAACTCATAATGTTCAAGATAGCGCAGACCACCATGGATAAGCTTAGAGCTGGCAGAAGAGGTTGCGCCGGCAAAATCCTGCGCTTCATACATACCCACTTTCAGTCCACGACCCGCAGCGTCGGCTGCGATACCTGCGCCATTGATACCACCACCAACAATGATGATGTCGAGCACTTCATTTTCAGTAAAACGTGTTGAGCTTAAGTTCTGTTTCATTTTATTGGCCTTGATTTTCGTTTTTGTATCTTAATGCTCGTATGAAAACACTAAACCGCACAAAAGCGGAGTTTTCCCTGAAGCAATTTTGATCTTGATCATAATAAATGAGCGTTCGAGCGTCAAGGTGTGCTTTTATTGTGCAAAAAGTCCAAAATGGAGCGCAATTTTACACTCGAAAGGTGACAACTTGATGAATAGGGAGTGAGAAGGAGCGAAAACGCAGGCAGGGAATGGTATGTATCCAACAACAAAAAAGCCCGTCACCAAAGGCAACGGGCTTTCATTCATCGGAAGTGTTGATTACTTCTGAAACACTTCTTTGAAATCACGCTTAAGAATCGCATCACGACGCGCTTTCTTAATTTGCTTAACCATGTCTTTCACACAGCTGTGCAGTACCTGATCTAGCAGCTGAGCACGGTATTCTTCTTTATCTTGCTCGGTCATCTCTTTTGGAAGATTCAGGGTTGGGAACTCTTCCATCACGTTTAGGCCAGCAAATGCCTGGCTTACTGAAATCAGCGCGTGGAACTGTTCAAAGTTGTCCAGTACGTTTTGTGCGCTAGCTGGCAGGCTATCCCAAGCTTCACGGACCGCTTCTTCAGAGACTTCGTGAATAGAGGTGACCATCAGGAACATCTCTTCGGGTACCTGATCGAATTCAAGCACCTGGCGTAGTTCTGGAGAAATGGCTTCTAAGTCCACTTTCGGAGCTTCAGTTTGTGTAGTTTCTGACATGAAAAAGTTTCCATTAATGAAAAAGGCAATGCTAAAAACTTCCGCTGAAAAGTCAATACAACAGGCCAAATAAAGCAGTGAAAGCGTGAGAAAGTTATGCTATAGGTAAGCATATGATTGTATTGCAAAGAGGTGTCGATGTTAGGTTCCGGCTCATCCATGAGGATATTACTGGTTGATGACATTCAACTGGAGCGGATGCAACTCGCGATTCGCCTCAAGCAATTAGGCCATTCTGTCGAGGTCGCGTCGAGCGGACGTGATGCATTGGATATTTATCCGCGTTTTGAACCTGAACTGATCCTGCTCGATGTTTCGATGCCGGATATGGACGGTTTTGAAGTCTCTCAGGAAATTCGTCGTCGTTATGATGAGGAGTGGATTCCCATCATTTTTCTCAGCAGCCACGACGAGCCTTCGATGATCGCCCGTGCGATTGAATCGGGTGGCGATGACTACCTGATTAAACCCGTTGATAAAATGGTGCTCAACTCTAAGTTGCTGGCGATGCAACGCATTGCCAACATGCGTCGAGAACTGAAGCGCACCAGTGCGAAGCTCGAAGAACTCAACCGTATTTTGCAACATCAGGCCAACGAAGATGGTCTGACTCAGGTCTTTAACCGCCGCTTTATGGATGAGAAACTGCGCGAAATGATTTCGTGGCATGGTCGTCACGAAATGTCCTTGAGCGTCATTCTGTTTGACGTCGATCACTTCAAACCCTTCAACGATAACTACGGCCACATCGAAGGGGACCGCTGCCTGCACACTATTGCTCAAGCGGCGAATAAGCTGTTTTGTCGCAGCGGTGAATTTGTTGGTCGCTACGGTGGCGAAGAGTTCCTGATTCTGCTGACAAATACCGATGTTGAAGGCGCCCGCGCAGCGGCGGAGCGCATTCAGGATTCAATCGAACACATTCATTATCCGCATGCATTCAGTGCGATTGCGGACCACGTAACCATATCGCAAGGTGTGGTGACGGTAACACCAGATGGCCATGAAACGCTGGCGCAGGTGTATGAAAAAGCCGACAGCGCACTCTATCAGGCTAAAACGAATGGCCGCAATTGCTACGTTATTTCAGAAAGCAGTTTTGCTTAAAGCTTCAGGCTTTGAGTGCTAATGCAGCGCCAAACGACACTAATCCCACTCCACATGCTTTGTTGATCAGCGGTTTGATGCGTTGCAACTTTTGTTGCAGCGCGGCTGATGTCATCAACGTCGCCACCAATGCAAACCACAGTCCGTGCAGAATAATCATGTAAGCGCCATAAGTCAGCGCATACACAGACGATGAATCGTCAGCAGAAATTACTTGGCTGAAAATGCTGAGGAAAAAAAGCATGGTTTTCGGATTGAGCACATTGCACAAAAATCCCTGAGCGAAATAACGATAGCCGGGTAAATGGCAGTCCTGCTCTGCGGTGATGACCGTATTGGTGTTCGCCGAGAATATGCCTTTGATTCCCAAGTAAACCAGGTAGACGGCACCTGAATATTTGATGAGATTAAAAAGTGTCTCATTGTGTGAAATTAGGTAACTGATTCCAAGCAGTGAATAACCAATGTGAACGGTAATCGCAAGGCTGATGCCCAGAGCGCTGAACATGCCTGCACGGCGACCATGTGATAGGCTGTTCTTCAATACTAAGACGAAGTCAGCTCCTGGGCTGATGACAATGAGCAGACCCACAATAGCGAGTGTGAAAATATCCATCACAAATTTCCTTTGAGTTGAAGTGATGCGCCGATTGTATGTCGTGCTTGGGCTATCTATAATCGAAAAAAATGACTTTAATAGGTGAGTAAAATTCACAAATGAGGCATCTCAAGGCTTTTCACGTTTTCCATGTGGCAGCGCAAAGCGCGAGCTTTACTCAGGCGGCAGATACCCTGCACATTACTCACGGAGCGGTGAGTAAACAGATCAAAACTCTGGAAACCTATTTGGGTGTCCCCTTATTTATCAAGCAGGGGCGTCATGTCGTGCTCACGCAAGAGGGCATGGAACTCAGAGCATTCACCAGCCAGGCATTCAGCTCTTTAGAGAAGGGTGTGGAACAGTTGCGCACAGCACGTTTGCCGCATTTGGAAGTGTCTTGCGAACCGACTTTAACCATGCGCTGGCTGATGCCGCGTATGAACCAATTCCATCAGCAAACGAGTGGAGATGTCAGGCTTTCGACCGCTGGCGGACCAGTGAATCTCGGCTCTCAAGGATATCATTTGGCGATTCGTCGCGATGATTTTGAGATGACTCAGCCTTATCAGAAACAAACGCTGGTAGCCGAGTGGGTGGGGCCAGTGATGTCACCACAATATTGGCAAAGCGTTCAAACAAAACAGCAGGCGATGACTTTATTGCATAGTCAGACCCGCCCCTTAGCTTGGCAAGAGTGGTTAGAAGAGCGATCTTGTGAGTTTACCGACGCCGCAGAGCAAACCTTCGAACACTTCTACTTTTGTTTGCAAGCCGCACAAGATGGACTGGGCGCCGCCATCGGTTCCTATCCGTTGGTGATGGATGAAATTGAACGCGGCCGGTTAGTTGCACCGTTTGGTTTTCGCCTCTCTGGACACGACTATGTGTTGCTGCGTCAGCCGCGCGATGAAACGGCATTGGAACGGCAATTTATCGAATGGCTCAAACAGACGATGGCGTTATCAGTGCCAAGGGATGAAAACGTTTAGACAAGAGGTGCTCCGCATTTTTCCAAAGGCTTTTTGTTTTATCGATAACGAATTTTCAAGAATCTGAATCTCGCAGTGCTTGATACCATTTACCCGTCAATACGAATCGGGGAAAGGTATAAAACTGTTCAAGTAAGATACGAACGACGGCATTTCTGAACCCTGTAAATGGCACTGCCGGATTGACTTCTTTACTGTGTCCTAAACCTTGTAGACCAAACGATAAGGCCATGATGAACAAAGAACTCAACGCAGAAACGAGTTCCAATCCAAGTAGTGAGCGGGTGAAAGAGATAAAGCTGATGATAAACATCGGCACAAATACGATGTGAATGATCAGGTTTTTCCGAGATTGATGGAACGACGCGTAACCGCTCCATTGCCATTCAATCATGTCGTTCAGTTTCATGTTCTATCCTTGAATCTTAATGATGCGTTAAAGTGAGATTAAAATCGAGCTTAGCAAAACTGACAAGTATTATGTCATTGTTCTGAACGATATTACTCTGCGAACTTTCCGAAGTTATCTGTTACCAGATATGATGATTATTGACACGATGAAGCTGAGCTACTAATCCTTAAGTTGGTCATTTTGCCAATAAAATCAGTTAGCTAAGTATAGAAATAATATGTCAGTAAAACATGCTCCTACAGGTGTAGTTCACCGTGGGGATAAAGGCGAAAAACTGGGTGTGGAACAGATACGAAGAAAAATGCCCATCATTGGGTTAATTCACATGAAAAGATCACGTGTGATAAAAATGGCTGTAAAAACTAGCGTATCAACAAACTAAAATAAGGGCACTAAGTTGTCCTTTCTTATCAGAATAACATCCGTTACGCGCGCCCTAATCTAATCGATTTTGAACATATCACTCACATTAATAAATAGTTTGTATGAAGCATTTCATAGGGCAGGTTGTTTTGAGTACAAAACAGCCAGCACGAGGTGCTGGCTGTTTATTAACAAGAAAACGCGACAACGTTAGGCTTTGGCAAACAGGTAGGTACGGTAACCACCGAGCAAGTTGCGAGCTTTGTAGCCGTTGTTGACGAGTTGGCGATAAGCGACGTTGCCGCGCAAACCGACCTGACAGTAGATGATGATTTCTTTGTCTTTTGGCAGTTCGTTCATGCGCTGACGCAGTTGGTCAACCGGAATGTTTATGGCGCCTGGCAGATAACCGACATTTTGCAGTTCGCCCGGATTACGCACATCGAGCAACACTTGTTCATCGGTGAGGCTGTCGATTTCATCAAAGTGAATCGCTTTTGCATCACCTTTCATGATGTTGGTGGCGACAAATGCGGCTTGGTTGATCACGTCTTTTGCACTGCCGTAAGGCGGCGCGTAAGTCAGCTCAAGATGTTGCAGCTGCTCAACAGTCATACCAGCACGCTGCGCAACCGCCATGACGTCGATGCGTTTGTCGATGCCATCTTTACCCACGGCCTGAGCGCCGAAAATCTTGCCTGATTTCGGATCGAACAGCATTTTGAATGACACAATTTCAGCACCAGGATAGTAGCTCGCGTGGCTCGCGGTATGAACGTAGACTTTCTCGTATTCGATACCCGCACGCTTGAGTTGCTTCTCGTTTTTACCTGTTGAAGCAACAGCCAAGTCGAAGATCTTACAGATCGCGGTACCTTGAGTGCCTTGATAGGTTTCGCTGCGACCAAGCATGTTGTCTGCGGCCATACGACCTTGACGGTTGGCAGGGCCAGCCAGTGGCACTAAGGTCGATTGACCCGTCACAAAGTCTTTTTCTTCAATTGCGTCGCCAACGGCATAAATGTTTGGATCGCTGGTTTGCATGTGTTCGTTGGTATAAATACCCCCCAGCTCGCCAATTTGCAGGCCTGCTTCAGCGGCGAGTTTGGTTTCTGGGCGCACACCAATCGCCATGATCAGAATATCGGTGGTCAGTGTTTCTCCATTGCTCAATGTCAGGTCGAGCTCACCGTTCATGTGTTGATGTTCGATATTTTCACCGGAATCAATGCTTGGCATTGAGGTGGCTGGTTTGAACTCTACCGCTTGCAGCGCTACACCCAGACGCAAGTCGATGCCTTTCGCGCGAATTTCTGCGTGGGCAAAACCAGCCATTTCGCGGTCAACCGGTGTCATCACCTGATCGGCCATTTCAATCAACGTGGTTTTGATACCCAATTGGTGGAACGCTTCCATCATCTCCAAACCGATAAAGCCACCACCAATGACCGTGGCGTGATCAGGCTGGTTCATCTGAATGGTTTCCAGAATACGGTCCATATCCGGAATGTTACGCAGAGAGTGGGTGAGTGGGTTATCCAAACCCGGGATCGGCAGCACGATAGGGCCGGCTCCTGGGCTCAGCAACAGAAAGTCGTAGCTTTCTTCGTACTCGGATTGATCGAGCAGGTTACGTACGGTGATGGTTTTATCTGCACGATTAATACGGACCACTTCATTCATGACTCGCACGTCAACATTAAAACGAGCCAGAAAACTTTCTGGGGTTTGCAGCAGTAGATTCGCGCGTTCTTTAATGTCACCACCGATGTGATAAGGCAAGCCACAGTTGGCAAACGAAACGAAGGGACCACGTTCAAACATGATAATTTGTGCATCTTCGCTTAAACGACGCGCACGCGCAGCCGCGGAGGCACCACCGGCGACACCACCGATAATCACAATCTTAGTCATAAATTACTCCAAATATTTTCTAGCCCAACTGACATTACAAACATAGTGTGGACTGATTATTTAAACCCAAGTTTTTTCAAAAAGTAGGCCGCTGGACAAATCCCTGTAAACGCACTTTGGATAAGGTTCACCCCGACAAACACGGTGAGCCAGATAAAGTTCGGGTGAACATAAAACGTCAAAATCAAAGAAAGCAGTACCATGCTGCCCGCGATTACTCGTACCCCATTATCAATCGTCATGTGAATACCCTCCGTTGGATGATGGATTTACTATAGTTATATAAATTAGAAAAGTCTAATGTTAATTTGTCTAAATTTTAAAAATCTAAATAAGGTTTGACTAATTTATGTTTATTAGTATCATCTAAACAACAAGTTCACTAAGGGGATAATGATGGAAGCCGTCAATATTGATCAAATGAAGTCCAATGCGGTGGAAGTGTCTGAGCTATTGAAAATCATGGCTCACCCTGAACGTTTGATGGTGCTGTGCCAACTCACCAAAGGTGAAGTGGGGGTCGGGCAGTTGCAGCAGAGTTCGTCACTCAGTCAATCGGCATTTTCTCAGCATTTAACGGTGCTTAGAAAGCACGAGCTGATCAAAGCGCGGAAAGAATCACAACAAGTGTTCTATTCACTCGCCGATTCGCGGGTTGCGCAACTGATTCAAAGCCTTCAAACCGTATTCTGTGGCTAAGTATTTTAAATTCAGAGAGATAATAAGAGGACACTATGACGTTTACCATGCCTTGGGAATCCCTGCTAGGAGGCGTGCTATTGGGTATTTCAGCGACAGTGATGTTGCTCATGAACGGAAAAATCGCGGGTATCAGCGGTATTCTAACCGGGCTGTTGACGCCCAAGTCGCGTGATTTTGCGTGGCGCTTGTTGTTTGCGGTCGGCATGGTGTCCGGCGGCGTTTTAGGTGTATTGGCATTTGGCAGCCACATTCCGACGGAATTTAACGCCAGTTCTCTGCTATTGGCTGTTGCGGGTCTGTTGGTTGGTATTGGCACCCGTTTAGGAAATGGCTGTACGAGTGGCCATGGCATCTGTGGCATTGGCCGTTTGTCTAAGCGTTCGATAGTCGCGACGTGTGTCTTTATGGTTGTTGCCGCGGTTACAGTTTTTGTACGTCTGCACCTTGTTTAAAAACGTCAGTAGTAGGTCATCACAATGAATAATGTTTTGTTTCGAGTAACGTCTCTGTTTGCTGGGCTGTTGTTTGGTTTGGGTATGGTGATTTCAGGCATGGCAGATCCTGCGAAAGTGGTAGGCTTTCTTGATGTCGCCGGTGATTGGGATCCGAGTTTAATGTTTGTCATGGGCGGCGCATTGATGGTGTTTATGCCGGCTTATTTCTTCCTGATCAAACCGAAAAGTAAACCTGTTAATGCCGAAAGGTTTTGTCTGGCGACCAATCAGTTTCTGGATTCACGCCTGATAAGTGGGGCGGCGATTTTCGGTATTGGTTGGGGGTTAGCTGGTATCTGCCCGGGACCGGCCTTATCAAGCCTTGCGCTGGGTAATCCGGGAGTTTGGATCTTCTTCGCATCAATGATGGTTGGCTTAGGTACGACCAACTTATTGATCTGCGTTAAAAATAACCGAGAGAGTCAAACACAGACCGCTTAACATCACTATGCTTTAAGCAGCTGAATGTCAAAGGAGATTGGCACGATGAAATGGTTAACTTTGAGTATCATGGCAGCACTGAGCCAATCGGGTCTGGCGCATGCCGAAACAGTAAACAATGTCTTTACCGTCAAATCGGAGCCAATGCCGCAGGTGATTCAGCTGGATGGGGTCGTGGAGCCTGTTAATCAGGGCACGGTGGCCGCACAAACCTCCGGTCGGGTGATTGGTGTGTTTGTTGATGTGAATGATCACGTTACGCAAGGTCAGGTCTTGCTGGAAATCAGTGATGTTCAGCAATCGGCATCGTTAGACGCCGCGCAGGCGCAACTGGCAAGTGCGCTGGCACAAAACCGCGAAGCGCAGGCTCAGGTCAACCGCTATCGCCAGTTGTTTCCCAAAGGCGCGATCTCGCGCGATCAAATGGATTCCGCCGAAGCGCGCGCGCGCAGCGCAGCAGCGTCGGTGAAATCGGCCCAGGCAGCGGTCGCGCAGGCTAAAGAGTCGCTCGGTTACACCAACATTACGGCGCCGTATGCCGGCGTGGTGACGCAGCGCCATGTTGAACTGGGCGAAACGGTGGCGCCGGGAACGCCGCTGATCAGCGGTTTTTCACTGGAAAAACTCAGAGTTGAAACCGACATTCCCCAGCGTTATCAGGATAAAGTGAAACAGGAGGCGCAGTTCCATGTTCTCGCGCCATCCGGTGACGCGGTGATGCCGACCGATTACAGCCTGTTCAGTTATGCCGACCCCCAATCCCACAATTTCAAAATTCGCTTATCGTTGCCGGACAACACGCCGCTGTTGGTACCAGGTATGTGGGTCAAAACTGATTTTCAATACAGCAGCCGGGACGTACTGTTGGTGCCGAGCTCTGCGGTCATTCGCCGCGCGGAACTGAGCGCTGTTTATCGCATCGTCAACGATGCGCGAATACTGAATCCGATTCGCCTTGGTCAAACATACGGAGACTACGTTGAAGTTCTGTCGGGCTTAGAACCCGGGGATGTAATTGCAACCACGGTATTAGCAGCAGAAGGGCAATGATATGGACAAACGACTCGGTATTTCGGGTCGCATCGCTGCGGCCTTTCAAAATTCGGCCATGACGCCTTTGCTGGCGTTGGTTGGTCTGCTCATGGGATTGTTTGCGGTCATCATCACGCCAAAAGAGGAAGAACCTCAAATCGATGTGACGTTCGCCGATGTCTATATTCCGTTTCCCGGAGCAACACCTGCAGAAGTGGAGAGTCTGGTTACAACTCCAGCAGAGCAAATCGTCTCTGAAATTCAGGGTATCGATAAAATCTATTCCTTTTCCCAGCCCGATGGCGCCATGATCGTCGCCATCTTTAAGGTTGGCGTATCGCGCAACGATGCGGTGGTGCGCATCTATAACAAGCTCTATTCAAACAAAGACTGGATGCCGCAAGGTGTGGGCGTCGGTGAACCCATAATCAAACCCAAAGGCATTGAAGATGTCCCGATCGTAAATATCACGTTGTCTGACCAATCTGGTCACTATGACCAGCAACAGCTCACTCAGGTCGCGCATGGGTTGGAAACGGAACTCAAGCGTATTAAAGGCACGCGCGACATCTACACGGTGGGCGGGCACAACACCATTGTCGATGTGCGTCTGGATCCTGCGAAAATGAACAGTTTTGGTATCACTATCGATCAGCTCAATCAGAGTATTCCGTCTGCGAATGCTCGTTCAACGGTGTTGGAACTGACCAGTGATAATCAGACCTTGCCGCTGCAAATCGGTCAGTTTTTGACGCATGTTGAGGACGTCAAACAGTTGGTGGTTGGCGTGCACAATGGTCTGCCTGTTTACTTGGAAGATATCGCGGCCGTTGGGCTGGGCGTAAACACCGCAACCCAGAATGTCTGGACCAGTGATAAGAGTGGGATCTATCCAGCCGTAACTCTGGCGATTGCTAAGAAGAGCGGTGAAAACGCGGTAGACGTCGCCAAAGCGGTGGAAACTCGTGTGGTTGAGCTGCAAAACCAGCTGATTCCGCATGGTATCAAGGTTGAAATCACCCGTGATTACGGTAAAACCGCCGCAGACAAAAGTAACACCTTGATTGGTAAGCTGGCATTTGCCACCACCGCTGTCGTGATTCTGCTCTTGCTGACCATGGGGTGGCGCGAAGCGATTGTGGTGGGGCTGGCAGTGATCGTGACGTTGATGATCACCCTGTTTGCTTCATGGGCCTGGGGCTTTACCCTCAACCGCGTGTCGCTGTTCGCATTGATCTTTTCCATCGGGATATTGGTTGATGATGCGATCGTGGTGGTGGAGAACATTCACCGTCATATGTCGATGGGCAAACGCAAACTGGCGGAGTTGATTCCGCCTGCAGTTGATGAAGTGGGCGGCCCGACCATTCTGGCAACGCTAACGGTGATCGCCGCTCTGTTGCCGATGGCGTTTGTCAGCGGCTTGATGGGGCCGTACATGAGCCCGATTCCGATCAACGCGTCGATGGGGATGCTCATTTCTCTGGCGGTGGCTTTTGTGGTGTCTCCATGGCTCGCCGGACATCTGTTGAAACCCGCCCAACACGACAGCGAAGGGAAAGCCGCGAATTCCGTATTCCATCGCATTATGACGCCGTTTGTCACCGCCAAACACCAAACCCGTAACCGCTTTATGCTGCTGCTCGCTGTATTGGCACTGATCGCAGGTTCGGTCTTGTTGCCTGTGTTCGAAGCCGTAGTGCTGAAAATGCTGCCGTTTGATAACAAGTCAGAGTTTCAGGTGGTGTTGGATATGCCGGAAGGCACATCACTTGAGCGTACTCAGCGCGTGCTGTTTGATATGGGACAGGAACTGAATAAGGTGCCTGAAGTGACTGGCTACCAGATTTATGCAGGTACGGCGGCGCCGATCAACTTCAACGGACTGGTTCGTCACTACTTTATGCGCGAACAAGCCAATCAGGGTGACATTCAAGTCAATTTGGTTGGACGTAAGGAGCGTGACCGCGACAGCCATGAGATTGCCAGTTCGATTCGCCCCGTGCTGAACAAAGTTGCTTTGAAGTTTGGCGGTAAGGTGAAAGTGGTCGAAGTCCCGCCGGGTCCGCCTGTATGGTCACCAATTCTGGCGGAAGTGTATGGTCCGACACCGGAAATTCGTAATCAGGCGGCGCGCCAGGTGCGTGAAATCTTCCGTGAGACTCAGGATATTGTCGATGTCGATATGTATCTGCCGGAATCGCATCAGAAGTGGCAGGTGAATATTGACCGCAGCAAAGCGGCGCGTCTGGCTGTCCCATACTCAGCCATTGTGGACGCGTTAGCGACGGCTGTGGGTGGTAAGCCTGTCACCTATCTGCACAGTGAACACAATAAGTACCCGATTCCGGTGCAGATCCAGGCGAGTGAAACAGCGAAAGTGCGTCTTGAACAAGTGCTGAACATGAATGTATCCAGCCAGAACGGACAGGCTTATGCGCTGTCAGAACTGGTCAGTGTCAAACAGACCCGAATGGAAGATTACATCGTGCACAAAAACATGGTGCCGATGGTGATGGTGGTGGGCGATATGACGGGTGACATTGATAGCCCGCTGTACGGCATGTTCACTATTGGTTCCGCGCTTGATCAGCAGATGAATCTGGAACAGTACTATATTCATCAACCGGATGGTCTGAGCGGCGTGGCGGTATTGTGGGATGGGGAATGGACCATTACCTACGAAACATTCCGTGACATGGGGATTGCCTATGCGGTGGGTATGATTTTGATCTATCTGCTCGTCGTCGCACAGTTTAAATCCTATTTGGTACCGCTCATCATCATGGCGCCGATTCCGCTCACCATTATTGGTGTGATGCCCGGTCATGCCATGCTTGGAGCGCAGTTCACCGCGACATCGATGATCGGCATGATTGCTTTGGCCGGCATCATTGTGCGTAACTCGATTCTGCTGGTGGATTTCATTAATCAACAGGTCGAGCTGGGTGTGGCGTTTTCAGAAGCTGTGATTCAATCCGCGGCGGTGCGGGCAAAACCCATCATGTTGACCGCTCTGGCGGCGATGATTGGCGCGATGTTCATTCTGGACGATCCGATCTTCAACGGTTTGGCTATCAGTCTGATTTTCGGGATTTTTGTTTCGACAATATTAACCTTGTTGGTTATTCCCGTCCTATACTATGTGGTGATGAAAAAACGCTTTGAACTTCAGCAATGAAGCATAAGCGATAACGATAGATTTGAGTAACTTGTGTCTTGCCCCGCCAGAGATGGCGGGGCTTTTTTATGCCTACCAGCTCACTTGACTGCTCATCGGACAATGATCGCTTAGTTGGTAGCTCAGTACCTGTTGGCTATCAAAGTTAACCTGCCGGGTTTCGTCCGCTTTGAGGTTAGGGCTGATGATGACGTGATCAATCAACGAACGAAACTGATGCAACTTATTGGCTTGCTGGCGGGAGCGCACTTTGCAGGTCGCTTGGGTTTGCTGGCTGGCAAGTGTCGGCTCAGCTTTCGTGCCCTGCGTCATGGTTTGCCACAACCAGTCACCACGATACGCAAGGTTGTGATTGAAGTCGCCCATGATCAGATACGCTTCCTGCTTCGACTCGCGTTGCTTTATCCAAGCATTCAGCGCTTTACCTTGCTTAAGCAGTGTCTGGCAGCTCGACTGGTTTGATTGAAACTTGCCGGAGCAACCCGCTTTTAAATGTACCGACAACGTATGCAGCGCGTTTGGTGTATCCGGATAGAGCACGATATAAGCCGCAAACCGCAGCTTGTGATTACGTTTGTCGTACAAGTCGATGTCCGGTGGATCGCGAAACGGAATTCCGTTTCGTACGGCAAATCCGGTGTATTGGTTTATGTCACCGAACTGGTGCCCGGCATGATTCGGCTGCGAGCGATCAGACAGCACGACGTGATAGCCTGGCCCCACCACATTTTCAACTGCGTCGATGCTATCCACTTCCTGAAAAGCCAGAACATCACTATTGAGCTTCGCAAAGTGCTGCCTGAGCGCGGTGAAGTCCTGCTCGGAGCGTTTACCTTTATCTTTCGGTGCAGACGGATTCAGCGTCAGCCATTCGATATTCCAACTGCTCACGGTCAGGGTATTGGCCGATACCCATGGAGAAAGTGTGAGCAGTATGACTGACGTTAAAATCGCGGTGATTTTATTTCGTTTCATCGCATTTCTTCTTATTGATTCGGTTCAGAGCACGTGCTGTCAGTGTTCCACAAAAAGCAATTATTTTTATCACAAAATAAAGTGTTTCTAGGGTTTCTTTCAGCTTTGAGATCTCAAGCTATAAGATCGATTTGTTCTTGTCCATAGGCCCTGATCGCTTGATCTAAATCAATACTTTTTCCTATGTCATCTCGTCTAATACGACACAACATATAGTGTCAGTTGGATAAAGGTAAGCCCTATATAGTGTATTTGTGGATAATCCTGTGAATATACTGGGGTAAGGAGACAAGGTGAAACCTATCGTAATCAAACGCGACGGCTCAAAAGCCCCGTTTAACCGAGATCGTATCCAGGCTGCGGTCGAAAGTGCCGCAGACGAAGTCAGCAGTGAAATCGCCATATACGCGCTAAATGTTGCGCTCGCGGTCGAACTCAAACTCAAAGAATACGATGAAGTTCATATCGCAGAAATTCAGACACTGGTAGAGAACGAGCTAATGCAAGGGCCTTACAAAGCATTAGCTCGTTCATACATTGAATACCGACATGATCGCGACATCGCGCGTGAGAAGCAGAGCAAACTGACCCAGGAGATCGAAGGCCTGATTCAGGAAAGCAATGCGGATCTGCTGAACGAAAACGCTAACAAAGATGGCAAAGTGATCCCGACTCAACGTGATTTGTTGGCGGGTATTGTGGCAAAACACTATGCGAAGACCCGCATTTTGCCGCGCGATATTGTTCAGGCGCACGAAGAGGGCGACCTGCACTATCACGATCTCGATTACGCACCATTCTTCCCGATGTTTAACTGCATGCTGATCGACTTGAAAGGCATGCTGACCCATGGTTTTAAAATGGGTAACGCGGAAATCGATACGCCAAAATCCATTTCAACCGCGACGGCAGTGACTGCACAGATCATTGCTCAGGTCGCGAGTCACATTTACGGCGGTACGACCATCAACCGTATCGATGAAGTGCTGGCACCTTATGTCACCGCCAGCTATCAGAAACATCTGGAGATCGCGAAAGAGTGGGATATTCACAGTCCGGAAGAGTTTGCCAGCGCCCGTACAGAGAAAGAGTGTTATGACGCGTTCCAGTCATTGGAATACGAAGTAAACACACTGCATACCGCCAATGGCCAGACTCCGTTTGTGACCTTCGGCTTTGGTTTGGGTACCAGCTGGGAATCGCGTTTGATCCAAAAATCGATTCTGAAAAATCGCATTGCAGGCTTGGGTAAAAACCGTAAAACGGCTGTGTTCCCTAAACTGGTGTTTGCCATCAAAGATGGTCTTAACCACAAAGCAGGTGATCCCAACTACGACATCAAACAGTTGGCGCTCGACTGTGCGTCGAAACGCATGTATCCGGACATTCTGAACTACGACAAAGTGGTGGAAGTGACCGGTTCATTCAAAACGCCGATGGGTTGCCGCAGTTTCCTCAATACCTATGAAGAGAATGGTGAGTTGGTCCATGAAGGGCGTAACAACCTTGGTGTTGTCAGCCTGAACCTGCCTCGTATTGCAATTAAAGCGAAGGGTGATCTCGACAAGTTCTACGAGCTGCTGGATGACAAACTGAAACTGGCTCGCCGTGCACTGGAAACTCGTATCAGCCGCCTGGAAAATGTGAAAGCGCGCGTTGCGCCGATTCTGTACATGGAAGGCGCATGTGGTGTGCGTTTGAATGCCAATGATTCGATTGCGCAGATCTTCAAAAACGGTCGCGCTTCAATTTCACTGGGTTACATCGGTGTACACGAAACGATTAATGCTCTGTTTGGTCAGGACAAGCACGTATACGATGACAGCGAACTGCGTGAACATGCGGTCAATATCATCCGTAAACTGCGTGACGCAGTAGACAGCTGGAAAGAAGAAACAGGCTATGCATTCAGCCTGTATGGCACCCCGAGTGAAAACTTGTGCAGCCGTTTCTGCCGCATCGATACCAAAGAGTTTGGCGTGATTGCAGGGGTTACCGACAAAGGCTACTACACCAACAGTTTCCATCTGGATGTTGAGAAGAAAGTGAACCCGTACGACAAGATCGACTTTGAATTGCCGTATCCGCATATCTCAAGCGGTGGCTTCATCTGCTACGGTGAGTTCCCGAATATGCAACGTAATATCGAAGCTCTGGAAAACGTTTGGGACTATAGCTACACCCGCGTGCCTTACTACGGGACCAATACGCCGATTGATGAGTGTTACGAATGTGGTTACACCGGTGAGTTTGACTGTACCAGTAAGGGCTTCGTGTGTCCTAAGTGCGGCAACCATGACTCAAGCAAAGTTTCCGTTACCCGCCGTGTGTGTGGTTATCTCGGCAGCCCGGATGCACGGCCGTTCAACTTCGGTAAACAGGAAGAAGTGAAACGCCGAGTCAAACACCTTTAACGCTATGAATTATCATAAATACTATCCGATTGATGTGGTCAACGGGCCGGGAACGCGCTGTACGCTGTTCGTTTCCGGCTGCGTTCATCAGTGCCGTGGTTGCTATAACCAAAGCACTTGGCCACTCGACTCAGGTCGTCCGTTTACTCAGGACATGGAAGACCAAATCATTCGCGATCTCAACGATAGCCGGATTTTCCGTCGCGGTTTGTCGCTATCTGGTGGCGATCCGTTACATCCGCAAAACGTCACATCGGTGCTTAAACTCGTGCAGCGGGTGAGGGCAGAGTGCCCGGGCAAAGATATCTGGCTCTGGACGGGCTATTTGCTGGCTGAACTCAATGACGCGCAGCGTGACGTGGTCGAACTGATTGATGTGTTAATCGACGGGAAGTTCGAGAAAGAGCACGCTGACCCGAGCCTTGACTGGCGGGGCAGCAGCAATCAAGTCATCCATTGCTTCAAATTGTAAAAATCGCTTTAGGTTTTCGCGTATCTGGTGTTTACTGAAAGTCATACTTGAATTTCAAAGGGTTGTGACTTTCATGTTTTCCCACTTACCAACACCAGCTTTAGATCCAATTCTCTCTTTGTCCGTTGCTTACCGAAATGATCCTCGTTCTGAAAAAGTGGATCTTGGCATCGGCGTGTACAAAAACAGCCAAGGCGAAACGCCAATCATGCGCGCTGTGCAACAGGCACAGGATATCGTCGTATCCACACAGAAAACCAAATCTTACGTTGGCCTTGCTGGCTGCGAAGAGTTTAACCGCAGCATGCTGAACCTGGTGCTGGGCGAGTCACTGGTCAATGAACGTGTGACGGCTATTCAAACTCCGGGCGCCAGCGGCGCGCTGCGTATGCTGGGCGACCTGATGCGTGTCGCTCAGCCTGAGACAACCGTCTGGATCACGGATCCGAGCTATGTGAACCACAAACCCGTGATGGAAGCAGCAGGCCTGAAGGTCAAGTACTATGCTTACTTCAGTCGCGATACCAAAATGGTGGATACCGACCGCATGCTGAGCGATTTGGCGCATGCCGGTCCGAAAGATGTGGTTCTGCTGCACGGTTGTTGTCATAACCCAACGGGAGCTGACATCGATTTTGCAGCTTGGCAGGCAATTACCGAACTATCACAGAAAAATGGTTTTATTCCGTTTGTCGACATTGCCTATCAAGGCTTTGGGGATGGTTTGGAAGAAGACGCGAAAGGGCTGCGCCACATGGCAAGCAATGTTGAAGAGATGTTGGTGACATCGTCTTGTTCGAAGAATTTCGGTCTGTATCGAGAGCGCACTGGCGTCGCTATTGTGTTGGGCAAAAATGCCAATGATGTCGCGAATGCGCGAGGCAAAATGCTGACGCTCGCACGTTCCACCTACACCATGCCTCCGGATCATGGCGCTGCGCTTGTCAAAACCGTGTTACAAAACGAACAGCTTACGGCTATTTGGAAGCAAGAGCTGAGTGAAATGCAACAACGTTTGTTAAGCCTTCGTCAAACCTTGTGTAAAGAGTTGAGAAATCAACATAATACGGCACAATTCGACTTTATCGAAAGCCACAAGGGCATGTTTACGGTCCTGGGGTTTGCGCCAGAGCAAATGGCTCGTTTGCGAGAAGAGTTCGGTATTTATGGTGTGGCGGATGGCCGTATCAATATCGCAGGCCTGACGGAGAAAGATATTCCTTACGTTGCGGATGCGATAGTTAAAGTCTCATAACGTTAGTAGTTTGATTAGGTGAATGAATGAAACAACAATGGAAACTCCTGGTTCCACTGATGCTCAGTGGTGGTCTGGTTGCTTGTGCAACGACGTCGACTGAACCATCGGCCAATGTGGATCAAAAGGAACAAACCACTCAAGTTGAACAACCTAAGCAGGAAGCAACCGAAAGCGCCAAGGATGTGGCTGATACCAAGTCTGAACCCAAAGTCGAAGAGCCGAAAAAAGAGGTGAAGAAAGAAGTGGTCGTGCTCAAAGCGACAAAAACTTCTGACGGCAAGCTCATTCTGGGCGAAAAGGAATGGGTTTATGTTCCGGGTTTGAAAGAAAACTTCCTGGCTCGTATTGATACCGGGGCAACCACTTCGTCCATCAGTGCTGTCGATGTGGTTCCGTTTGAACGCGATGGCAAGGACTGGGTGAAATTCCGCATTGAACACGAAGGCATCAAGAGCGAGGAAACCAGTCTTCCGGTTGAACGTTGGGTTCATATTCGCCAGTCAAGCACTGATGACACGCAACGCCGCGCGGTCGTGGTGGCCTGGATTCAGATCGGTGACCTGAAAGAGAAAACCGAGTTTACACTCGCTGACCGAACCCATCTGACTTACCCGCTTCTGTTGGGGCGCAGCTTCTTTAAAGACGTTGCTGTCGTGGATGTTAGCCGCAAATTTGTTCAGCCTAAGCACAAATAAGCGGGTTGAACTGATAAATGAAAAGCCAACAGATGTTGGCTTTTTTTATGCGTGCTGAATGGAAAAAAGCCAGTGAGTAAAGCACTCACTGGCAAAAGTCGAGGGGACTTTTAAGGGGAGCCAAGATCGGTAGTTGGCTCCAATACGGGAACATTAAGCGGTAACGGCGTCTTTCGCTTGAGCGCGAGACTTCAGGAATGCGTAGCCTGCACCTGTTACAACGGTACCCACAGCAATCGCAACCAAGTACATCAGTACAGGAGTGATTGCGTTTGGAATCAGCAGTACAAACAAACCGCCGTGTGGAGCCATCAGTTTTGCACCGAACAGCATAGAAAGTGCGCCAGTAATCGCGCCGCCTACCATACATGATGGGATTACGCGCATTGGATCTTTCGCAGCGAATGGGATAGCACCTTCTGAGATAAAGCACAGACCCAGAACAAACGAGGCTTTACCCGCTTCGCGCTCACTTGGTTCAAACTTGTCGCGAGCCAGGAATGTCGCCAGCCCCATACCCAGAGCCGGAACCATACCCGCGGCCATGATGGCAGCCATTGGTGCGTAAGTTTGTGAAGCCAACAGGCCAACACCAAAGGTGTATGCCGCTTTGTTTACCGGACCACCCAGGTCGAAACACATCATTGCGCCAAGGATAATGCCCAGTAGAACAGCGTTTGCTGAGCCCATGTTGTTCAGGAATTCAGTCATTGCTGACATGATGCCCGCAACCGGACCGCCCACCACGTAGATCATCACCAGACCAGTTACTAAGCTAGCCACAAAAGGAATGATCAGAATCGGTTTCAGTGCTTCCATGGATTGTGGCAACTGAACTTTATCGGCAATGAACTTGGCTGAGTAACCCGCGATGAAACCCGCAGCGATACCACCCAAGAAACCTGATCCGATAGAGCTTGCCAACATACCGCCGATCAAACCCGGTGCAAGCCCCGGACGGTCAGCGATGGAGAACGCGATGTAACCTGCAAGAACCGGAATCATCAGTGCGAAGGCCGACCCACCACCGATAGACATCAGCGCAGCGGCCAGTGTGCCTTCTTCTTTAAACGCTTCGATACCGAACACGAATGACAATGCGATGATCAAACCACCAGCCACCACTACTGGCAGCATGTGTGATACGCCAGTCATCAGGTGTTTGTAGACGCCTTTTTTCTCTTCTGTTGCTGCTGAAGAGTTTGCGGAACCAGAGTGTTGATAAACAGTTGCCTGGGCGAACGCTTTATCCATCTCTTCTGAGGTTTTCTTCAGCGCAGGACCTGTCTTGGTACGGTACATTTTCTTACCGTTGAAACGGTCCAGTGGTACTTCGATGTCTGCCGCAATGATCACCAGATCCGCTTCAGCAATTTCTTGCTCAGTCAGCTGGTTTTTGGCGCCAACAGAACCGCGTGTTTCCACTTTGATTTGGTGACCACGACGCTTACCTTCTTCTTCCAGAGCTTCTGCCGCCATGAAAGTGTGCGCCACGCCTGTTGGGCATGCGGTGATCGCGACAATTTTCTTAACGCCTTCCGAAACTGCAGCAACCGGCGCCTGGTACGTAGTCGCAGCTGACGCGGAAAGTTCAGAGGCTTGCTCTGCAGCGGCTTTCAGGTAGGCAACCGGATCGCTTGTGCATGCTGAGATTTCGCTTTGATAGACTTTTTTACCGACGAAACGAGTGGTGTCGATAGGCGTATTTGCCGCGACAATCACCAGCTCTGCAGCTGCGATTTCAGCGTCGGTAAGTGTGTGTCCTTCCAGCACGGATGAATGGCATTCAACAGCTGCTGTCCAGTTGAGGGATTTTGCTGCCTGTTCAAGCAGACCAGCAGCGATAATGCTATTTGCAACGCCGCTAGGGCACGCAGTAATAATGGCAATATTCATAGATGCGACCTTCTGTCCTTAGTTGTTAGTGGCAACACTAACTGGTTGTAATTGGATTTCTTTTTGTAGGGTGACTAATTGCTCAACGCTTGGTACACCAACGCCTACCTGCGTAACTGCAAGAGCAGACAGGGCAGTGGCAAACGTGATCAGTTCTTCTTTATTCATGGCTTGCATATGACCCCAGCACAAACCAGCCACCAGGGTATCGCCCGCACCAACGGTACTGACAACACTCATGCGTGGCGGCTTAGCGTGAAGCCATTTACCTTGGTTTAACCACATGGTGCCGTCGGCACCCATGGAAACCACAATATTCTCGATACCTTTGTCTGCCAGATGTTCAGCAGCGCTGCGGCACTCTTGCGGAGAGTGAAGTTCACGTCCCACAAATTGAGAAAGTTCTTCATCGTTTGGCTTAATCAGCCAAGGTTGCGCGTTCAGTCCTGCGGCCAAGGCGTCGCGGCTGCTATCAAACAGCACCTTCTTGCCCAGCGCGTGCAGCTTTTCAATCCACGAAGCGCACAGCTCAGGTGACACTCCGGATGGCAGACTGCCTGCCATGACGAAGTATTCGTGTTCCTCAGCCAGAGCCATCAGGGTGTGTTCAAATACCGCGATGTCTTCAGGAAGCACTTGGATACCCGGGAAGTTGATGTCGCTGACTTCACCGTTCGCTTCAACCAGTTTGACGTTGATGCGGGTCGCGCCGTCGATGCGCACGAATTGGTCGTTGGCACCCATTTCAGCAAACAGCTGACAGAACATTTCCTGATTGTCTCGGCCAAGGAAACCTGTAACCGTAACCTCTGCGCCAAGATCGCTCAGTACTTTGGCAACGTTGACACCTTTACCTGCCGCGTGAAGATTGCTCTCTTTCACCAAGCTCACTGAGCCCACGTTCAGCGTGCTCAGGCTACCAGTGAGATCCAGCGCAGGGTTGAGTGTGATGGTGACGACTTTTTTAGTCATGTCGCGCTCCTTAACCTTCACCCAGACCAGCGTTGATCGCTGCACCGATGGATTCCAGCGCTTGCGCGGCATCTGGGCCTTCTGCGGTGAATTGCAGTTGGTGACCGTGTTTTACGCCGAGCGCAATCACTTTCATCAGGCTCTTCGCGTTTACGATTTTGCCGTCGCCATCAAGGTTCGCCACTTTGATGTTGGACTCGAATTTCTTCGCTTCCGCAACCAACATCGCGCCAGGACGGGCGTGCAGGCCGTGCGAGTTTTTGATCTTGAAGATTGCAACATTACCTTCGCCAGCAGCAGGAGCTTCTTGTTCTTCTTGAGTAAACAGGGCAACCAGAGCTTCCGCAGAGGTGTTCAGCAGTTTTTCTTGCTGTTGGTTAAAGACGATGTCTGAGATTTTGCTCAGGAAGGCTTGATGAGCACTGTTGCATGCAGCAAACGCAATCAGCGCTTTAACAGCCACACCTTCGTATTCACACGCATTGGCTGTCGAAACAAATGACATGCCAGTGCGTTTTACCGCTTTGTCGCTGCTCACTAGCCACAAACCTTTACCTAGGTGCGTTGGCTTTTTAGTGACCAAATCCGCGACGAATTCCGCTTCTGCGCAGCCAGTGTTTTTCAGCAGGCCGCCAGCCACTGCGCTCATCTGTACCATGTCGCTTGCCGGGAACAGCAGTTGAATCAGAGAGGCGTCGAAGTCGGCTTCAAACTGAACGTCGCCGTTCAGTAACGCGATGATGTCGTTTGCGGTTTTCGCTTGTTTCAGTTTCTCTTCTACACCGTCAGCAGACAGCACTTTAGTCAGTTGTTTCAGGATGCCTAAGTGTTCGTCAGATTTTGCAGCGATACCGATAGCCACGTAAACGGTGTTACCGTCGCCCCAGTCAACGCCAGCAGGGAAGTGGTGAACCGCAACGCCGGTTTCTTTTACCAGATCACGGGTATCAGTGGTGCCGTGAGGAATGGCAATACCGTTGCCCAGAAACGTTGAGTTCTGTGCTTCGCGGTTCAGCATACCTTCCACGTAGCCCTGATCGACTAACCCTTTGTTAGCAAGATCAGCGGCGATAGAACGGATTGCATCCAACTTGTTTGACTGCGCTTGCGCCAGTTGAATGTCTTTAGTAGTGAGTTGCAGCATGTTTGGCCCCTTTCCGCCATCGATATGGCGTTTTGTTGTCACCGCATGGCAATTGCGGCGTCAGGTGTTACCCTGCTTTATAATTTTAGCTGAATCGTTTCAGCATTTAGTTCAAAAAATTCAGCAAAACCACCAATTGGCGAAATCATTTGCTGTTATATGTTTAGTTTAAAAAAGCGCTAAGCTCCAAAAACTCGACATCGCTATCAATTTGAGATTTTGCTGAATCCTTTCAGCTTCAATACTGAATCGATTCAGCGTATAATTCAACATCATCAAGGATCGAAAGGTTATTTCTATGATCCGACGCACAGAACACGAGTAGTGGATATGACACTAGATGAAATCGCCAAATTGGCGGGTGTTTCCAAGACAACCGCAAGTTATGTGATCAATGGAAAGGCACATAAGTATCGGATCAGTGAGAAGACACAACAAAAAGTGATGGCGGTAGTCGAAGCTCACAACTACCGACCAGACCACGCCGCATCGGCGTTGCGGGCTGGTAACAGTCGTTCATTCGGCCTGATTATTCCTGATCTGGAAAACACCAGTTATGCCAGGCTCGCAAAACTGTTGGAGCAAAATTCAAGGCAGGCTGGATATCAGATTCTGATTGCCTGCTCAGACGATGATCCGGAAACCGAAATGAGTGTGGCGGATGCGCTGGTTTCGCGCCGCATTGACGCACTGTTTGTCGCCAGCACCATGCCAAATGCCAGCGAGTTTTACCTCAAAATGCAAAACTCTGGTACGCCAGTAATCGCGATTGACCGTCCGTTGGACGACGAATACTTTGCCTGTGTAATCAGCGAAGATTTTGGCGCGGCCTTTGAACTCACCAGTTCAGTATTGGGCAACGCAGTTAAAACGGTGGGTTTGGTTGGCGCGCTGCCTGAACTGAACATTTCGCAGGAGCGTCAACAAGGTTTCGAATCTGCGCTCAAACTCAATCACATCCAAGCCAAAGTGGGTTATGGCGAACACTTTAACCGCCATGAAGGCCGCCGGGTGTTTGAACAATGGGTCGCTGCCGGAGACGTCCCGGATGCCGTTGTCGCAACGTCATATACGCTGCTGGAAGGGATTTTGGATGTGCTCTTGGCGCACCCGGATTTAATGCAAACCATTCGTCTGGCAACGTTCGGTGATAATCGTTTGCTGGATTTCTTGCCGATAAAAGTGAATTCTTTGCCACAGCAATTTGAAGTGATCGCCGATAGTGCGCTGGCTCTCGCGCTCAATGCTTCTGCGAAACGTTATCAGGCCGGGGTCGAATTGGTTCCGCGTCGTTTGAAAGTACGAACTCGTTAAATCGACAATATTCGAAGGAGAATGAATAATCATTCATTCTGTCTTAGCGTCGATCTCTGTCGCACCTAGTGCCGCAGGGATCGATCTATGTTCAATCTTTTCCTTTCATTCATCGCAATTCCATTTAAAACGAGTATCATAAGCACAAATTACTCATAGATATTCGTTCAACAGGCTAGGAATGAAGTTTCTGCACACCTCTGATTGGCACTTAGGTCGCCAGTTTCACAATGTGTCCCTTCTGGAAGATCAACGTAACGTCCTTAAACAACTGATTGATTATTTGAAAAATAACGCTGTCGATGCCGTTATCGTCGCTGGGGATGTTTACGATCGTTCCGTTCCGCCAACCGTGGCGATTGAGTTGCTTGATGAAGTGGTAAGCTCGATTTGCACGGACCTCAATATCCCGATGATTATGATTCCCGGTAATCATGATGGCGCCAGGCGTCTCGGTTTTGCCGCGAAACAAATGAAAGGCGCAGGATTACATATCATCAGCGATTTTGAGCAGATGATGACACCTGTGGTACTGAAATCTGAGCTGGCTGGCGACGTTGCTTTCTATGGGATGCCTTACAACGACCCGGAACAAGTTCGCCATCACTACCAAAACAGCGTCACTACTCACGATGAAGCGCACCAGTTTCTGTGTGAATGTATTAAAGCGCAACGTGATACGTCACAACGTCACGTATTGATCAGTCATTGCTTTGTCGATGGAGCGATGGAATCGGATTCAGAGCGTCCTCTGTCGATTGGTGGTTCAGATCGTGTTAACCACGAACACTTTGCTGATTTCGATTATGTGGCACTGGGCCATCTTCATCAGCCGCAAAAAAAGGGTGAAGAACACATTCGTTACTCCGGCTCACTGATGAAATACAGTTTCTCAGAGCAGCATCAGAAAAAAGGAATGACGCTGGTCGAGCTGAATGATGCAGGCTTTGTTGCCGCAGAGCACATTCCACTGAGCGCACCTCATGACATGCGCATTATCGAAGGTGAGTTGGATCAACTGCTTGAACAAGGCAAAACCGATCCGAGTGCTCACGACTATCTTTTGGTGCGCCTGCATGACAAACACGCCATTCTCGATCCAATGGAAAAGTTACGTAAGGTCTATCCGAACGTTTTGCACCTCGAAAAGCCCGGCATGCTGATTGGCGTCGACCAGGAAATGGGACGCGCGCGTCTGGCCCGTGGTGAATTGGATATGTTCCGTGACTTTTTCCTTGAGGCGAAGCAAGAGCCGCTGTCCGAAAAACAAGAGTCGGCGATGGCCGAAGTCATCCAGTCACTCAAACAAGCGGAGCAACACTGATTTATGCGTCCGATTAAACTGACTCTACAAGCCTTTGGACCATTTGCGTCCCAAGAAGTGGTGGATTTTACCGAACTCGGTCATGCGCCACTGTTCTTAATTAATGGTCCGACGGGAGCGGGGAAAAGCTCGATTCTTGATGCGATCTGTTATGCGATGTATGGCGAAACGACGGGCAGTGAACGCACGGGCGATCAGATGCGCTGCGATTACGCCGAAGAAGGTTTGCTGACTGAAATCCAGTTTATGTTTGAACTGAATGGCCGGGTGTTCAACGTGACCCGTAGCCCGGATCAGGAAGTACCGAAAAAACGGGGTGAAGGCACAACCAAGAAATCGCATAGCGCGACACTGTGTGAAATCGTCGAAGGCGAGGAAAAACTGCTGGCGAACCGCCCAAGTCCGGTCGCCAAAGCGATGGTTGACTTGATTGGCTTGGATGTAAAACAGTTCCGCCAAGTGATGGTGATACCGCAGGGGAAATTCCGTGAGCTGTTGATCGCCAACTCGAAAGAGCGTGAACAGATTTTCGGCCAGCTATTTCAGACGCATATCTATACCCAGATTGAACGTACGCTGTTTGAACGCGCTGCAGGGATTCGTAAAGAAAAAGACGAATTTGATAACCAGATTAAAGGTGCGCTGGATGTGGTGTCGGTGAGCTCTGAAGAGGAGTTGAAAGACGAGAAAACCAAGCTGGCGCCCGTCATGAAAGAGGCGGAAATATCGTATCAAGCGGCACAAATGTCGCTGGATACCGTGAAACAGCAACACGGCGCAGCGATAGAGCTGCAACAGAAGTTTGCGCAAAAAGAAGCATTGGACAAAGAGTTACAGCTTGAGGTGGTCAAGCAGAGTGAAATGGACGTTGTCCGCGCTCGCAAGCAGCAAGCATTGCAGGCCGCTCGTCTGGACTCTCCGTTCAACGAAATGAACGCGGCGGAAAAGCAACTTAACCAAGCTCAAAGTGCGGTGGTTGCCAGAACAGATGCCGTGGCGCTTGCAACAAAGCAAGTCACGGAAGCGGATACGGTGTATCAGGCGGCGATAAGCAATTGTAGCCAGCTTGAGTCTTTAACCGCCCAACTTCATCAGTTGGAAGCAACAGGTAAGAAGTTTGCGGCACTGGATGAACAGCAAAAACAACTGGCGGCGGCGTCACAATTGTTTACCAGCGCTAAACACGCTTTTCATCAAGCTGAGTCGGCACTGCAAACACTGGACCAACAAATTCAGGTGAAACGCAAAGAGAAAGAGGCGGCTCAGCTGCAACTGGCTACTTTGGATAGCCAACGTTCGAGCCTGAATATCATCAGTGAACATATTGAGCGACGCACACGTCTGCAACAACTGACACAACAGCTGCACGACAAGGCGCAACTGCATCAGCAAGCGGAGCAGGCTTATAAGGAAGCGCAAGAAAAGACGCGTCTGGCGAAGCAAAGGGCTGATCAACTCGAATACGTCTGGCATACCAACCAAGCGGCGGAGTTGGCCAAGCTGTTACAGGAAGGTGATGCCTGCCCGGTGTGCGGGAGTCATTCGCACCCTCAATTAGCGCAGTTCTCTGGTGACGTTGTCACGAAAGAACAAGTTCAGCAGGCGCGTGATCACCAGCAAACAGCGGCGAACACTGAGACACAAGCACTCAAGCGTCATGAAGCTCTAACAGCAGAGCATCAGCATCTCAAGCAGGATGTTGAGTTGCTTGAAACCGCGATTAAAGAAAAACGCATTCCCGAGTTAGCTGAATTACATGCGAAGCAAACACAACTGACCACTGAAATTGCCCGCTTACAGGCGCTCAATCCGGCTCAGCTTGAACAGCAATTGCAGCAATTGGAATTTAGCTTCAACGCCGCCAAGCAAACGCTGGACAATCAACTGGCCGCGCGTCAAACCGCAGAAATCGCTGTGGCGGAAGCGCAAACACGCGTCAATGATCTGCAACGCGATATTACCTCTGAATTTACTCATGTGGACGAAGTGCGTCAGCGTTACAGTCAGGTACAGAAACAGATTAAAGCGCTGACGGAAGCGGAGCAGCAAGCAAGGGCTGCTCTGAACGCTGCTCAAAATCAGCTGTCGTCCGCGCAAGCTGCGCTGGCCAGTGCTCAGGAGCAACATACGTCATGGAGTCGTGAAGTGAAACGCGCACAGCAGCAGTGGCAACAGGCGTTGGCGGAAACGCCGTTTGCTGATCGCGAAGCGTATCTGGCCGCCAAGCTGGATGATCAGGCATTAACTGCGTTAGATGAACAACTTCGTCGTTTTGATGAAGGACTGGCTACGCTTAAAGGTAAGTTGGAAAGTCTGGTTCAATCTCTGGCGGATAAAACTCTGCCACAGATGGAAAACTTAGAATCGGCACTGGCGGAACGTCAGTCTGCTGTCACCGCGGCCTTCAACGTACTTGCCGTGCACCGTTCACGCATGGACAGCTTGGTTCAGGTGGAACAAAAACTGGCTCGTCTGTACGAAAAAAATGCGGAACTGGATAAAGCGTATCAGGTCTATGGAACATTAAGCGACATCGCCAACGGTCGTACCGGGGCTAAAGTGAGCTTACACCGCTTTGTGTTGGGCGTGCTGCTGGATGATGTTCTGATTCAGGCATCACAACGCCTGCAAATGATGAGTAAAGGGCGTTACTTACTCAAACGTAAAGAAGAGCGGGCGAAGGGTAACGCGGGATCTGGTTTGGATCTGATGGTTGAAGATGGCTACACCGGCAAGTGGCGCGATGTCGCGACGCTATCGGGTGGTGAGTCGTTTATGGCAGCGCTGTCTCTCGCGCTGGGCTTATCGGATGTCGTTCAGTCATACAGCGGGGGGATTAGGCTAGATACCCTGTTTATTGATGAAGGTTTTGGCAGTTTGGATCCTGAATCGTTAGATTTGGCGATTCAAACCCTCATCGACTTGCAACAAGGGGGAAGAACCATTGGGATCATCTCTCACGTTACAGAACTGAAAGAGCAAATTTCATTGCGGTTGGACGTTGAAACCAGCGGCCGTGGCAGTTCGATTAAGTTAGTCGCATAACTGGTTGTAGTAGGCATCCGGTTTCATTTGTGCTACGTGTTATTAGTAGTGCATTATGGAAGCCGTCGCTGCTTGTTGAACAGCAGATAAAATAGTAACTCGTCTAATAATGATTAAATCAGAGTTTGGTAAGAGCACATGGAAGTAGTAAAGAAAATTTACCAGTATGCTGAGCCTAACCTCACCCTCGTGGGGTGGATGGGCTTTATTGGTTTTCCACTCTACTACTATATTTGGCAGTACGTCTTTCCACAGCCATACGAATCGTTGCTGCTACGCAGCTTTTGTTCGTGTTTGTTCGGTGGCATCGCGTTTCGTAATTCCGTGCCCAAATTGTGGCAGCGGTATCTGCCGTATTATTACCTGTTTATGATAGGTTTCTGCCTGCCATTCTTTTTCGCTTATATGATGCTGATGAATGACTGGTCGACCGTATGGGCGATGTCCTTTATGGCATCAATATTCCTGCACATTCTGCTGGTGCATGAGACCAAAGTTATGCTGCTCCAGGCCGCGATATCCATATTGGCAGCCTACGGTGCGGTGTATTGGATTCAGCACTATGAGCCGCAACAGTATATTTTGTGGCCGTACGTACCGATTTTCCTATTCACCTATGTGTTTGGTAACCTGTTTTATTTCAGAAACCAGAGCTCTCACGAATCAAAAGTCTCCATTGCCAAATCGTTCGGTGCGGGCATCGCACATGAAATGCGTAACCCGCTGAGTGCATTGAAGTCATCGGTTGATGTATTGCGCTCCATTCTTCCGGCTCAAAACAACATCTCACGTGGCGCGCATATTGATGAGCAAGATCTGACGTTGCTGCATGAGATTCTCGATAATGCCGACGACGTTATTCACACCGGTAATGAAACCATCGATCTGTTAGTGACCTCGATCGATGAGAACCGAGTATCGCGTTCCACGTTCAGGAAGCAGTCGGCGCGCGAAGTCGTTGACTACGCGTTGCATTCGTTCTCCTATAAGCGTGCGATTGATCGTCAATCGGTGACTTTAGTGGTCGAGGACGACTTCGACTATTTCGGCAGTGATACGCTGTTGAAATTTGCACTGTATAACTTGCTGAAAAACGCCTTCTATTACCAGAACAGCGAGCAGTTCCATATTGATGTGACCCTGAAAACCCAGGGCAATCAGAACCTCATCGTGGTCAAAGATAATGGCGTAGGCATTGCGCCGGATCGCATCGACGATATCTTTAAAGATTTTTATACCTTCGGTAAAAATGGCAGCTACGGACTTGGATTACCCTTCTGCCGCAAAGTGATGAAATCTTTTGGCGGTAACATTGCGTGTGCATCGGTGCTGGGGGAATGGACCGAATTTACTCTGAGTTTCCCTCTGTATGAGTCGCAGGAAGTCTCACACATCAAACTGGATCTGATGAAAAATAAATCCGTTCTGTATATTGGAACACAAGGATTAATGAGTCGCCATTTAAGTGAGACATCGTTTTATCAGGGATTCCGTCTGCACCTTGTGACGTTGCAGGAAGCTCTGGTACGCGAAGAGTATGAATTCGAATATGATGCCATTGTGCTGGATCTCGAACAGATTGAAGATCACTGGCAATCGGTGGTCGAACTGGAAAGTAAACTGCACTTTACTGAAGCGCAAATTGTCTACCTGTTTGATAAACAGCGGGAATATCCGATCAATATTGAGCGCCATTTACGCGTAACGCCGCTGGACATTCGTCAGATGTTACGGGATACGGACAAAGAACTGGACAAGCTGTTCTTTGATGTCGCGGAACTGGTTCAGGATCGCAACGTGATTCCGCAGAAGAAACAGACGTATGAACGCCGTATTCTGGTGGTGGATGATAACCAGTCGTTGCGTACCTTCACCGCGTTGATGCTAGAAAAGCAGGGTTATGAAGTGGTACAGGCAAATGATGGTCAACAGGCGTTGGATGCGGTCGAGAGCAGCGATTTCGATTTAATCCTGATGGATATCGAAATGCCGTTTATCGATGGCATAGAAGCAACACGGGTTATTCGTGATTCGGACAAGCCGTACCGCCACATTCCTATTGTCGGGCATACGGGCGATAACAGCCCGATGACGATCGAAAAAATTCATAAATCGGGCATGAACGACTACATCGTTAAACCCGCTGATAAAGACAAACTACTTGGTAAGCTGGCAAACTGGATCTAGCTCTGAACGGATGTCCAGAGCTAGGTCTCCCGTGGTTATCTAAAGTAAAGGTCGCTTCTGTTTACCGCATTTTGGCAGACCGATAAAATACGGTCGATCTGTTCAGCAGTGACAGAACTGGTTAATGACAAGCGAATAATATTCTTAGTTTTTGATGTGGCTGGTCGGCAAAATACTGCGCCAAAAATACCGTTATCTTCTAAATAATCGCGGACTTTTTCTGTATTTCTTTCATCTCCAGTTTCTAGCGCTATTATTTGCGATTGACTGCGAATATTAATACCAAGTCTATTTAATCCCGTAGACAATATATGTGTATTATGAAATAAACGCTCACGTCGTTCATCGGCGGATTTAATCACATCCAGCGTTGCTTCGAGAGCTGCAATTTCATAAGGCAAAATTGTTGAGCTGAATATCGCCGGATAACCCACGAATGGAACGCACTGATTGACGTTATTGTTTGCCCAGATAACTCCCGCCCGATAAGCAAACGTTTTCGCCAGGCTCGCAGTCATAAAATCCACTTGATCAGATAAACCTAACTCTGCCAGTAAACCTGCGCCATTCTTACCGTGGGTGCCAAGAGAGTGTGATTCATCAACGAGAATAGCGCTGCCGGTCTCTTTAGCGATCGCGACTAATTCAGCTAACGGCGCAATGGTGCCAATGGTGCTGTAGATTGAATCGACGACGATAATTCCCGGGCCATGACGTTTTATCTGCTTAAGTAAATGGTCGCAGTTGTTGTGCATAAACGGATGAATAGTGGCATTCGCGTAACGAGCGCCTTCCCACATAGACATATGAGCAAAGAAGTCGATATAGACATTACTTCCTGGCGCGCAGATGGTTTGCAGCAAAGCGGTATTGGCATTCCAGCCCGATTGCGACAGCAGGCAGGAATCAAAGTGAGCGAACTCTGCCAGTTGATGTTCCAGGCTTGGTTTTGACTCGTCATCCTGCAGGAAAATCGCCGACATAAAGACGCTGTCATGAGTATCGTCGATGGCCTTTTTCAAACGCGCACGAATCAACGGATGGTTAGCCAGACTGAGGTAATCGTTGCTTTGTAAAACAATATCGCCTTGTGAAGGGCGTTTACCTAATACCAGATGTTTACCGTTGTTATTACTTTGAATTAAATCGCGAACGAAGAAATTTAAACGGTCCTGAATAAACTCAGGTAACCGATTATTTTTGGCATCAGTTTTCATGGTGAAAATATCCTTCTAATTAAAATTTAATGCCAGCTGACAAAGGATATATGGATGATGTTGAGTAAAAATGCATTCGCCAAATTTGAATATTTTGGAAGCAACAGCAAACTGAGTTATATTGAGTTTGCTATTCCGCCATAAACATTACACTCGGCGAGTGCGATACAAATAAACGCGTGCAACGCGTAATATTAAATAAATCTAAAGATTCAATATTATTGAGCTTTTGGGAATATCTCAGGCCAGTACATTTTGACGTACCCGTAAGACACCCAGATGACTAATCCGGTTGCGACACTTAATTCGAACAAACCGAAACTGTGCAGCCAGTGCCAATGTGGGAACTGATCCTGAAAGAAGCTGGTCAGGCGATGCATGGCAATTGCACTGATTACGGAAGGGAACGTCACCGCTGCAATAGATGGCTGGAACTTTAATCGCAGCAGGCGGATATAGCAGAGATAAATCAGCAGCGTCATGGTAATAGCAATGCCAGCCAGCGCGCCGGTCAGGATTGGGTCAGGGTGTGGGAAATTCACCAGATAGCTGGCAAGGGTGAGGTTAATCGGGGCGGCCATAATGGCCAAGGTCGGTCGGGCTCGTTTTGGTAGCATACCTTCAAAGACCAAGCGGTACAGCACCAGCGGTAACATGAAGAAATAGATACCGATGCATACGGTAACCAGGGTTTCCGAAAACAGCGTGTGGCCAAACTGAGTGCCAGCCAGTGAACTACTGATCAAACCGACGGGGTAGAGAAACCAGCTCGGTACAATGTTCGACATTTTAAAATCGAGCAATTGAAAGCTGAAGAACAGCATCATCATGGTGAAGTGCAGCAAAAGGGCTATGGCCCAAATCGGATACGCAATGGTGGGGGAGATGACAGCCAGATAGTCACACAGGATGAGCAACGCCATACTCATCGGCGCCATCAGGCTTCCCGACAACGGATGACGGATATCGTTGATAAAGGTGGAATAACTGGTGAGGTAACGTGCGAGTACCGGAAGCAGCAAAATAGCGCCAGCGATGACTAAGTAAGGACGAAGGGCTAAACCGATTTCCGGAACATAGAGTGCCCAAGCCTGACCAAGGCCAATCACACCCAATGCCAGTGCTGCCTGCGAAGGCGGAACACTTTGTACCTGAATCAGTCTTTTCCAGTTCAACACCAAACTCCCTTTTATTGACGTCTAACGGCACCGAACAGGGCGAGAATGTGTTAAAAAACAATCGCCGCGTACTCAATGTTAAGTGCGCGGCGATTCTATCAAGAATTGGATAAATTTGTGTAACAATTCTGCGTGTTACAGTCACAAAATGGTAAACAAAACTACTCCTGCTGCGGAAGATCCTGTTGACGAAGTTTTTCGTTTTTCAGCGTTCGATGCAGCAACTGACTGTATATCGGCTGACCGCCAAACATCTGCGCAAACACCACGGCGCCAAGGCTGGTGATGATCAGTGGCAGAATGAGGTAATAGTTGTTGGTCATTTCAATGACCAGCAGAATGCCTGTAATTGGAGCCCGTACCGTGGCTGCAAATAATGCCCCCATGCCTGCAATCGCAAACATGCCAGGTTCGATATCCATTTCTGGCAGCAGGCTTTTCGCGATGAGGCCAAATGCGTAACCAAACAGAGTACCCAGTGCCAGCATCGGTGCAAAAATACCGCCAGGGGCTCCCGAGCCAAAACAGAGCAGCGTGGTCAGCACGCGGCCGACAAACAGCAACAGCAAAATGTTAGCGCTGTATCCACCATTGGTGATGGTTGGAATTAACGAAATACCACCACCAGTCAGCTCAGGAATGTAGAGCAGGGTTAAACCAAAACAGCCACCCAGCAAAGAACCAGTGATCAGATAACGTTTACGATCATTGCGATGGATCTTAACGAAAATATCCTGGGCCACGGTGACCAAGTGATTGAACAGGACGCCGAACACGCCAAACAGCATACCCAGCAATAAGAACAGTCCCAGTGTTGGCAGGCTTGGTGCCTGATACTGCGGCATCGTAATCACCGCTTCCTGGCTGTTAACCATACGGAAAACAATATTGGCAGCAACCGATGAGATAATAACAGCGCGCACAGAAATTAGGGTGTAGCGAAATTGGGGGCGCATCTCCTCGATCACAAACATGATTCCGGCTAACGGAGCGTTAAAGGCGGCAGACAAACCGCCTGCAGCACCGGAGGCAAGAAGTGAATGTCGGGTGTCATCATTTTTGATGCGGAAGATGTCCGTCACCATTCGGCCGATGGCACCGCCCATTTGAACGGTGGGCCCTTCACGACCAAGCACCATACCCGAACCCAGCGCGCCCATACCACCGAAGAATTTTACTGGCAGCACTCGCCACCAACGAACCGGGCGCATGCCATCCATCGCGCCTTCAATCTCAGGAATACCTGAACCGGCTGCTTCAGGGGCAAACCGATGGACAAGAAAGTAGCCGATAAAGGCGAGGGCTGCACTGATAATAAATGCCGCTAACCACAAAGGTAACATGCTGCCGATTTCACTTTTCAGCCACTCAGTGCGGGTTTCTGAAACCAGACGCACCGCGTGTTCGAAATAAGTGCCCACAAGGCCGGCCAGAATGCCAACAATAAGGGACAGAAGCAGAACGGAAACCGGGGTTTTGTCTTTGGAGAGAAATTGGTTGATGGCGTCTTTGGGAACTTTGGCAAGTAAACTGTGTTTAAATTTCTCTCTCTTAGACATTTAAAAAGGGCCTCAAGTGTTGATATACGGGGGATGGCCTAGAATTATACCCTGCACATCATCCAACTATAGCTTCAAAGTTGCAATATTGAATTTCACATATGATTGATTTATGGAATGTTCTGGCGAATTCGGGATCGGCGTTAAAAACTTACTATCAAAACTTGTTTTCTGAGCAAAATGAACCATAGTTAAGTTGTAAGGCAGATTTGAACATTTCTTATGGAGGATATGAGGGCCTTACAGACAATTTGGATGGATTCAAACATATTTCAAATCAAATACCCTCGTACATTGTCGGCTTGCATCTATAGACATTCCGACTCGCAGACTCACGATTGAGTTACGAGGAACGAGGCGCGCTCTGGGTAGTGCGCCTTTTGCTGTTAATGCCCCTTGAAATTCCGGGGTGTACTCTAGTACGTTTTCCTCGGTATACTCCTGCAAAAGGAGTGACTCAATGACAACTAAAGTTCCTACCAATATCATTACGGGCTTCCTCGGCGTGGGTAAAACCACAACGATTCTCAATCTTCTCAAGAATAAACCGCAGCATGAAAAATGGGCGGTACTGGTCAATGAATTCGGCGAAATCGGTATCGATGGCGCGATGATGTCGGAGCAAGGTGCGTTGATCAAAGAAGTACTTGGCGGCTGCATGTGTTGTACCGCTGGTGTACCGATGTCGGTTGGCATCAATGCATTGTTGCGTCAGAAGCCGGATCGTTTAATCATTGAACCGACCGGCCTTGGTCATCCGAAGCAGGTCATTGCTACACTGACTTCTGTTCAGTATCAAGATCACGTCGATTTGAAAGCCACCATCGCGCTGGTTGACCCACGTAATCTGCGTGATGAGAAATACACCACCAATCAGAACTTCAATGACCAATTAGCCAGTGCTGATGTGATCATCGGGAATAAAGTGGATGAGTGTACTGCTGACGATATCGATGCATTTAACGACTGGGTGACGGATCAAACGCCTGCCAAAGTGTTTCACAAGTTGGTGTCTCAAGGTCATCTGCCGTTGGAAGTGCTGGATATTGAACGTTTGGAAAACGGCGCATCACATCATGTTGAAGAACATCACCATCATCATGCGGCCATGGAACCCCAATTCCAGCTCGATCCAAAACAACCGTTCCTGCGTCGTGAAAACAAAGGTCAGGGCTACTTCAGTTGTGGTTGGTTGTTTGGTGCGGAATACCGATTCCCATTTGATGGTTTGTTCTCACTATTCAGCGAATTAACGGCAGAACGCGTCAAAGCTGTGGTGAATACGGAACGCGGCTGTTATGCCTTTAATGTGGCCAATGGCGTAGTTTCCGTGAATGAAATGAGCCTGGAAGGTTTTGAATCCCGCATCGAAGTCATCGATTCGCAACTGATGCCGTGGGCTCAGTTGGAAGATATTCTGCTGCAGCTTGCTGGTATCGAAAAGCCGTTGACCCGTCCTGATATAGGTTGACACTTTTAGTTAAAACGCTCGATGAACTTCA
>ERZ1673961.94-NODE-94-length-44374-cov-5.221305_pt1 | contig 44374 bp, 41 predicted proteins | sample MGYA00580189_ERZ1673961 | MGnify/ENA primary metagenome ERZ1673961 (study PRJEB41334, sample SAMN05608105) | rock metagenome | biome: terrestrial subsurface; feature: shale formation; material: shale | place: USA: Pennsylvania ... | reverse complement strand
CAAAACAGATCGACCACTTAAAGTCATGTCCGAAAATTGGGGGCCACTTCTGTTTAAACATAGAGTACAATTTGTTATCACTATCAAATAAACATTCGTTCCTTCTTTTAATAACTTATCTAGTGGCAATGCGTTGTTGCATGTCTCCCAATTGGTACTTAACCGCCTTAAAACATTGTTAACCCTTACAAGTTAAGAGCTTGATAGTTCACCGCAATATCCCTTATCATTTTTGCCACTGAAACGTTCACGCCTATGTAGGCGTTCTACTGATAGATCACGGATATGATGAGCTTTTTTGCCCCGGCGGGACATTACATCGCCCCTTATCTCAGCGAAATTTCTACCGCGCTGATCGCCTGTTTGCTGGTTATGCTGGGCGGAGAAATCAACGCACTGCTGCGTCGCGTGATGCGCAATCAACATTTCATTCTGCGCACCGTCGCTTTTATCTTGATTAACGCGTTTGGTTACGGATTAATCATAATTAAAGCAAGCCCTTACCTGACTCGGACACTCTCTCATTTAGAGCAAGGCATGATGTTTGGCATCATTTTCATCAGCTTTGTTGTGATTGGCCTATGGGCTCAAAGAAACCGTCAAATCTAAATCTCAGAGTGTTGTTCACTCGTCTGAAATCCCGGCTTCGACGTCTGAGGCTGGGACTCTGGCTGCGCCGAATCTCGCTGACTCTGCTTGGCTGCGCCGTCGTCATTTATGGCATCGACCGCTGGGTGAGCTGGCAAACTCAAGACAGCATCATCAGCGACATTAATAACGTACCCAAGTTTCAGGTTGCCGTGGTGCTGGGCACCAGTAAGTACCTCGGTCGCACACTGAATGACTACTATGTGCACCGCATCAATGCGGCCATTGAGCTGTTCGAACAGGGCAAAGTGAATGGCTTTCTGCTCAGCGGCGACAATGCGCATCGCTCCTACAATGAACCTTGGACGATGAAGCGCGATCTGCTGAAAGCGGGCGTTCCGGATGAACATATTTATCTCGACTACGCCGGATTTCGCACCCTGGACTCGATTGTGCGCGCGAAACGCATTTTCGATACCGATAATTTTCTGATCATTACCCAGCGGTTCCATTGCGAGCGCGCGTTGTTTATCGCTAATCATCACGACATCAACGCCACGTGTCTCGCGGTGCCCGGGCCGACCAACCATTCCGGTTTTCAGGTCAGATTGCGCGAAGTGTTTGCACGCACGAAGGCATTTTTCGATCTGTATATCTTCGATACTCAGCCGAAATTCCTCGGCCCGAAAGAGCCCATTGTTCTCGATGACACGCAACTGGCTGAAATCGCCGATGATAGCGTCAGCGAGGCCGATGCTTTGCCACTGCCCGAATCTGCCGCTCCACCAGCGAACGAATAACCGACAAACAGCGCCTTCCATTCGGCTTGGCGCCCTTTCTGCTTTTCTTTTCTGATAGACTAACGTCAAACACTAAAACTATAGAGTAATGTCATGTCGATAATCGCAACGGGCGTGCTGGATAAAATGCGCGCCAATCTAGACGGTACCGTCGCTTACCGACTGCCGGTGGGTGAGGCAGAGATCGATCTCAATCCGCTGATGGGCCACACCATCACCCTCAAACACACGGGCAATATCTACTGCTGCTCATGCGGTAAGAAAACCAAGAAAAGTTATTCGCAGGGTCACTGTTTTGTGTGCATGAAGAAACTCGCCAGCTGCGATATGTGCATCATGAAGCCGGAAACCTGCCACTTTGATCAGGGCACCTGCCGTGAACCAGATTGGGCAGAAACGCACTGTATGGTCGATCATTACGTGTATCTGTCTAACACATCGAGCCTGAAAGTGGGCATTACCCGCCACACACAAATCCCGACACGCTGGATTGATCAGGGCGCGACCCAAGGCCTGCCTATCTACAAAGTAAAGACTCGTCAGATCTCAGGATTGGTTGAAGTTGAGCTCGCCAAACACATTGCCGACAAGACCAACTGGCGTGAACTCCTGAAAGGTGATGGCGAACCCCTGTCACTGGAAGAACGCGCAGCAGAGCTTAAACCTCTGCTGGCCGACAAAATTGCAGAAATCAAACAGCAATTTGGTGAAGATGCGGTTGTTGAAGTCAGTGAGCAAACTACGCAGCTTGCCTATCCGGTTGATGTGCATCCGAAGAAAATCACCTCGCACAACTTTGATAAGAATCCGGAAGTCACGGGCGTTCTGCAAGGTATCAAAGGCCAGTATCTGATCTTAGATAGCGGCGTGATTAACATTCGCAAGTTCACCTCATACGAAGTGGAAGTCAGCGCAGACTGAGTGTTGCTGTTTTCACACAGGCCCGATATTCGGGCCTGTGTTTTATCACATCAAGAGCCTGTAACTCTGGCGCCACGCCTCAGAGCCGATATACTGGCTTTCAACACATCATCCTTCCGAAATGAATGAGCATGGAAAGCAAAGCAAACGCTGTCAGCCGAATTGTTGAAATCATCGGTGAAAGCACCAAACGTGAGCAGCCTGTGGCCGTTTCAGAGCTGATTTATCACTCCGACATCGCCAAACCGACCTATCACCGCTTGGTTCAGCAACTGGATGAGGAAGGTTTTCTGACCACCGATCAGCGTGGCAATCTCTACCCTGGCGCAGCGCTGCGCAACATCGCGTTGAATCTTGCGGGCAACAATACCCAGCGAGCGCAGTTGCAAGCCATTTTGCATGGACTTTCGCGCCGGATTGACGAAACCTGTGGGATTGCGGTCCCCGATGGCGACGCGATGGTGTATCAGGAACGGATTGAAACCAACTGGCCGCTGCGCATTGTGCTGCCTGTTGGCATGAGAACGCCAGTCTGGGCCACAGCCAGTGGTAAACTGCTGCTCAGCACTCTGAATAAAGCGCAGCGCGATCGACTGTTTGAGCGCACACCCATTGAACAGTTAGCAAAAAATACCCACCGCGATCGGGAATCTCTGGAGGCCGAACTGCGCCAAATTCGTAGCCAGCAAGTGAGCGTGGATAATGAAGAGTTCATTGATGGTTTGGTTGCCGTCGCAATTCCCCTGTTTTCACCACAGGGCAAGTTACTCGCTTCACTCTTCTGCCATTGCCCGAAAACCCGCAAATCTCTCTCAACGTTACTGAGCTATCTACCGGATTTAGAACGTGCACGCGAACAGTTACTCAGCCTTTATCAACTCAACGACGATAACAACTAGCTGTTCATTATCACTGCATCAATGCACCAATCTCTGCAGCGGCTCGGCGCAACTGAGGTAAATAGACTTCCAGTGCTTCGAGTGAATGACGTACTTGAGGACAGTGACAGAACAGATAACCGAACAGATGTTCGCCACAATGAATCGGCACCGACACCGCCACCATGCCATCAATAAATTCACCATTATCTCGTCCGTAACCCAGTTGCGCGATTGCATCAAGTTCCTGCGCCAGCGCCGTTTTGTCGACCAAGGTTTGCTGAGTAAACACTTCCAGTGCCAGATTATCCATAATCACCCGGCGTGCGCTTTGCGGTAAGGTCGCCAGATAAAGTTTGCCTGATGCAGTGGCAGCCAGCGGAACCCGGCTCCCTTCTGGCAGGTTAATCTGCAGTGGCCAGTTGGTTTGCACTTTTTCCAGATAAAGCATGTCGATACCGCTGGGGATAGAAATTCCGCAGGTTTCACCGATCTCGTTCGCGAGGGCTTCCAGCACGTTCAGGCGCTGCCGGGCAAAAACGTCGTTGCGCAATACCGCCAGCGCCACTTGCTGCAACTGAGGACCCGCCACTACCTTGCGCAGCAGATTTTCACTGATCATGCCGAGCTCATTCAATTGAGTGAGCAGTTTGCCTGTTGCCAATTCAGGTAAGCCCATCGCCGATGCCAACTGCTGGCGATCATACTGCCCATCATGCTGAGCAATAAACGCGAGCATTTGAAGCACACGCTCAATCGTGGAGCCTTTTTCTCTTCTGACCACACTGATCCTTTTCAATCTTGTTTTCATGCCGAGCCCAGAGTAACCACTTCGTACAGCGCGTTCAACGTAATGCCTGATAAGACAAAGCGTTTTATTGCGAGTCTCACACACAAACGCTTCATCGCGTCTGTCACAAGGCCGCCTGCAAGCAGAACAGCAGCCCTGTGAAAGGAGGGTTATTTCATGGTTGGCATAACAAAATCCGCCGCCTGATGCTGATGTTTTGGCCAGCGAGTGGTGATGGTTTTCATTCGGGTGAAGAAACGGACGCCATCACTGCCGTGCATGTGCAGCGGTCCGAACAGAGAGCGTTTCCAACCGCCGAACGAGTGAAAGGCCATGGGAACCGGGATGGGTACGTTGACACCCACCATACCCACCTCAACCTGATCGCTGAAACGGCGCGCTGCTTCGCCGTCCGAAGTAAAAATGGCGCAGCCGTTACCAAATTCATGAGCATTGATCAGCTCCAGCGCGTCGTTAAGGGAAGCAACACGCATCATCGACAGCACGGGTCCGAAGATTTCCTCGCGGTAAATGGTCATCTCTGGCGTTACATGATCAAACAGCGTTCCACCGACGTAGAAGCCCTCTTCATAACCGGGTACCTGATAATGACGGCCATCCACCAATAGCGTCGCGCCTTCACTCTCTCCCCGGTCAATATAAGCACTGACTTTTTGTTGATGCTCTTTGGTAATGAGCGGCCCCATTTCGCTTTCAACTTCCTGACCATACCCAGGCCCGACACGGAGTTGACTCAGTCGGGCGCTCAATGCCTGGGCCAGACGATCGCCAACCTCATCCCCCACCGCGACCGCCACTGAAATAGCCATACAGCGTTCACCAGCAGCGCCAAACGCCGCCCCCATTAAGGCGTTAACCGCTTGTTCAATATCGGCACCTGGCATCACTACCATATGGTTTTTCGCGCCGCCCAGAGCTTGAACTCGCTTACCGAAAGCCGAACCTTTGGCATAGATATACTCCGCAATCGGTGTGGATCCGACAAAACTCACCGCTTTCACCCGCGGGTCCGTCAGCAGTGTATCCACCGCTTCTTTATCCCCTTGCACCACGTTAAATACACCGGGCGGTAATCCTGCTTGTTGCAGCAGTTCGGCCAGTTTCAGCGCCGCAGAAGGATTTTTCTCTGACGGTTTGAGAATGAAGGTGTTGCCCGTTGCCAATGCGATCGGGAACATCCACATCGGTACCATGGCCGGGAAATTAAACGGCGTGATCCCGACGCACACGCCAAGCGGCATCATCATCGAATGAGAATCGACCTCACTACCGACGTTGCGACTGTGCTCCCCTTTTTGCAGATGTGGAATACCGCAAGCAAACTCCACCACTTCAAGCCCGCGAGTCAGTTCGCCCAACGCATCGCTGTGCACTTTTCCATGCTCACGACTGATGAGGCTGGCCAATACATCCATATTCTGCTCTAACAGTGCTTTAAAGCGAAACAGGATCCGCGCGCGATTCAGCGGCGTTGTCTGCGCCCAGGATGGCCAGGCAGCTTCGGCTACCGCGATCGCCTGCTCGGTATCATGAACACTGGATAAACCGACTTCGCCGATGAGCTTACCGTTAGCCGGATCGCTAACCTTGGCTGAACGGCCGGACGTCGCCACTGAATGTTCGTTGTTAATGAAATTTCCAATCATTGTTCGCTCCATACTGTTTTATAAAGGTCGATCACTTCTTCCTTGCTTGGGACTCTTGGGTTGTTGCCCGGCGAACCCGATGCCAGAGCCTGCTCGGCCATGATGTCGAGCACACTGAAATAGTGGGATTTTTCAACGCCGAATTCGGCTAAGGTCGGCACATTAAGGTCGGCATTAAGCTGTTTCAGTTCGGACAGTAAGCGCTGCACGGCTTGCTCATCGCTGGTTTGAATATCCGCCAGGCCCATCGCACGGGCACACGCCGCATAGCGCTCTGGGCTCTCGGCCACGGAATACTCTGTAATTGCAGGCAGAAGCATCGCATTGCTCATGCCATGCGGAACATGAAAGTGCGCGCCAATCGGGCGACTCATGCCGTGAACCAGAGCCACAGACGCATTGGAAAAGGCCATGCCTGCCAATGTGGCACCGAGCATCAATTGCTCTTTGGCGCCGATGTTGTCCGGCCGCGTGACGGCTGTGCGCAGATTAGGCGCGATAAGGCGCATCGCCGCGAGCGCCTGCTGGTCGGTAAAACCGCTCGCTTTTACGCTAACGTAAGCTTCAATCGCATGCGTCAGCGCATCAATGCCAGTATCGGCGGCAATGCGTGCCGGAACGGAAAGCGTCAGCTCAAAGTCGATGATTGCCGCACGAGCTATCAACCCCGGCCCCATGCAGAGCATTTTCTCGTCACTGTTTTGATCGGTAATGATAGTTACGCGCGTGACTTCAGAGCCCGTGCCCGCCGTGGTCGGTATAGCAATCACTGGCAAAATGGCTTGGTTAACCACGTAAGGCACTTTGTAGTCACGCATGCGTCCGCCATGTTTGGCCAGTAGTCCAATCGCCTTGGCACTGTCGATGGCGCTGCCACCACCAAGCGCAATCAAGCTGTCAAACTGTCCGCTGAGAACCTGATCAACAGCTGGCAGAATCGACGCTTCCGTTGGCTCTGGCTCAGTATCAAGAAATACGCCGCACTGAATGCCCTGACTACTTAGCAGGGTTTCGACCTTTGGCACATAACCTAATTGCGCCATCACCCGGTCAGTGATGATAAGCGGCTTTTGGCAACCAATAAGTGTGAGTAATTCCGCCACTTTATTCAGCGCTCCGGCACCCACTTCCATCAATCCCGGCATAACGATTCGTTGTGTCATTCCTTTAACCTTCTCATTTGCGTTCTTGATTAAAAATTAGACCATAATGAGACAAAATAAATCATTATAATTAAATAATGCGATCTCAAGCAGAATTGGCGCGCGATAGCAGAAGTGATGTTGGCAAGGCGGTACAGAGATAACGGCAGAGGTAAAAACGCACAAGGCCCGCATAAAGCGAGCCTTGTATTCAACATCTGAGGGAACGTTATAAGCGCTGCAAAGCGTCAAACAGAGAATCGATTTCCTCGGTGGTGTTGTAGTGCATACAGCCGATACGCACTACGCCGCCTTTGTCTTCCAAATCCAGTTGGCGAACCAACCCCAAGGCATAGAAGTGACCATTCCATACGCAGATGTTCTGCTCGCCCAGTGCTCTGGCGACCAATTCGGGATGGAAATCATCCAAACGAATGGCAAACGTCGGCGTGCGATTTTCGCTCTGATAATCGTCACGGCCATAGAGTGTGGCGCCTTTTAACTCGGCCAGTCTGGCAAGGAAATGCTTGCTCAGCGTCTGCTCGTGTTCGTTGAACTGGGCAAAGCTCTGCTCAAGACGTTCGCGCAGACTCAGCCCCGCCTCTCCCCACTGCGCCAGATAGTCAATGGCCGCAATGACGCCGGCCAGCCCTTCGAAACTCTGTGTGCCGGTTTCAAAACGGCCCGGGCCAATATTGGTCGCCGGTTCGACTTTATAAGGCTTGAGGACATGCAGGCATTGCGACGAAACGTACGCAATCCCCACATGTGGGCCAAAGAATTTATACGCCGAGCAAGCGAGGAAATCACACCCCAATTCCTGCACATCGATAAGATGATGTGGCGCGTAATGCACCGCATCCACGTAAACCATCGCACCCGCTTGATGCGCCGCTTCGACGATGCGCTTCACATTGACGATAGAGCCCGTGGTGTTGGAGGCGTAAGTGAGCGCCACCAGCTTAGTGTTCGGATTGATGAGCGAAATCAGATGATCTTCATCCAGCGTGCAGTCTACAGGATTGATGCGCGCCTGATGCACAATCGCCCCTTTGTCTTCGGCAGCTTGCTGCCAGCTGGACACATTGGAATAGTGGTCGAGCGCTGTGACGATCACTTCATCGCCCACCTGCCAATCTCGGCTTATTGCGCGGCTGAGCGAAAACGTCAGCGATGTCATGTTCGCACCGAAGATAATGTTGCCGGAAGATTCTGCATTCAGCAGTGCCTGAGCATGTTCGCGCGCCTGCTGCATCAAATCCGTGGTGATCTGACTGGAAAAATAGTGTCCGCCGAGATTGGAGTTGTAATGGCCCAAATAGGCGGTCATTTTCTCCAGCACCGATTGGGGCACTTGCGATCCACCCGGGCCATCGAGGAACACCACAGGTTTGTCGTTAATACGTTGATTGAGCGCGGAAAACTGAACGCGCGCTTGATCAGGAGTGAAGCTCATGATTACTGCCTTTTGCTGTCAGGACAAACAGATCCATATAACCTTGTTCATTGCCGCTCAATGAGCGAATCGGACGGGCGTTATGCCACAACTTGTTGTCCGCCAGCATCGCAACTTCACCATTGCCCAGCACTTTGCGGAAAAACGGGTCGTCGTGACAATCCTGATACAGCAGAATTTCGCCGCCTTCGATATTGTGACGACCAATACCCACGATAGCGATGTGATCGAACCCATCCTGATGCACCCCTTCCGGAGCGACTTGTGTTTCATCGAACACGGTGGCGATGCGAATCTGATGAATCTCGATTTCCTGACCATTTGGCAGGCGGTTGGTTTCTACGAATAGCTTGCACATTTCGCGCATACCATCGCTTTGCAGCGTCGATTTTAAAATCGGCTCGAACTGACGGACGATGTTGCCCTGAAAATGGTTGAAGTGATCGGTTTGCATAAATTCGTTTTTGCCCGTTTCCAGCACAATTCCATCCTGGAATTGAACCACCGAATAACGGCGCAAACGATACTGGCCATCCGCGTGTTCAGTATGCGGCAGATCGACAAACGACGGCGCAAGCTGGTTGATCGCCTGATGACTCAGTTGAGTGATATGTAGGGTATTTTGGTGCGAGTGTAACATCATCGACTCCTTAATGAAGACACATTAATTATCAGTTTTGTTAACAAATAATTTACACACAGAATACGCAATTATTTTGTCAGATCAATTTTTCACCACAAATAAATCCAACATAATTAAATAAATAACATATAAAACCAAAAAATATCAAATAACCAGAACTAACGACCAGTTTTAACATTACAGACTTCAAAAAATTGAACGGTTTCACTACAAAATAATTTTCACATTTAATATCAATTACTTATCTATAAATACAACTAAACTCAGCACAAGAAAACCAGACCAAACCTTCATCAAGCCTGACAGTGAATCATGCTATTGATGTCACAAGTATCCGCTATCTTCGGAGATAATCGTCGGTTCGGATTGCAGATAAGCAAAACCCGGCAAGATAGCCGGGCGAGATGAGGAGAAGAGAGACTGCCGGACGGCGTTTCATGGTTGCTGATTATTACTCATTGGATAAAGCCTTCAGCGCGTTGAGCGCATCATTGGCGCGCTGAGTCGGGACAAAAATATGGTCGTGATAATAAGCGGCGATGACATTGGCACTGATCTCTTGCTGCGTCAGCGCGGCAGAGACTGCGGCCGTCAGGCCAACCGCTTCAAGACTTGAATGGACATTCAGCGTGATCTGTTGAAAACTGCCATCAAATGACAAGCCGTGGGTTTGCGCTGTGACTTTCGATAGTACCAATGTCAGCCCTTCCCGTTCGTGAAACATCGCCAGTGGCTTCAGCTCGAGATAATCTTGCAGGTCGCCGCTGACACTGCAAAACACCACCTCTTCATCGTTCAGCTCCGGCTGCATACTTTGCAGTAAAACTTGTAACTCTGTAATGCCTGCCATCGGATTTCCTCTCCTTTCTACGCAATGTCCTTTTTAGCGGGTGAAGATTAAAACGCCATTGCCCTGACCGCCTGCTCGACCGTCGGGAAATAAATTTTCGTCACACAGACCTGCGCCGCGGCAAATTCATGCGCCTGAATCAGTTGGCAAACTTCTTCAGCGCTGTAACATTTATCATCAGCCACCAAGGTCAGGCTGTTCTCTGAGCTACGAATGTGATGGCTCTGTCCTTGACAGTCGATAAGATGATCGCCCGTTCCCAAAATCATTTCGTCACACTCTTGATGAAATTGCACTTCGGAAGCGAGATAGACAAGTTCATCATCTCCGTCGAGTTTCAGTAGTGCGGGCCAGTTCACCATGGTTGATCCTTTGTCGCTATGCAAAGCGCTACCTTACGCCTGAAGCAAAAACGTGCGCAACCCCAAACTTTATGTGGTCGGGACCAAAGGCACAATCCGCCCATTATTTACACACCATTGATTACGCTTTGTTCGAATCCATCCGCTTCTTGTCAAATCCTTTGTATTTAAAGGGATTTAGTGAGACTCGAAGTTCTAACTAATAACGAATAATTACAGTTTCTCCACGCGTTTAGGCTTTAATTGGTCGCTTATATTCCCTACAATCGATCAAATTTACTGAGCACATTGAACGTGGAGCAATCATGAGCGACGTTAAACATTGCAAACTTCTTATTCTGGGCTCGGGCCCGGCTGGCTACACTGCCGCAGTGTACGCAGCGCGCGCGAACCTTAACCCTGTTCTGGTAACAGGTATGCAGCAAGGTGGTCAGCTGACCACAACAACTGAAGTAGAAAACTGGCCGGGCGATGCTGAAGGCCTGACTGGTCCTGCGCTGATGGAGCGTATGAAAGAGCACGCTGAGCGTTTTGAAACGGAAATCGTGTTTGATCACATCAACCAAGTTGATTTTTCTCAGCGCCCTTACCGCCTGAAAGGCGACAGTGGCGAATACACCTGTGACGCCCTGATCATCTCAACCGGTGCATCAGCGAAATACTTAGGTCTGGACTCGGAAGAAGCGTTCAAAGGTCGCGGCGTATCGGCGTGTGCCACGTGTGATGGTTTCTTCTACCGCAACCAGAAAGTTGCGGTGGTAGGTGGCGGTAACACTGCGGTTGAAGAAGCACTGTACCTGTCTAACATTGCCGCCGAAGTTCACCTGATCCACCGTCGTGACAGCTTCCGTGCCGAGAAGATTCTGATCAACCGTCTGATGGACAAAGTTGAAAACGGCAACATCGTCCTGCACACCGATCGTACTCTGGACGAAGTGCTGGGCGACGATATGGGTGTGACTGGCGTACGTCTGAAAGACACACAATCCGGTGACACGGAAGAATTCGACGTGATGGGCGTGTTTATTGCCATCGGCCACCAGCCAAACACCGCGATTTTTGAAGGTCAGCTGGACATGAAAGATGGCTACATCATCGTGAAATCTGGTCTGGAAGGTAACGCGACGCAAACCAGCATCGAAGGCATCTTCGCAGCCGGTGATGTGATGGATCATAACTACCGTCAGGCGATTACCTCTGCGGGAACAGGCTGTATGGCCGCGCTTGACGCAGAACGCTTCCTTGATGGGCTGAATGATAAATAACTCACGCCCTACCGCTTCATGGTGCAAGCAACACGCTGGCAACGTTAAGTGGATATGACGTACAAGTTTATTTTTCATTTTTGACAAGACAGCAACAAACCCGGCGGTATATCCGCCGGGTTTTCTTTTGTATACTAACGCCCTTCCAAAAACATAATAATTCTCAATAAGCCTTCAAAATGGATAAGAAAAAGCAACGTAGCTTGAATATTTGGCTCAAGCAGCAAAGCAAACTCGCCAAACGCTGGCTGATGCTTGCTGTGGGGCTTGGCGTGTTATCAAGTGTGTTCCTACTCGCCCAGGCCGCCCTTCTCGCCTCTATTCTGCATCAGCTCATTATTGAGCATGTCGACAAACACGAACTGATCCCTTATTTCGTCGGATTGGCCGTCACCATCGCCATTCGCGCCGGCTGTTCCTGGGCCCGAGAATTGGCTGGTTTTCGCGCTGGTCAGCAAATTCGAATCTATATCCGCCAGTTAATTTTCGACAAACTGCGCGCACTAGGCCCAGCCTACATCAAAGGCAAACCAGCAGGTGCATGGGCCACATTGACGTTGGAGCAAGTCGAGAACATGCACGACTTCTTCGCGCGTTACCTGCCGCAAATGTCGCTTTCTGTACTGATCCCGTTTGTCATTCTTATTGTCGTTTTCCCGGTCAACTGGGCCGCGGGTTTGATTTTTCTCATCACCGCACCACTGGTTCCGCTTTTCATGGCATTGGTGGGCATCAAAGCCGCTGACGCCGGACGCAAAAACTTCAAAGCACTTCAACGCCTTTCGGGTCACTTTTACGACCGTCTGCAATCGATGACCACCATTCGTCTGTTTGACCGCACCAGTGCAGAAACGGAGCAGATGAAAGGCGCATCCGAAGTGTTTCGTAAACGCACCATGGATGTCTTGCGCATTGCGTTCTTGTCATCTGCCGTACTGGAATTTTTCACCTCGATCTCAATTGCGATCACCGCGGTGTATTTTGGCTTTAGCTTTATCGGCGAACTGAATTTCGGCGGCTATGGCGCCAGTGTCACACTGTTTGCCGGTATTTTTGTGTTGGTGCTTGCGCCTGAGTTTTATCAACCACTGCGCGATCTGGGCACCTTCTACCATGCGAAACAGCAAGCGGTCGGCGCAGCAGAAAGCATTGTTGAGTTTTTGAATATCGATGTCAGCCAGGTGCAGTCGGGGTCACAAACTCTGCCTGAGATGCAGGGCGTCGAAATTGTTGCGCGCGATCTGGAAGTGTTCAGCCCAGAAGGCAAATGCCTTGTCGGCCCACTGACCTTTACGCTCAATAGCCAACAGACGACCGCACTGGTCGGCCCAAGCGGCGCAGGCAAAACCAGCCTGATCAATGCCATTCTGGGTTTCATGCCCTACCGCGGCAGCCTTAGCATCAACGGCATCGAACTGAGTGAACTGGATCATGCGCACTGGCGCAAACAGATCAGTTGGGTGGGACAAAACCCGTTGTTGGTGCACGGCACCATTCGTGACAACGTCACTCTCGGTAAATCCAATATCGCGGATGCGCAAGTACAAGCGGTTCTGGGCAGCTCCTTTGCGGCTGAGTTTGTCAGCAAGCATGGCCTGGATTACCCAATCAGCGATCGCTCCGGCGGTTTGTCGGTGGGTCAGGCGCAGCGCCTTGCGCTGGCGCGCGCGATGTTGCAAAACGGCCAGTTCTGGCTGTTGGATGAACCGACCGCCAGTTTGGATGCACGCAGCGAACAGCTGGTGATGCAAGGCCTCAATCAACAAATCACGCACAAGACGGCGCTGCTGGTGACGCACCAACTGCTGCCACTCAAGTCAGTGAATCAAATCCTGGTGATGCAGGATGGCCAATTGGTTCAAGCGGGCGACTATGCCACGCTCAGCCAGCAAGATGGCTTGTTTGCCACCATGTTAGCGTCTAACCAAGCCCTTCAAGAAGCGAACAAGGGGAACCTCGATGCGTGATTTACTGCCTTATCTGAAACTGTATAAAAAGCATTGGTTCGGCCTGACACTGGGCATGCTGCTGGCGTTTGTCACGCTGTGCGCTTCGATTGGCTTGTTAACGTTGTCTGGCTGGTTCCTGTCTGCCGCAGCGGTGGCCGGACTAACCATCGCCCGTGAAACGTTCAACTACATGTTACCGGGCGCGTTTGTGCGCGGCTTTGCGATGGGTCGTACCGCTGGTCGTTGGGGCGAGCGTGTGGTGAGCCACAACGCAACGTTCAAACTCCTGACCGACCTGCGTATCTTCTTCTTTGAAAAGCTGGCACCGATGATTCCGGGCCGCGTGTCGAACCTGCGCGATGCTGACCTGCTCAACCGTTTGGTGGCAGACATCGATGCGATGGACCACGTTTACCTGCGCCTCATTAGCCCAGTGACTGTAGGCGTCTTAGGCATTGCAGCGCTTACGACATTGCTGTGCTGGTTTGACATGGCATTGGGTTTGACGCTCGGTGGTGTGTTACTGGTACTCCTCTTGGTGTGGCCGGTGATGTTCTACAAGCTGGGGAAACGCAATGGCGCTGAGCTGACACAGCACAAAGCCGAGATGCGCGTTGCCACGCTCGACTGGCTACAAGGCTACAGCGAACTGACCATTTTTGGCGCGGAGTCTCGCTACCGTGACGCGATTTACGCGGCGCAGGAAAAACTGCTGGCGAACCAGAAAGTCAACGCAAGTTTTACCGGCCTTGCCTCTGCCCTACTTATGCTGGCAAACGGCTGGACCTTGGTTCTGATGCTGTGGCTGGCGGCAGACGGCGTGAATGGTCAAGCGCCGGATCCGATGATTGCTTTGGTGGTGTTTGCGACCATGGCCAGTGTTGAACTGCTGATGCCAATCGCTGGCGCGTTCCAACACCTCGGCCAAACGCTGACATCAGCACGCCGCCTGAATGAGATCATTCTCTCCGAGCCGGACGTGAAATTCCCAAGCGAAGAGACGCGTCATTCGGGTCAGTTTGATATCACCTTTGAGAACCTGACGTTCAACTACAGCGGCGGCGAACAGCCGGCATTGAAAGACGTAAGCCTGACCATTCCAGCGGGCAACAAAGTCGCGATTGTCGGCCAAACCGGTTCAGGCAAATCGACGCTGATTCAATTGCTGTGTCGCTATTGGGATGCACAACAAGGCGACATCCGCATTGCGGGTACGCGCCTGCAAGAGTGGAAAGAGAGCGATCTGCGTGCAGCAATCAGTGTGGTGAGCCAGCGCGTCGACATTCTCAACGGCAGCCTGCGTGACAACCTGATCATGGCCAAACCAACTGCGAATGATAACGAACTGAGCGCGATGCTGGAACGTGTCGGTCTGGGTAAACTGCTCGAAGCACCGGGGCTGGATGCTTGGCTGGGTGACGGTGGACGTCAGCTATCCGGCGGTGAAAAACGTCGTATCGGTATTGCCCGCGCCCTGCTGCACAATGGCCCTATCCTGCTACTGGACGAACCAACTGAAGGTTTGGATAAACAGACTGAGCAACAAATCATGGCGCTGTTTAAGTCCCATTTCGAGAACAAGACGGTCATCTTTATCACCCACCGCCTAGTCGAATTGGAAACGATGGATACGGTATGCCTGATTGAGCAAGGTGAAATCGTCGAGCACGGCAGCCACCAAGCACTGTTGGCACAACAAGGTCGCTACTTCCAGCTCAATCAAACACTATGATTTGATGATCATTAAATAGCAAAAAGCCCCGTCGCCATTTGGCCCGGGGCTTTTCTTTGCCTGCTGTGGGAGAGGAATCAAGTTTCAGATGGGTTGTCTTGACCATCTAATGGAATACGTTTCTGGTTTAGTTTGGTGTGGTTTGTTGCGCTTTGGATTTAACGAACCACGTGGCTTTGGTTACAGCGCACCAGATACTCTTTGCTGGCACAAAGAGTATCCAGAAAGTGCCTTTTGCTTCGTAGTCGCTGTCCGGGACGGTTTTAGGCGTTCCCGACGCCGAAAACCTAACTCGTAACTGGACATTTCCGAGTTAAAGCCTTACCTCTAACTCGTAAGTTTCGGATAAATATTTCTATGGGGTAATGCCCGCACGGAGCGGCAGTTTGTTGCACCGTGAGCGAAGCGAACATGCTTGATTGACTTAGGTTCCATCTAACCAAATCCTTAAATCATTCTTAACCTATTGTAACGCTTATCAAAAGCAGTTGCACCGCCTTCCATGATATTACATACATGGTCTCTAACGGTTTGTTCACATAAACCACCTGACTCTAATACCTGAGCTTGCCCCGCATGGAAATGAAGCACATTTACGAACTCAGCATCACCATTAACGACTATATTAGGGTTATGTGTCACCATGATAATTTGCCTGCGCTTCTTATTCTCATGTATCTGAGACACAATCAGCTGGTAAATGAGGGCGTTGTCTAAGTCATCTTCAGGCTGATCGACAATGATTGGGTTATCACCATGACTAAGCAAAAAGGCTAAAATGGCTGCCGCTTTCTGACCAGCTGAACCTTTTTCAATGTTCTCAAACTTGCCCTTTTCTATGTCCTTAGCATATTCAACAACAAGTTGATCATCAGGCCACCAAGTTATCAATCGATCAAACGTTTCAGGTTGTTGTGAAAGCTTTTGCACGAGTGAAGTTTTCAAACGATTATCTATTCGATATGGTGGTACATCGTCGCCAGAGGCTAAGGATAAAGTAGCGTCTTTTAACTTATTGACCTCTTTTGCAACGCCCTTCAGGTTTAATTCCTTAGAAAGTAACTCATATAACAAGCTATTTGTTTGATCATCCTGATAGATTGATGTAGCAAAACTTACCTCCACCCCGATGTGCTCTCTAAACTTTTTCTCTATCGTAGTTTTGTTCGAAAACGGCAAAAGCTTCATTTTCACATAACGATTTCCACCAATGACTTTCTTAATAAATTTTTGGCGTTTTATCTGAAGCCTTCTTCTCAAAACGTACAGTTTTCTAAGTGACTTATCGCACTGGTCTTTTTTGATGTCTAGATTCGTTTGTACTGATTCTAGCTCTTCCAATTGAGTGTTGATCTCATTGCGTTGAGTAAGCCAAGACTCATACTGCTCTGGGTTCAGTTCTTCCCCTTTTTCAGCATACTCTTGAACAACTTGTTCATAATGCTGTGTAGCTTCTACACCTTTTAAGTACCAACTTGATTTTCTGATTGCATCTGCTCGATCTTGTTCTGCTTTTGTAATTAGCTCTTTTAGCTTTTCCAGTTCTGCCTGAACAGAAACTAAATTCCCTTTGAATGCCGTCTGTATTTCTTCTAACTCTGTGACGTAATCTGGCTTGTCTTCGCCTTCTTCTATGAGGCTAAGCTCCGCAAACTCCTCAGACAGCATGCCATCTATAGAATCAACTAAACCAGAGACACCGGCTGCCTTTTCAACTTTCTGTTTTTCAAGTGTAAAAGTTTGGTAGGCATTAAGGATGTCTTTATGGCCACCTTTCTCGAAGCTCTCGATATCACTATTTAAGTCGTCTTTTTGTGATTCTAAGGTGCCTTTATTATCAAGCCGCTCGTGTAGCTGGCGAACTTCCCGACGAAGCCCTAAAAACTTGTTGATCTCAGCATCAAACCGATACTTCCATGCTGAAAGATTAACCTCATTTGAGCGATCAATAATTTCTAATAAGCTGTTCGTATTGCTTGCCAGTGCATTGATTTGTTTTTGGCTGTACAAACTTACATGAAAACGCTCTTCGGGCTTTCCGTTATCAGGAGACCACTGGTCTTCTTGTAGTTTATTAATGAAGGGCGCTGTATTGTATTTCCAAATCGACTGATATGCTTCATCTCTTCGTCGTAGTTCAACGCAAATTTCAGTATCAGCTTTTGTAACACCTTCTCTAAAAGAGTGAACTTCTTCCTGAATCTGCTCAAGTTCTGCTACTTCATTTTCACGCCCTAATGCCAATCGAACAGACTCAATAAATGTCGATTTACCAGAGCCTCGGCCACCGATAACAGCATTAAATAGAGGGTGTAATTCAAATATCGCAGGCTTACCAGGAATTCGACCACAATGACGCATTTGCGAAATATTCAATTTCTTTAAGAATAAATCTGGGGTCGTGTTAGGGTTATCAACACTATTATCGACACAAAAGCAATGATCGTGTAGAGCTAGTTTTAATCCATCAATAGAGGGCTGGCTCATTTTTATCCACGAATACCTCTTACCTAATCGACAACATTCATGGGCATCTGAACCTTGAAGTTTTGCTAAGTGCCCAGCCGCCTTTGAAAGTTCTGGGTTAACCGTATCGAGGAAGGTTAAATTGACAAACTCAGCGGCTTCAATCTCATTAAGCCAAGATTCAATCTCCTGATTGGTGTTTGTTATTCCGTTTAACAGTCCTTTAGGCCCATCAATATGCGCAGGTATCGCCGCTCCACCTGCTTTCTTTACAATAGAGATAACCTTATCAACAGACTCCGTTGTACAGGTCTCTTCAGCGTCACCATGCCCCTCAGTAATACCGCACTGACCTAGAACAGCTGCAATCTTTGTAGAATCACAAGAAGGGTCAAAAATAGCCAAAACATGTACACGGGATTGGCCTGTACTTACGGTTATTTCACAACCAGGAAACAAGTGAAGAGGACGATACCATTCAGTATTCTTATCGAGTTCAGTGTATGTTGCTTTTAGTCGGTCTATCCAACCACCCGACACATGGTCGGTGATAGCCACGCAGTCGACTTCTTCAGCCATTAAGGCTTTTAACCAATCGATTTCAGTCTCTAATGGCTTCTTGTAATCTGACGATGCAGGCGTATGAGAATGAAAATCAAACTTATACCAGCGGCTTCCTAAATACTCACTTTTCATCGTTCCATTGCCCCTAAGTGGTAAGGCCTAAGAAAATTGGACACTTTCTAAACTCTCCAAATACAGCCGCCTATTCTACTCTTAATCGTCATCGTCAAAGTAGTCACTCTGTCGCATAACTAAATTTTGGTCAACATTGGGCGAGTAGTGCTCATATCAAGTCGCATTGCTAACTTTGAATGGGGCATAAACGTTTTTGAAAAACAGCATACCAATGTGATCGCGGCTTTTTTAGTATGAGACGTTATGACTTTCTCACACCTGCTGTTTTTCTTTTACTGTTTATTGTTTGGATTTGCGATTTCACGCTGTTTTCCGGGCATAAAAAATCCCGGGACAAGCCCGGGATTTTATACGTTCTTAGAGCGAGAGATTAACGACCTTTACGCGGTGCCGCGCTGGTGTTGCCCGCTTTTTGGCGAGAGCCTGATGAACCACCTTCTTTGCGGCGAGAGTTGCCACTACGACCCGCAGGAGCAGTCACACGTTCTTCGTGACGACGAACTGCACGACGGATTTTTTGGCTACGTGAACGCTCACGTTTACGTGATGTGTTGTCTTTTGACACGTCCAGCATGGTGGTTTTCTCTGGCTTCAGTTCAACCAGCTCACGCAGGTAGTTCACATCTTTCAGGTCCAGTTCCATCCAACCGCCACGAGGCAGTTTTTTATCGAGGAAAATGTCACCGTAACGCACACGTTTCAGACGGCTTACTGTGGTTTCTTGCGATTCCCACAGACGGCGTACTTCACGGTTACGACCTTCGTTGATCACTACGTAGAACGTATGGTTCATACCTTCACCGCCCGCGTAGACCACGTCTTCAAAGCGAGCCAGACCATCTTCCAGTTGCACGCCGCGAACCAGGTTGCGGATTTTATCTTCGGTCACATCACCGAATACACGCACCAGATATTCACGTTCAACCTGACGGCTTGGGTGCATCAGGCGGTTCGCCAGTTCACCATCAGTTGTGAACAACAATAGACCGGATGTGTTGGCATCCAGACGTCCCACCGAAATCCAGCGAGAACCACGAATCTTGGGTAGACGGTCAAATACTGTACGACGACCTTCAGGATCGTGACGAGTACACAGTTCACCTTCTGGCTTGTAGTACGCCAGTACGCGGCAAATGACTTCTTCTTGCGCTTTTGCAGACACAGCATGTCCGTCAATACGCACTACGGCGTTTTCATCTTCCAGGCGCTCGCCCAGTACAGCTACCTTGCCATTAACACTTACGCGCCCAGCTCGAATCAGAGCTTCCAGCTCACGACGAGAACCATGACCAGCACGTGCTAAAACCTTTTGTAACTTTTCGCTCATTTATCTACCTAATTGTGTCGTCTTCTCAGACGTCGAATAACAAGATGCGACCTCAAAATCGCGGTCGCGTAGTATCGCAAATTCTCTCGCAAAAAGCACCCGTTTTATCAGGGGCTTTAACCCTCTCGGCTTTCTAGGCCCGAGGATTATTGGAATGGGGTGGGATCCCCGGCGCCAAAACGCACAACCTGCATGTCATCTTCGCTGAAATCGATCACGGTCGTTGGCTGCTCGCCCAGATAACCACCGTTCAAAATGACATCAACCGCGTGCTCAAGACGATCGCGGATCTCTTCCGGATCTGACTCAGTCGTTTCGTTACCCGGTAAGATCAGTGAAGTCGACATCAGCGGCTCACCCATCGCTTCTAATAAATCCAGTGCGATTTTGTTGTCAGGCACACGAATACCGATGGTTTTACGTTTCGCATTCATAAGACGACGTGGCACTTCTTTGGTTCCTTTAAAAATAAAGGTGTAAGGCCCCGGCGTGTTGTTCTTTAACAGGCGAAACGCTGCGTTATCGACACGGGCATAAAGAGACAGCTCAGACAGATCGCGACACATCAGAGTGAAGTTGTGCTTGTCGTCTAAACGTCGAATTTGGCAAATACGCTCCAGCGCGTGTTTGTTTTCTAACTGACAGCCCAGTGCGTAGCCGGAATCGGTCGGGTAAACCACCACGCCGCCGTTACGAATGATAGCCACCGCTTGGTTGATCAGGCGCGCCTGCGGATTTTCAGGATGCACATAAAAAAACTGGCTCATTGTCATTCCTCATCATTGAGTCTCTCGACTCGCTTATCGGGGAGATTGGTCCAATCTCTCCAAACAGGTTCTACTCCGGAAGGCAACCAAAGATTACGGCCCAATTCCATCCACGGAGACGGGTAATGAAAGTCGCTGCCTTGAGAAGCTAATAGGTTGTATTGTATCGCATAATCGGCCAAGTTGCGTTTTTCTTGTGGCGCTTGTTGCGGCTGCGCAACTTCCATTGCGTCACCGCCTGCTTCCACAAACGCTGCAATTAAGCGCTTCAGCCATTTGGTCGTCAAGTCATATCGACCCGGATGAGCCAGCACCGCTTGTCCACCGGAAGCATGAATGGCAGCGATCGCCTCCTGCATTGTGCACCAGTTTGGCGGCACGTAGCCCGGATTGTTGCGCGTCAGATATTTCTTAAACACTTGCTGCATATTCTTCACATATCCAGCATCCACCAACCATTTCGCAAAATGCGCTCGGGTAATCGGTGCATCGCCGGCAATCGCTTTGACTTCGTCCAGCACGCCTTCGCGCGTTGCCTTTTGCAAACGCTCAGCAATCATCTCGGCGCGTACAATGCGGTGCTGCTTTTGTTTGTCAATCAGTGCATTCAGCTCAGGATGATTCGGGTCGATATTCAGGCCGACAATGTGAATGTCCTTGTTCTGCCATACCGTAGAGAACTCAATGCCATTGATCAGTGTCAGTGGATAGCCGCGCTCAGCAATATAAGCACGCGCAGGCGTCAGCCCATCTACCGTATCGTGATCGGTAATGGCAAGCACATCGAGCTCAAATTCAACGGCTCTTTCAATCAGTTGGTCGAAGCTCAGACGGCCGTCTGATGCAGTTGTGTGACTATGTAGGTCAATTTTCATCATTTTTTTGAATTTGCCTGTTTTTAAGGCTTGACTTTCGAACGTCGCACTAGTTTACTAGTACACAAATACGAGAGCACATGAATAAGGCTTCCTATGTTACAAGAATTTAACTCAAACCATAATCCAAATTTAAGCACAGCGTCTGCTGAGCTTAACTGGTGGCGCACTTGGGCAAGTTCTTGGTGGGCTCACGTGTACTTTTAAGAAAGGATACGCATGAAAAAAGCCCGCCAACTCAGCGGGCTTTTTTTCACCCATTTTTATACGAAATTCACCGGCTCTGTTCATCATACAAACTATGCATTCAACAGCGATACTTAGATAGAGCCGCGACGTAAACCGTTTAAAACAAATAAGGAGGTCTTGTGAACAAGGCCATTGAAATCAAAAATCTGGCAAAGCTTGAAGTACTCAACGCAACGCTACCTTACACGCAAGATCCAACAGCGCTGTTTCACGCACTGTGCGAAGGGAAAACGGACTGCTTGTTACTGGAATCAGCGGAGATCGACTCCAAACAGAACCTGAAGAGCCTGCTGCTGATTGATGCTGCCGTACGCATTATCTGCTTCGGTCATGAAGTGACATTTCAGGCGCTAAGCGATAACGGTCTTGCCCTGATTGATGTTCTGGCGCAAAACGTTGTGGCAGACATTCCAGCCAAACGCACCGAAGACTCTCTGACGCTGACTTTCACCACGCCATGCGATACGTTGGATGAAGATTCTCGCCTGCGTGAAGCCTCATCGTTTGACGCATTGCGCCTGGTGCAGCACAGCTTTGATTTGTCGGGTCACGACAAACACGCGATTTTCCTTGGTGGTCTGTTCGCTTACGACTTGGTGGCCAACTTCGAACCGCTTGGCGACGCAAAAGCGACCAATCAGTGCCCGGATTACGTCTTTTATGTCTCTGAGAACCTGATGATCGTTGATCACCAGAGTGCAAGCTGCCAGTTGCAAGCCACAGCATTTACGACCGACAGCAATGTGAAAGCGACACTGCGTCAACGTCAGGAAGCCATTCGTGCTCAGGCGTCCCAGGCTCTGTCTCAGCCAGAGGCACAAAAACTGGCTGAAGTGAACGTGGACACCAACATCAGCGATGAAGATTTCTGCGATATCGTACGCGATTTAAAACAGTATGTGGTGAAAGGCGATATCTTCCAGGTCGTGCCTTCACGCCGCTTCACGCTGCCTTGCCCTTCTCCACTTGCGGCTTATCAGCGCCTGAAAGAGAGCAACCCAAGCCCTTACATGTTCTACATGCAGGATGAACGCTTTACCCTGTTTGGTGCCTCTCCGGAAAGCGCATTGAAATACGCCACGGATACCAACCAAATCGAGATTTACCCAATTGCCGGCACTCGTCGCCGCGGCAAAAATGCTGATGGTTCGATTAACTTTGACCTCGACAGCCGTATTGAACTGGAGCTGCGCTGCGATAAAAAAGAGAACGCCGAGCACATGATGCTGGTTGACCTGGCGCGTAACGATGTTGCACGTATCGCCAAAGCTGGCAGCCGCCATGTGGCGGATCTGCTCAAAGTTGACCGCTACAGCCATGTGATGCATCTGGTGTCGCGCGTGGTGGGCCAACTACGTGAAGATTTGGATGCGCTGCATGCTTATCAAGCGTGTATGAATATGGGTACCCTGACTGGCGCACCGAAAATTCGCGCCATGCAACTGATTCGTGAAGTGGAACAGGAACGTCGCGGCAGCTACGGCGGCGCGGTCGGTTACCTGACCGGTGAAGGCGACTTGGACACCTGTATTGTGATTCGCTCTGCGTTTGTCGAAAACGGCATTGCTCAGGTTCAGGCTGGCGCTGGCGTTGTGTACGACTCCGATCCACAGGCCGAAGCCGATGAAACTCGCGGCAAAGCACAAGCGGTTATTTCCGCCATTCAATTTGCCCATCAGGCGTAAGGAATTTCATCATGGCGAATCCAACCCAACCAGCAAACATTGTCTTTATCGATAACTTTGATTCCTTTACTTACAACTTGGTGGATCAGTTCCGTTCTCTTGGCCACCACGTCACGATCTACCGCAACCACATCGCCGCGGACGTGATTGAAAATGCCGTCTCACAACTGGAAAACCCGGTCGTGGTTTTATCTCCTGGCCCGGGCGCACCTTCTGAAGCGGGTTCTATGCCGGAAATCCTGCAGCGCCTGAAAGGCAAAGTGCCGATGATTGGCATCTGTCTCGGTCATCAGGCGATGGTTGAAGCCTATGGCGGCACCGTTGCTGGCGCAGGTGAAATCGTGCACGGTAAAGTCTCCATGATGGAGCATGACAACCACCCGATTTATCAAGGCCTTCCTTCTCCACTGGCGATTGCGCGCTATCACTCGCTGGTCGCAACGTCTGTGCCGGACAGCCTGATGGTAACTGCGGAAGTCGATGGTCTGGTAATGTCGATTGTCAACGAACAGGACAAGCTGTGTGGCTTCCAGTTTCACCCGGAATCCATCATGACCACCCACGGCGCAACCCTGCTGGCCAATGCGATTAACTGGGCTCTGGCACGATAAACACCTCAGGCCACACAGACACAACCAAGAATAAACAAGATTCGCAAACACAACGATTACAGCGGGTCTTCAGGGATACGGAGAAAGAATTATGCAACAGATCATCAATAAACTTTATGACCAGCAATCACTGACGCAAGCCGAAAGCCAACAGCTGTTTGACTACATCATTCGCGGTGAGTGTGAGCAACCACTAATGGCCGCTGCGCTGACAGCATTGAAGATCAAAGGCGAAACCCCGGATGAAATCGTTGGGGCCGTGCGTGCACTGCTGGAAAACGCGAGCCCGTTCCCTCGCCCGGATTATGACTTTGCCGACATCGTAGGCACGGGTGGCGACGGCGCCAACACCATCAACATCTCAACCACATCGGCCTTTGTCGCAGCCGCGTGCGGTGTCAAAGTCGCCAAGCACGGTAACCGTGGCGTCTCGAGCAAATCAGGCTCTTCCGATCTACTTGATGCCTTTGGCATCAACATGACCATGAGCGCAGAAAACTCTCGCCAGGCTCTTGATGAACTGGGCGTTGCTTTCCTGTTCGCGCCTCAGTACCACGGCGGCGTTCGTCACGCGATGCCAGTGCGCCAGAGCATGAAAACCCGTACGATTTTCAACATTCTTGGCCCACTGATTAACCCAGCGCGCCCTAATATCGAATTAATGGGCGTTTACAGCCTAGATTTGGTTCGTCCTATCGCAGAAACCATGGTACAAATGGGTATGAAACGAGCCGCTGTGGTTCATGGTTCAGGATTGGACGAAGTGGCAATACATGGAGTCACTCATGTTGCCGAAATCAAAGATGGCGAAATTTTCGAATACACCTTAACGCCGCAGGACTTTGGTTTAAAAACCTACCCGCTGGAAGCGATTAAAGGTGGCGAGCCTCAGGAAAATCGCGCCATCATCGAAAATATTCTGACTGGCAAGGGAACGCCTGCTCAAGTCTCCGCTGTTGCGGTTAACGTTGCCCTGTTGCTGCGCCTGTTCGGCTTTGAAGATTTGAAAGCCAACGCACAACGCGCCATTGATGTCATGAACTCAGGCAAAGCGTTTGATCTGGTAAAACAACTAGCAGAGCGAGGTTAAGCCCCCTGATGTCTGAAATTAACGTGTCTGAACAAAACGGCCAGCTGTCTGAACATATTTCTCTAAAGAATGCCCAGATGGCTGAAGTGCTGGCAAAAATCGTCAACGACAAAATTACCTGGGTTGCGGAACGTAAAGCCGTGCAGCCTGTAGAAACGTTTAAACCTCTGCTGACAGCATCGGATCGCGACTTCTACGCAGCACTGGATAACGGCCAGACAGCCTTTATCCTCGAATGTAAAAAAGCTTCGCCATCAAAAGGCCTGATTCGCCAACAGTTTGATTTGGATTACATTGCATCGGTTTACAACCAATACGCCAGTGCTATCTCTGTGCTGACTGATGAGAAATACTTTCAGGGCAATTTCGATTTCCTGCCGCGCGTACGCGCTCAGGTCACTCAGCCGGTACTGTGTAAAGACTTCATGATCGACACCTATCAGGTGTACCTCGCCCGACACTACGGTGCTGATGCGATTTTGCTGATGCTGTCGGTGCTGAATGATGAACAATACCGCGAACTGGCCAACGTAGCGCACGAGCTGGGTATGGGCATACTGACTGAAGTCAGCAACGAAGAAGAGCTGGAACGTGCCGTGGCTTTGCAAGCGCGAGTGATTGGTATCAATAACCGCAATCTGCGCGATCTCAGCACTGACCTTAACCGCACCAAGCAGTTGGCGCCGAAACTGCCGCAAGGCACCATCGTGATTTCTGAATCCGGCATTTACACCCACCAACAAGTACGTGACTTGTCTCGCTTTGCCAACGGTTTCCTGATTGGCAGCTCACTGATGAGCCAGGAAAATCTGGAGCTGGCGGTCCGCAAAGTCGTACTGGGTGAAAACAAAGTCTGTGGTCTGACGCATGCCGATGACGCCGTCAAAGCTTATCAGGCTGGCGCGGTGTTTGGCGGGCTGATTTTTGTTCAGCAATCCAAGCGCTGCGTGGATATCGAAACGGCACGTCTGACAATGAGTGGTGCACCACTGCAATATGTGGGTGTGTTTCAAAATCACAGCATTGAAACGATTGCCGACACGGTTACCGAACTCGGTCTGTTTGCGGTGCAACTGCACGGCGACGAAGATCAGGCTTACATTGATGCACTCAAAGCCGCTTTACCTGAATCGGTCGAAATCTGGAAAGCCTACGGCGTGACCGATCACATGCCCGTTCTGTTGAATCAAGTCGATCGCCATCTGCTGGATGCCAAAGTCGGCAATCAGAGTGGCGGCACAGGAACCGTGTTCGACTGGTCACTGATTGAAGTTCCAGAGCGCATCATGCTGGCCGGAGGTCTGAATCCGGACAATGTCCAGCAAGCCGCGAAACTCGGCTGCCTCGGGTTGGACCTCAACTCCGGCGTAGAAAGTGAACCCGGTAAAAAAGACATCGCCAAACTGCGTCAGGCATTCAGCGAAATTCGTAATTATTAATGACAGGTAACCCGGCCCCTTCTCTTCGCTAACGCGAACGATATGAAGCCCAAAGGGGCCAAACAGGTTACGTAAGGAAGAAGATCATGGCTAAACTCAACGCCTACTTTGGCGAATACGGTGGTCAGTATGTACCACAGATTCTGGTTCCGGCATTGGATCAACTGGAACAAGCATTTATCGATGCGCAGGAAGATCCCGAATTTCGCAGCGAGTTCATGAGCCTGCTGCAGGAATACGCGGGTCGTCCGACAGCGCTGACGCTGACACGCAATATCGTAAAAGGCACCAAAACCAAACTCTATCTCAAGCGTGAAGATCTGCTGCACGGCGGCGCGCACAAAACTAATCAAGTACTAGGTCAGGCACTGCTGGCTAAACGCATGGGCAAACACGAAATCATTGCCGAAACTGGTGCGGGTCAACATGGCGTGGCCACGGCTCTGGCCTGTGCACTACTGGGGCTGAAATGTCGCGTCTATATGGGTGCTAAAGACGTTGAGCGTCAAAGCCCGAACGTATTCCGCATGCGTCTGATGGGCGCTGAAGTGATTCCGGTTCACTCCGGTTCAGCCACACTGAAAGATGCGTGTAACGAAGCGCTGCGTGACTGGTCTGGCAGCTACGAAACCGCACACTACCTGCTCGGTACAGCGGCAGGCCCTCACCCATTCCCGACGATCGTGCGTGAATTCCAGCGCATCATCGGTGAAGAAACCAAGAACCAGATTCTGGCTCGTGAAGGTCGTCTTCCGGATGCAGTGATCGCTTGTGTGGGCGGTGGTTCTAACGCGATTGGTATGTTTGCCGACTTTATTGAAGAACAATCTGTACGTCTGATTGGTGTGGAGCCAGCGGGCAAAGGCATTGATACCGACATGCACGGCGCACCGCTGAAACACGGTAAAACCGGTATCTACTTCGGGATGAAATCGCCGATGATGCAAGATGAGCACGGTCAGATTGAAGAGTCTTACTCCATTTCTGCAGGTCTTGATTTTCCATCGGTAGGTCCGCAGCACGCCCATCTGCATGCAACTGGCCGCGCTGAATACGAAAGTATCACCGACGATGAAGCACTGGATGCATTCCAGCAACTTGCGCGTACCGAAGGCATTATTCCTGCGCTGGAATCTTCACACGCACTGGCTCATGCCGTGAAAATGGCTTACGCCGAGCCTGAAAAAGAGCAGCTACTGGTTGTGAACCTGTCTGGTCGAGGTGACAAAGACATCTTTACCGTGCATAAGATTTTAGAAGAGAAAGGAGTGCTGTAATGGACCGCTATCAATCGCTTTTTCAGCGTCTGGCTGACAACAACCAAGGTGCGTTCGTTCCGTTTGTCACCATTGGCGATCCAAACCCCGAGCAGTCGTTACGCATTATGCAGACACTGGTTGAATCAGGAGCCGATGCACTGGAACTGGGTATTCCTTTCTCCGATCCGCTGGCCGATGGCCCAACCATCCAGGGTGCAAACCTACGCGCCCTGAAAGCGAAAACCACACCGGATGTCTGTTTTGAACTGATCGCTCAGATCCGTGCTCAGCACCCCGATCTCCCGATCGGTCTGTTGATGTACGCCAACCTGGTGTACTCACGTGGGATTGAAAACTTCTATCAACGCTGCCAGCAAGCTGGTGTCGATTCCGTGCTGGTTGCCGATGTACCGACCAATGAAAGTGCAGAGTTCGTGGCTGCGGCACGTAAATTTGGCATTAAACCGATCTTCATCGCCCCGCCAACCGCAAGCGACGAAACGCTTAAAGATGTGGCAGAGCTGGGAGGCGGTTACACTTACCTGCTGTCTCGTGCTGGTGTGACAGGTGCGGAAACCAAAGCAAACATGCCTGTGACAACCCAACTGGACAAGCTGACTCAATACAATGCACCGCCTTCACTGCTGGGTTTTGGTATTTCAGAACCCGAACAGGTGAAACAGGCGATTGCGTCGGGTGCTGCGGGCGCCATTTCTGGCTCAGCCGTCGTTAAAATCATCGAATCCAATCAAGATAACTTTGATGAAATGTTAAATAAGCTGGCACAATTCACGCAAAACATGAAAGCAGCCACGCACAAATAATCCTCCCCCAATGTGTGTTCGGTTTCTTAATTCGCTAAGAAATCGAACATTTTTTTAACAACCATCCCCTCTCTTTATTCATTTACCTGGCACACAAAAACTGCGCTTCTTATTGTCAAAACCAATAGCAAACGTTTTCTTTTGAACAAAAATCCATCACACGTCAATGAAATAGCATTTCTACTGAGAATTCACTCGATTCACATATTGCCAATTGTGAAAGATAAGTGTAAAAAGCGAGGGCAATATATTTACCCATCGAACAACAAATGTTCAGTGAGTATCACTGGAAGTTTACATTTTATTAGCACAGAGGTTATGGAAGTGTTAAAGGAAAAGAATTTACTAAGCAACATCGGCGTACAAGTCGTTATTGCCATGATCGTTGGTACTGCAGTCGGTGCCAGCATGGGCCACGATGCTGCGATGTTTGCACCTCTTGGCGCCATCTTCATTAACTTAATCAAGATGCTGGTGATTCCACTGGTTGCCGTTGCCCTGATTTCAGGTGCTGCAGGTCTGGGTAACAGCCAATCTGCGGGCAAAGTGGGCTTCGTGACTCTGAGTTACTTTGCTGTGACTTCTGCTCTGGCAGTCGCACTGGCTCTGGTCATGGGTTCAGTATTCCAACCAGGTCTGGGCATCGACGTGTCTGGCGTGGAAGGAATGTTCTCATCAGAATACGCGTCAAAAGGTGAACTCCCAACTTTCTGGGCAACCATCATTGGTATGATCCCAACCAACGTTTTCCAGTCACTGAACGATGCAAACATTCTGCAAATCCTGGTGTTCTGTCTGTTCCTGGGCGTTGCAATTTCAAAACAGCCTAAAGACAAGCGCGATCCTGTGATCAACGGCGTAAACACGATTGTTGATTCAATGGTGTGGATGATCAACAAAGTGATGGTCATCGCTCCTATCGGTGTGTTCGGCCTGATGGCAGAAGCAGTAGGTACGTTCGGTTTCGGCGCTCTGATGGTCGTATTCAAGCTGTTCGTCGTTTACGTTGCAGCAATCCTGATTTTCGGCTTCGTTGCTTACCCACTGATGATTCAACTGTTCACCAAAACATCGGCGAAGAAATTTATTCTGGCGATGAAAAAGCCTCAGGCTGTGGCACTGTCAACAGCATCATCAATGGCGACCCTGCCTGTCACTATGGACACGGTTGAGCACGATCTGGGTGTACGCAACTCTACAGCGTCATTCGTTCTGCCACTGGGTGCGACTATTAACATGTCCGGTAACGCGATTTACTACGGTCTGGTTGCGATCTTCTTCGCTCAGCTGTTCAACATCGACCTGAGCATGGGCGCATACGCCGCGATCATCGTAACAGCTACACTGGGTGCAGTAGGTCAAGCGGGTGTACCGGGGCCATCATTCCTGGTTGTTGCGGTACTTCTGGCGGCTGGTATTCCAATCGAAGGTCTGCCGCTGCTGTTCGCTCTGGACCGTATCTTTGACATGATTCGTACAGCTCTGAACATCACGGGTGATGCCGCGTGTGCAGTGATTGTCGATTCACTGATCAAAGAAGAAGTAGCTGAGAAAGAGTACAAAAATCAGCAAGCGTAATCGCTTTTCGCTTTCAAAAGGCCGCCTTCAGGGCGGCTTTTTTATTGGTGCCGCTTCTGCTTCCTCATCGTGACTGTGCCGTATAAAGAGAACAACCAAGCAGAATTTGGCTGCAGCGGCCAAAGTAAGGAGTGACCATCATGACAATGCAGCGCCATATTTACTATAGCCTGATCCACCACGGCATCGAGACTTTGCTGCAAGAGCGTATGGGATATTTTGACGAAGCGGCCTATCACCGCACTTTGCGCACCATGACTGGCAAATCCAGTTGTTTTAATTTGTCCGACGATGAATTGGATCTACTGGTCGAAAACCTGATGGCAGAAGGCTACTTAGAGGACATGAAGCATGTGATTCCTACGTTGGAGAACCAACACTGTGATCGATAAATTTGTTTCAAATTATCATTTACTGTTTAGCTGACAGTCTTATTTGGTTAGACTGTCGGCACGCTATTATTTGGACGTATCTACACAATGAAACAACTGCTCGACTTCATCCCGCTCATCATCTTCTTTGCTTTGTTCAAGTTCTACGATATTTACGTCGCGACGGGCGCCCTGATTGCAGCCACTGCGGTTCAGGTCGCTGTAACGTATTTCATGTTCAAAAAAGTCGAAAAAATGCAGCTCATCACCTTTGTACTGGTAGCAGTGTTTGGTGGCATGACCATTTTTCTTCACGACGACAACTTCATTAAATGGAAAGTGACCATTGTTTACGTCATCTTCGCACTGGGTCTGACTATCAGCCACATGATGGGTAAATCTGCCATCAAAGGCATGTTGGGCAAAGAGATCACTCTGCCTGAAACGGTGTGGGCTAAGGTCAACTGGGCCTGGGTTGGTTTCTTCTCGGTTTGCGCGGTGCTCAATATTTACATCGCCTATCAGCTTCCGCTGGATGTGTGGGTGAACTTCAAAGTGTTTGGCCTGCTGGCTGCCACGTTCGCTTATACCCTGCTCACGGGCATCTACATCTACAAGCATCTGCCAAAAGAACAAAAAAACTCCGGTGAATAACCAGTCATCCGAGCACTCAAAGATGAATTGGTGACGAAATTATTGTTATAATTCGGCCCTCTTTTTTACAGCGACCACTTTGGTCGCTGTTTTGTTTGTAGTGGATGTCAAAACATGAATCAGGAAGTGAACTCACCACGAGGTCAACTCTTACTGCGTACACTGGCCATGCCAGCGGACACCAATGCCAATGGCGATATCTTCGGTGGCTGGATTATGTCGCAGCTCGATCTCGCCGGCGGTATTCTGGCTAAAGAAATCTCCTGCGGCCGTATCGTCACGGTATCTGTCTCCAGCATTACGTTTAAGAAACCCGTCAAAGTCGGCGACGTTGTGTGCTGCTATGGCGAATGCACCAAAATCGGCCGCACGTCGATGTCAATTAATCTGGAAGTTTGGGTCAAACCTATCAAAGAAGATGGCGTGTTAGATCGCTTTCAGGTGTGTGAAGCGACCTTCAACTACGTGGCAATTGATGCCGATGGCCGCCCAAGACCGATTAAGCAGGGTAGCTGATCACAGAAATATACGTTTTGGGCTTTAAAAGTCGCTCTGTTTCAGTACATTAAGGCCTACACTTACTGTTAAGAAATCAATAAGGATATCAATATGTGGTACGTCATCTTTTCTCAGGATGTTGAAAACTCGCTTGAAAAACGCATGAGCGTTCGCCCTGCTCACCTTGAGCGTCTGCAAGCACTGCAAGATGAAGGCCGCCTGTTGACCGCAGGTCCGATGCCAGCGATCGACTCAGACAATCCGGGCGAAGCGGGTTTTACCGGTTCAACCGTGATTGCAGAATTCAACTCGCTGGAAGAGGCTCAGACATGGGCGGACGCGGATCCTTATGTGGGCGCTGGCGTATACGCAAACGTGATTGTTAAACCTTTCAAAAAAGTATTCTGATATGAAAAAGTCATCTTTGGGTCTGGCACTTCTCTCTCTCGCAGTTCTGGCTGGTTGTAGTGCCAACGCCGAACGCGAGAAAAATCTGGAGCTGCTTGCTGCCAACCGAGCCAGCATTCTGAGTTCAGAGCTTCCGCTGGAATACGGCCCGCTCAATATCATGCGTGCCAATGCCAAAGGCAGTACGATTGAACTGATGATGGTCTACAACACCGACCATCAGGGCGCGAAGCCTATTGATCAAGTGCTGAAAAACAGCATTCATTCTTTCTGTAACAATTCCGATGTCCGCGCCAATTTGGATGTCGGTGTGGGTTACCGAATCAAAATGCGCAATACCCGTGGCCAGTTGATGGTTGACCAGATGGTGACTAAAGAAGACTGCAAATAAATCTCACGGGTGCTTCCCGCTTGTGATTTGCAGACTCAGCAACACAAAAAGGCCTCATTTGAGGCCTTTTCTATTCGTGGAACGTTGATTTTTACGCAGGTTGCAACTCTTTACGTAGTGCTTTGGCCGCCAGAACCAGGTTGGTCAGCGCCGCTTCCACTTCGGGCCAGTTGCGGGTTTTCAGGCCACAATCCGGGTTGACCCACAGGCGCTCCGCCGGAATTTTCTCCGCAGCTTTGCGCAGTAAATCTTCAATCCACTCCTGAGCCGGAATGTTTGGCGAGTGAATGTCATACACTCCCGGACCGATTTCGTTCGGATAATTGAACTCTTCGAATGCTTTCAACAGCTCCATATTGGAGCGTGACGTTTCAATGGTAATCACGTCTGCATCCAGCGCCGCGACTGATTCAATGATTTCATTGAATTCGCTGTAACACATATGCGTGTGAATCTGCGTTTCCGGGCGGGCGCTCGCGGCGGAAATCTTAAACGCTTCGACTGCCCAATTGAGATAGGTTTGGTGATCACGTTTTTTCAAAGGCAAACCTTCACGAATCGCTGGCTCATCAATCTGAATGATGTTGATACCAGCATCTTGCAGATCCGAGACTTCATCACGCAGCGCCAACGCCAGTTGCTGCGCAATCTGTTTACGGGAAATGTCTTCGCGCGGGAAGGTCCAGCACAGAATCGTCACCGGGCCGGTCAGCATGCCTTTCATCTGTTTCGAAGTCAGCGACTGCGCGTAGGTTGACCACGAGACCGTGATCGGCTGCTCACGTTCAATATCAGCCACCACAATCGCGGGTTTTACGCAACGTGAACCGTAGCTCTGTACCCAACCAAATTGCGTGGTTTGAAAACCCGCCAGATTCTCAGCAAAGTATTCCACCATGTCGTTGCGTTCTGCTTCTCCGTGCACCAGCACGTCCAGATCCAACGCTTCCTGACGTTTAACCGCATCGGCAATGTGCCCTTTCAACGCCGTGATGTATTCCGCTTCCGACAGTTTACCCTGGCGGTAGGCGCTGCGCTGCGTGCGGATTTCACCCGTTTGTGGGAAAGAACCGATGGTTGTGGTCGGTAAAAATGGTAAGCCCAGCACTTCTGCCTGATGGTGTGCACGCTCGGCGTAAGGCGCGCTACGTTGCGCCAAAGCATCCGTAATTTGATTCAGCCTTGCCTGAACCTGTGGTTTGTTCACGTGAGTCGCGGTTTTACGCGCGGCAATCGGCTGGCTGTAGGTATCACAAGCCAGAATCGCAGCCTGATCGCCATCCAGCGCGCGGCCGAGCAGTGCCACTTCGGTCACTTTCTGCTTGGCAAATGCAAACCAGCTGCGCACTTCTTCCGACAGATTTTGCTCCAATTCCAGATCGACCGGACTGTGCAACAACGAGCAAGAGCTTGCCACCCAAAGGCGCTCGCCCAGCTCGGCTTTGACGGGTTCCAGTTTGTGCAGCAGCGTACTCAAATCCGCGCGCCACACATTTCGGCCGTTGACCACACCAGCCGACAAGACCCAGTTTTTCGGCAGTTTGGCGAGCACCTCATCCAATTGCTCTGGCGCCACAGATAAATCAATATGCAGACCGTTCACAGGCAGTTCAATGACTTTGTCCAGTGTGTCCTGCACTGAATCAAAATAGGTGGTCAGCAGCAGCTTCACGTCGCCCTGAATCACCTGATACGCCAGCTTGAACGCATCCTGCCAAGCTTGATCCAGTTCCAGCGAAAGAATCGGTTCGTCGATTTGTACCCAGGTTACGCCCTGCTTCGCCAGTTTTGCCAGAATCGCCTGATACGCAGTCAGCAGACGCGGTAACAATGTCAGACGGTCAAAATCCTCTTCCACCTCTTTACCCAGATACAGGTAGCTGACCGGGCCAAGCAGTACAGGTTTGACGTCAAAACCACTCTTGGCCGCTTCGTTCACCTCTTCAAACAGTTGCGGCCAGCTCACTTCAAAACTGTCGTCTCGGCTGAATTCCGGCACGATGTAGTGGTAGTTAGTATTGAACCACTTGGTCATGTCCGACGCTGCGCTGCCACTGCAACCGCAGCTGTTTTGCGACTGGCCGCGACCCACACGAAACAGCGTATCTAAGTCCGGAAATCCATGTTGATGACGTTTCGGTACATGTCCCAGCAATAGGGTGGTCGTCAACACATGGTCGTACCATGCAAAGTCGCCGGCGGTGGCAAAGCTCAGACCCGCTTCTTTTTGCAGCGTCCAGTTACGCTGACGAATATCACGACCAACGGTCTGAAGTTCTGCCTGATTGATTTCGCCGCGCCAGTATTTTTCCAGCGCAAATTTCAGTTCACGTTTTTCGCCGATACGTGGGTAGCCGAGGATGTGTGTAGTAGTCGCCATAGCCTGATTCCTTATTGTCATTAATTGAGTCAGACATCCCTGTGCTTAAATCAATCAAGATGTCTGGATGGCTAAACTATCTCGCTCGACTGACGTTTACTCAACATCCAAATATTCAACTTGTTTATTAAAAATATTCATGGTGCACTGGCTGTGATTCGTAAATACTCACAACAAATAGACGTCTAGATGTTTACAGCTCCAAAAAATCGGCGTACTTTAAATAAAAATTCATGTTGGCCCAGGGAAAGATGAGGAGAACTCATGATAGAGCTCAAACACTTGCGAACGTTAGTTTCATTGCGCGACACCGGCTCGCTGACTTCCACCGCCACCGCGTTGCACTTAACTCAGTCTGCGCTCTCTCATCAGATTAAAGATTTAGAAGCCCGCATTGGCGGTCAGCTATTTCTGCGCAAAACCCGTCCGGTACGCTTTACTTCCGAAGGTGACATTTTGCTGAAGCTGGCAGATGACATTCTGCCAAAGCTAGCCAAAGCAGAAAACGAGCTGGCGAGCTTAAAAGAGGATGTGAACGGACGCCTGCACATGGCGATTGAGTGCCACTCCTGCTTCCAGTGGCTGATGCCGGCGCTACGTGAATATCAGATTTCCTGGCCAAGTGTGGCGCTGGATTTCTCATCCGGTTTTGGCTTTGAACCCCTGCCCGCTCTGCTGGCGGGAGAACTGGATCTGGTGATCACCTCTGATATTCTGCCGCGCTCTGAAGTGCATTATGAGCCGCTGTTTGATTTTGAAATGCGTTTGATCACCGCAACCAATCATCCGCTGGCGGAAAAAAGCGTGATTACTCCGCAGGATCTGGCGGGGCAAACCATGCTCAGTTATCCGGTGCAAAAGCAACGTCTCGATGTGGTGAAGCACTTTTTGCAACCAGCCGGAGTGGAACCAGCTAAATGGAAACAGGCAGATAATACGCTGATGTTGGTGCAGATGGTGTCGGCGGGATTGGGGGTAGCGGCCTTGCCGAACTGGGCTATCAGTGAATTCTCCCGTCAGGGACTTATCACCAGCAAACCACTGGGGAAAGGTTTATGGCGCCGCCTGTTTGCTGCCACCCGTAACAGTGAAAAAGATAAGCGCTATCTGCAGGCTTTCTTTGCCACGGCGCGCCAGCAATGTAAAAGCCACCTTGACGGAATCAAGATGGCTTAATCTTTCTATCGTTCGACAGATTTAAACTGGTTGGTAAGCGGATCGTACTGAAAACCCAGTCCGCTCAGCTTATCCACCACATGATCCATATCCATTTCGTAAGTGACCACCAGCTCGTCAAAGCTGTCACACTCCAGACGCAGTTTTTCGTTCACAATGCCCAGCAAAATCACACTGTCCAACTTACCGACGTTACTCAGATCCATCTCCGTGCTCCTTCTTTCGAAACGCTTTCATTAAGCTTAGTTCGAAATTGACACCTGAACCGTGATTTTGCTCTAGCCAAACAAAAACGGCGCATAGCGCCGTTTTCTCGACGGTTACATCAGATACAAACCGTGAAAACCCGTCGCAGCGGCCAGCATCAGCAGTTGCGCCACTGCCAGTTGCACTTTATCCACCGTTTTGGACATCATGATGTGCCAACACCAGACAATAATGCCTGCTACCATCAGGGCGAAACTGATCAGCAACGGTTGGGTCAGCGACGCCAGTAGTTCCGCATCAAGGCGATGGGCAAACGGCACCACACACAAAGTGGTGAGCATTGCAGCCAGAATACCCGCCACTGGCAAAATGCGGTGAAACGCCTGCAGACGCGTGCGAGCAATGGTCAATAATAGGTGCGCAAACATCGCGCCTAGCATGGCCACCATCGCCAGAATTGACAGTGATGCAGCCCAGTTTGGCGCTTCCCCCATCAAAATCGCGACATAAGCAATCGACAAACCGTTGGCCAGATACAACACCCACAACGGACCTTCATCACGAGTCTTTTTAGTCTGCACTTGCGAATAGAAATAAAAGATCGCCGCAACAATCATAAACGCTTCAATTTTGACCGATGCCACCGCCAACCAGAGCACACCGATCGCGGGTAACACCTTGTGAATACGGCCACGCTGGCCCGGGCAGATTTCCCCTTTGACCAGAACCAAGGTCAGGATGATTTGTGCTCCCAGTAACATCGGAGCAAAAACAGAAAGCAGTGAATAAAGCATAAATCCAACAATCAATGGCAATAAAAACTGGCGCGATAATAGCAAACTCCGCCAGCGCATGCCTAGAGCATGTTGTCACGCACAGTTTGACGTTCACATTTCATCATCCGTGACTACAAAAATATAACAAACTTAATGCATATGATTAGATAGCACGCATTTTCCCGCTAAATTGGTTTTAAATATTTAATAAATCATATGGATAGGTATATAGTGACGCAAAAACAAGAACAGAGGTTGTTATGAAATACCGTCATTTGGCAGGCATTTTTGCTCTGACATTAGTGGGTTGCGCGAGTCAGCCAACATCCACGCCTTTCGAACCGAGTCAACATTGGGTAACACAAACCCTTGATAACGGGCTCACCTATCATCTCTATCCTGACAGCAACGAGTCGGTCTCCATCCGCTTATACGTGCACGCCGGGTCGTTCCAGGAAACGCTGCGACAAGCGGGCTACGCACATTATGTTGAACACATGGCATTCAACGGCAGCATCCATTACGAACACAATGATGTGATCGATATGGTAGCCAAAAGTGGCGGCCAGTTTGGTGCTGACCTTAACGCCTACACCAATTACTCGCAAACCGTGTATCAGTTGGATCTGCCGGACAACCAGCACATGGATGACGCGCTGTTGTGGATGCGTGACATTGCCGATGGCCTGACGTTTGATCCGCAAGAAGTCGAAAAAGAGAAAGGGGTCATTCTGGGCGAATTCCGTTTTCGTCGTTCAGAGCCAGATACGCTGTATGAACATTTCGCCGACGGCTCCGATTATCTGACCTACGATCCATTGGGCAATCGCAGCAACGTGCAAATGGCGACAGCAGACGGGCTACGTGAGTTCTACCAGACCTGGTACCAGCCACAGCTCACCGAAGTGATCATTACTGGCAATATCACCTTAGAACAAGGCGAGAAATGGGTGCGCCAGTATTTCTCAGACTGGAAGCAAGGCACGACGCCACGTCCCGCTCGCCCGGCGTTGTCGCAGCAAAACACCAGCGATCTGATTTACACCGCCTCGGCGGGTGATGCTCCGCGCCTGTCGCTGTTTTACCCGCAGGGTGAAATCCGTATTGCGGATCAAGAAACTTTGTTGGAATACCGTTTCGACGAAATTGCGACTCGCCTGATGGAACATCGCTTACAAAACGCGTTTTACAACGCAGCGCTGCCGACGCAGGACTTAGCCGCGTTCAATTACAATACGGACGATCAACGCTATACCGAGCTGACCATTGCGTTTCCGGTTGAGCAACGCGCGGCTTCCCAATCGCTGTTCCTGAACACCTTAGCGTCACTGCGTGATCATGGCGCAACTCAGCAAGAGCTGGACATGGTTCTGCAAAGTTACCGCGACGATCTGGAGAATTTTGATTGGTATCGCTCACAACTGACGCCAAATACGCTGGCCGATGACCGCGTCTATGCCATCAGTTACGACGAAGTACTGCCATCCGATTTGGAATACAAGAAAGGTCTGAAAGCACTGCTCTCCGCCGCCACACTCCAACGTATCAATCAGCATCTCAACACCTTTTTGACAGTGAATCCTATGATTGAACTGGTGGGTTCTGAGAGTGAAGATCTTAATACCTTGGAAAAATCGACCGACAGCCTGCGCCAAATCCTGCAACAGCCGGGACTGATGGAGACGGTTAGCCAGGTCGACACACCGTTTTTGTCTCCAGCCGCACCTGGCGATATCGTGCATACTCAGACCTTCAGCAACTATCCGGATCTGACGCAATGGACCTTGTCGAATGGCGTCGAAGTTTATTATCTGCGCAGCAGCCACGCGGGTGACGATGTTTACCTGCGCTATGCCAGCCTCGGTGGAGCGTCAGCTCTTCCACGCGACCTGTATCCTGCCGGCCAACTGGCCGTCAACGTCGCCAGCCGCAGCGGACTGGGCAACCTGTCCAACGTGCAGCTCAATAATTATCTGAAAGAGAACAACATCTACTTAGGCCCGTATATCAATGAAACGTCACACGGCGTGGAGATGAGTGCCAATAAGAAACAACTGGGCAATGTGTTCGCGCTGTTGAACCAACTGACACGTGAAATTCACGTGGACGACAATCAGCTGGCATCGGTGAAATCAGAAACGATTCAGGCCATTGAGCAAGACAAAGCGTCCCCGGCGGGTCAACTGCTTTACGCGATCAATCACGGCTCCTACACCGAAGGTTCTAAGCATTGGTTGTTTAGCGAGGCAGATTACCAACAAGTGACGCCTGAGCAGATTTATCAGGTCCACCATGAACTGTTCCAAAAGCAGCGCAACAACACGCTGGTGATCGTCGCAAACACGTCACCAGTCGAACTGCAAACCCTACTACGGCAATATGTGGGCAGTCTGCAATTTGATGCGGGCAGCACACCCGATTTTAGTGTCGGTTATCGCGATCCGATTCAGGCTCGTCTTGAGTTGCCGATCAATAACCACGCCAATACGCAGTACTTTGTTCGCATGATCGCTCCGGTACGCACCGCTGATGCCAAAACGGTATTCATGGACGACTTGTTGATGCGCATCGTCAATAAACGCCTGACCGCCGTTGTACGTGAGAATCAGAGTCTGGACTATTCACCTTTTGCGATGGCCGTAAACTCGGACAGTGAACACGGCGTTGACTGGATTCTGAGCGCTTCGGTTGAGCCGGCTGATGCGCAAAAAGTCGAAAACGCGTTCGATGAGGTGATACAAAGTTTGGCGCAGTCCATTAGTGCTGATGAAACCGCGATCGTCGCCAAGCAGTTGATTACCGATCTGAATAACATGCAGAAAAATGCCTCTGGCATGGCTTGGTATATTAACCGTTACGTGATCAACGATTTTGGCCTGGATGCCGCGCTGGATATGGAAGCGACCACGCGCAGCATTACGGCAAGCGATCTGACGCAGCGCGCTCAGCAAATATTTGGCGCATCAGCCACGAAACAGAAAGTTCTGATGACGCCTCAACCCGATGCCATCTAAGCAGGAACAAAAAAAGCGGTGTTAAACACCGCTTTTTTATTGTTTTAAATTCAAGTTAGTAGCGGCCCATACCATGGAACATGCCGCCGAATAACAAGCCAAAAATAGAAAAAATGGCACCGAGAATGATCATCGCAGGGATCGATGCAATAGCAAACTTCACCATAAAGATCACCATCGACATAAACGGCATTTTAATGTCCACCACGGTGACTTCTTGTTTTCTGTTATCCATATCTGACATGGTTTTCTCCTAGCACAACGTGAATGATTGTTAGCAGCCGGATTACGACTGTCTTTGATAGATATCGGGATGCCACACTTCCATAAATAATTCCGGTTTGGCAATCGATTCGAATCCATACTGAGCGTATAAGCCATGGGCGTCACTGGTTGCCAGCACCATACGGCGTAGCCCTTGCAGATCCGCGTGACTCACCACCGCATCCATCAATCGCTTGCTCAAGCCTTGTCCGCGATGCTCAGGCAAAATGAACACATCGGCCAGATAAGCAAACGTCGCCCGATCGGTGATCATGCGTGCAAACCCGACCTGACCAGCAGCGTCGTCATATACCCCAAAGCAGAGTGAATGCTGCAGCGCTTTTTCGACCACACTGCGAGGCACGCCTTTAGCCCAATAGCTCTGGGCCAAAAAGCCATGAATGACGTCCAGATCCAGTCTGGACGGTTCGCTACTGATTGAATAGTTTTGCATCCTGCTTGCTACTGTCATTTTTTGCTGTCTTCCCAACGCAGAGCTTCAACAACGGCATCTTTGGTCAGCGGCCACTCCAGTAAACTCTGCTGGTACTCACCCGCTTTCCCTTCGAGAGCCACGCCATAGCTTTGCAGACGAAACGCCAGCACCGCATAAAACGCATCCACAGCGCCCGCCTGTTCAAACATAAACGGTAGCTGCGCCTGATTAAATACCGTCGTTGCTCGTGCAATATCGGCTTCCAACTCTGGCGTCAGTTCTGTCAGCGGCTCGACAGGCTCAAGGCTGAACGGACACAACCGGCGCAGTGACAAAAAGCCCGAATGCATTTCAGCGCACAGACTGCGGGCGATAGCACGCTGCAACGCATCGCGCGGATAAAGTCCGCCGTCTGCCAGTTCGTTAAAGTACTCCGCAATCGCCAATGAATCGTGAATCACCGTCCCATCAATATTCAATGCCGGAACCAAGCCAGAAGGAGACTGAACCGCCAGATGCTTTTTGTAATCAGAGTTAGTCAAATCGACCACTTTGATACCCAGTTCAACGTTCGCCAAGCGCCCACACATCCACGCGCGCAGCGACCAGGTTGAACCATTACCCACTAACATTTCCATTTGAATTCCTTATCAATTAACGGCGAATGACTGTCACTCAACATACGAGATAAACGGGCTGAGATCCATCTCTTCGATCGCACACACCGCAGCGATAGTCGGATGGCCAGCCAGACGCTGAAGATAACGCGCCAGATTCGAAAACGTCAGTGGCGAACGAGCCACTGGCAGGCACCATTCCGCGAGCATAAACAGGAAAAAATCGCACGCCGTCAGCCTTTCTCCCACCAGATACGCATGTTTAGCTAATTGGCCATCAATCACCGCCAACGCATCACCGATGCGCTCATCCTGCGCCGCGACGACATGGGGAATCGTCGCGGGATCATTGGTATGACGCTGCGGGTAATAACGCACCATCAGTTCAGCCTGAAGCGTGTTATTGAGATACGCCAGCCATTGGTAAAACAGCGGACGGGCAGGATCTCCCAATTCCGGCATCAACCCGTGTTCAGGGTGCTGCTCACAGAGATGAATACAGATTGCAGAGCTTTCAAATATGGCCAGCCCCTTGTCCACCAGAGTCGGAATTCGCCCCGCCGGATTGAGCTTCAGATACTCAGGCGATTTTTGTGACTGAGTACGCTTATCCACCAGCACCAACTCATACGGCAGTTGCATGTAATGCAGCAGAAAATGCGGCGCCAGGCTGGCGTTATTCGGATAGTAATAAAGTTGATACACCGTAAGTTCCTTAGGTTGACGATTGAGGCTCTGCATGCGCGATACGTTGGTGCTCACGCAGTTGAGCGAGATGGCAGTCATAGAAGGCAATCGGACGTGCGCCGTGCTGCAACGCTTTCTTGTAGATGGTGGCCACAAAAATGTCAGCTAATGAAAAAGTGTCACCCACCGCGAACGGCGAATCGAGGCACAGTTTGAGCGCCAGTTTCTCTAGCCCTTGCGCGATCCATTGGGCGCGTAACTTACGTTTGTCGTGCTCATTGAGTTCCGGGCGAAGTGCCTTGAGCACACTACGGTTCTGCGGCGTATGAATGGATCCATTGACGTATTCGCAGATCTCGCGCACTCGGGCTTTGGTCATCACATCGCTGCCCAATAGCGGCGGATGAGGAATAAGCTCCTCCATACACTCAATGATGGCCATCGACTCCGTGATCACCAGCCCGTTCACCGACAATGCCGGCACATAACCAAGCGGATTTATCTGCAAATAAGTGGACGTCAGTTGCTCGCCAGTCACTTCCACCCGAGCATACGCAATGGCTTTGTACTTAAGCGCCCACTCCACTCGCTCCGAGCTGTTCGAGCCCTGCGCGCTGTAGAGAATAATGTCCATCGATCTCCTTGTGGTCCTTTCCATGATGGGATGTCGAACACGCCCGATTTGAACAACCATTGTGGCATAACGAAGAAAAATAAAGCGACGTTGCCCCCTCAAAAATATGAATCGATGCGCATTTACAAACCGAATAAAAGAAGCGATGATGCGCAAGCTTTTATCGTTCTAAACAACAATGTAATCGATTGAACTACTGAAAGTTTTGCCAGATAGACTCATTTTCTAAGCTTTACCCGGATCACAATTTTTGTGATTGCCCCAAGCTGTCGCACGGACAGCATTCGTTATAAGTTAAAGTATTAGTAACCTACGGCTATTTTTCGCTTCCACGCAGTTAAGGGATGAAAAATTTTGTTCAACACGTCCTCGACCAGTTATCGTCAGTCCCGCCTGCTTAAAGCTCGTCTTTATGCGGGACTGCTGTTTATTGTTCTCGCCTTAAGTTCTGTGGCGCTGGCGTATCAACTCGTCGCGCGCCAGATCGCTCTGCAGGCGCAAGGTGAAGCCACCAACGTGTTGGATCAACTGGACAACCTCTTCGCGCAACTCGACAAAGCGACCCAACATCTGGTGCCGAGTCTGAGTGATTCCTGTCAGTCACTCAAACCGCAATTAATGGAAGAAATTCTTAAGGTTCCAGGTGGATTGACCGCCACCAAACCACTACGTCTCGGCTTTTGCAACTCGTTGCGTGGGTATATGGATCAGTCGCCAGTGGCGGTAAGCGGCCCCTCCATTAGCCTGGATACCGGCATCATTGAGCCCGTTTCGGTCTATTACCGTGACAAGTCGCTGGTGTACGAGCTGTCGATGAACTACTTTCTCTATCAGTTGAAAATCAATCCCGATTTCATCAAGCCGACCCTGATCCTGGCCGACAAAGAGCTCACCACTGGCTATCCGGCCTCACGCCTCATCAAGGGCGAGTTGTTTCCATCCTCCAAATATGACTACACCATGCGCGTTCAATTCGATCAGAAGATGTATTTTTGGGAACTTGCGCAGCGCGTGGCGTATTACCTGGCGATCCCGTTTGCCCTGTATTTGTTTGCCAGCTATCAGTTTTATCGCTTTCTTTGTCAACCAGAGCGCCTCGCCAGTGAACTGGCACGCGGTTTGGCGCACCAGCAATTCAAACCTTATATTCAGCCGATCTTTGACTGTGGCGGCAGTCTGGTCGGCGGCGAAATTCTGGTGCGCTGGCATCACCCGAAACTGGGTATCATCGGGCCGTATGAATTCATTTCGATTCTGGAGCGGGGTGGCCTATCGCACAAACTGACCGAATCCCTGATGAAGCAAGCTGCCGAACAGTTGACCCCGATTGCCAACGCGTTGCCGGACGGTTTCCATCTGTCATTTAACATCAGCGCCGAACAACTGACCGACCGTAAGATTGTTCACTGCTGCCAGCGCTTTCGCCAGATGATCAACGCGCCTCACGTCCAGCTGATTCTGGAACTGACCGAACGCGAACAGGCGGTGGAAGCCGTCGAACTGATGGATACCTATCAGGCGCTCAAAGAGGAAAATGTGCTGATCTCGGTCGACGATTTCGGCACCGGCCACTCGAGCCGGATCTACTTCCAGATGTTTAAAGCCGATTACCTGAAAATTGATAAGAGTTTCGTCGATTTGATTGGTGAGAATGCGCTGTCGAATCACATCGTCAATAACGTACTCGATTTGGCTCGCCGCCTGAATATTCCAACCGTCGCGGAAGGCGTTGAACGCCCAGAGCAGTTGCAATACCTGACGGTGCATGGTGTGGACTTCTTTCAGGGTTATTTGTTCAGTAAGCCGATCACCATGGATGACTTCGTCGAGGATTACTGCCAGCCGGACTCTTTTGCCTCTGCCAGACGTTTTCCGGATTAAACCAAGAAAAAAGGGTTCTTCGCGGAAGCGTGGGGAAAGGTAAGTTGACAGACAGGGATCGGGTAAAC
>ERZ1673961.93-NODE-93-length-44430-cov-5.283899_pt1 | contig 44430 bp, 38 predicted proteins | sample MGYA00580189_ERZ1673961 | MGnify/ENA primary metagenome ERZ1673961 (study PRJEB41334, sample SAMN05608105) | rock metagenome | biome: terrestrial subsurface; feature: shale formation; material: shale | place: USA: Pennsylvania ... | reverse complement strand
AGTTACCTGTAGTGATTTCATCTAGTGTCGATTGAGTTTGCTGAATCTCCTCACAATGTATATCGTTAACTGTATGCAAAATGCCCTCCTGGAATTGTTGCTCTAAATCTTTGGCAATTTTACGAAACTCTCTACGGATATTCGCTCGTGCATCACGCATTGTAGTTCGTTGTTCTTCCTGTTTTAAATCATCATAGATTTGCAAACCAACTCCAATAACAGCCATTGCAGGCCCAAGGTAACGAGCTACATTACCAATATTCTTGGCAATATTAACTGCTTGCCATGGCTTAAATTTTACACCAAAAAATTTACCTACGATTTTTACGCCATTGTGCAAGGAGCTGCCAGATACACCTGCAGCACTGCCTAAGTTATTAGCCGTAGCATTCACACCTTTAGCGCTTCCACTGGTGAAATTCAATCCTTTTTGCGCCCAACTTGAAAGTTTTGCATAGCGATCGTTAGCGCCACTTTCATAATCAGAAATCTTTATCTGATCGCCAATATGGGTAATATTATCAGCCACATGACCCGATGAGATTTGGTCAATTGCATCATTTAAAGCTTTTGCTAGCTGGCTTTTCTCTAACTGTTCCAGTTCAGAAGTAACTTGCTCGACATGAGAACGGACTGTAGTAACAAAATCTTCTGACAATTTGTCTACTACAAACTTACAGCGCGTCTCAGCTTCATCTGATTTCGCTTTTACGGCATCTTCGGTACTGCTTTCACAGATCATTTCAGCTAAATCATCACCGAAACCAGAAACCTCATAAAGAGTACTATTCAGCATTTCGGTCATCTTGCGCTTTAGACGTAATTCTCCCTCTCTTAAAATAGAAAGCTTGCGGTGAAGTAGTTCTATCAACAGTTTTTATTCAGGGTTGCTAACCGATTTTTCTTCCCTAAGTTTGCGTACTGTTGATTGCATACTACTAAGCGGTGTCGTTAATTTACCTAAGAAGCCTTTCTGTTCCACAAAACTGTTAATAGATGTCACGAGTGCTTCAAAATTACTTTCTTCAAACAGATCCTCACGATCTTGTTCATCATCTTCTTCTAAGGCATCTAAATAACACTCGGCATCAATAAAAGTAGTATTGAAGTCTTCCGGTAGCATCGGTTCCAATACCGGAAGCAAGGACGAAATTTTAGTTTCTGCTGTACCACTGTCTCGAGCCATTTTATTGACTACAAGCAGGATTTCTTTCGCCTTATGCCGCTCAAACGCAAGTTGTCGAAAATGCTTGCCGATCACATCATCAAACAATTCATTCGTAATAACAAAGATTAAAAGGTCGGCCTCATCGATAGCCGTATATGTTGTCTGATCATGATCAGAGCGCCCAGCATGTACTCCAGGAGTATCGAGAACCTGTATACGGTTCCAATTGTAGGCAGTGACTTCATCAGTGCAAATATTAGAGTCAATTTTTATCTCATCATCGCCCGTCAGAGCTTTTAAAATACTCGACTTACCTGCATTGTATTGACCGACCAAAGCTAATTTAAGTACCACTTCCTTATCATCAAACATGCCTGTGATTTGCTCGGTATAAGATGGTTCAATGCTTTGTACAACGTCCAAGACTTTCTTGTGTATACGAGAGGTTTCATTCTTGAATGAAGATAAATTAATCATATTCAGATCCTTTTCCTTAATTTGATGCCACTACATTAATACGAAGGTTTAATAAAGCTGTTACCAATTTGATCCGCCATCCAGCTCGTCCGATAACTCTACCAATTGATATTTTTGGTACATACACAGTGGCCTGATTATTGATAATCTTCACTTTCGAATTAGCTATGTGGTTAATACCTAAAGCATGTGAAATCATATTTTCAGGTGTTCCGTCATAAACAACGGTGACAAATTCATTTAGAGATTGCCCAACCTGCTTCAGAAGTGCAGGATTTCTAAAATAACCATTGACTGTAAAGAAACAGCCTTCTCCTGGAATTCGAACAATTTTATTAATGTCTGGTGCTTGTTGGTCACTTACACTCAATGCACCTTGTTGAATAAGGCGGCGATTAACACTGCGTAATAGCATGTTACATTGCTGCGAACCTTGCTCTAGTGAATGACATAATTGATTTAGACCATGAACAAGCTCTTTTGTGTCTTTCAGCAGCCCCTGAATGACTCGGCTGTGGACATCTTTATTAAACCAGCTAACAATCTCTTTTTTTGACGCTTCTTTCTGTTTATCAATACTTGCTCGAATATCTTTAGCCACTTTCGTTTTCTGGTTTCTTAATTTCTTTTCACGAGAATCAGAAAAGAAATTGAAAATACTAAAGACTGTTGCTATCGCAGCAAAAGTCCAGCCAACTGGATTCCAAGAGTTAAAAAAAGCTATGGAAGCAATCCCCGATGCTATTGCCCCTCCCCAACCTGTTAGACGTTTATAGTCCAATGGGTCGTATGTGTTTTGGCTGTCAAAATTAAATTTACGCGAAAATTCAATATCCTGCTTAACTTCACGATTAAACTGCTCAACTTTGTTCTTCACGTCATCTTGGAGATCCGCCATTATCTTTTGTATACTGGCCTCAATCCCAGAACTCTTAAGATGGCTTTTCCAACGCCGATCAAAGTCTTTGCTCTCAATATTATCATCAACAAAAGAGCCTATTGTCTGCTTAAACGATGAAAAAATACCATCAACCTTTCTATCTACTAAGCTAGGCAGCTCTTTTTGATAATCATTGAACCATGAATCAAATTGTTTTCTTTTTTCATCAACGGTATTGGTGTATATCTTAAGCTGTTTTTTGTTTTCAATAAGATGCTGATCCAAAAAATCAAGGTGACTATAAGCACCATCCAGTAGTGATTGAATACGACGCACTGGACCATTCGTTGAGATTTCTGTGCTTAACAAATCAAAAAGATCTGGCAATCGGCTAGCTTTATATAGCCGCTCTGCTTCAGCTGGATCGTTTTCCTTCCCTGCTAAATAAGCCGCTTGAGCGTGTAACGGTACAATTTTAAGGCGATTAGCTCTGATGCCTAATTCATCCCTTGCTAGCTCTTCTAAGCGTTGAATGTGTCCCCGATTTTCTCTTGTGAAAAGAATCCTTCAGCATCTTTTAAAAAGCGTTTGCGGTGAATTCTTTTAGTTAGATCTTGCTTAACATTAAGCACGAATATTACGGGTTTATTTTTGGCGCTAAGCCCCTTAATCTCTTGAATTGTCGAGAGTTGCACACTATCGGAGCTTAACAAGAACAGAATAAGATCACTTTCTTCAACAATTGAATGGGCTATAGCTGTATCTTCTTCACCTCCCCAAGCCCCAAAACCTGGAGTATCTACAACTCGAAGGTTTTGCCATTCATATTCTTTGATGTCTCGGGTTGTCCTTTGGGCGCCTTGTCCTATCGTAGAACCATCACCACCTGTTATCGCTTCACGAATTGTGCTTTTTCCAGCCATTGTTCGACCAAAAAGCATAACTGTGAACTTTTCAAGTTTCTTCGCTCGTTGAACAATGGACTGCTTATGCTTGAGCATAGCCGAATCTAATTCATGATTCAGACTTCTTGATATTTCATGCAGCTTAATACTCGACGAATCTTTATTCCCAAGTAAGTTGTCACTTTGATTTATAACTCTTGATATTTGTTGCTTAAGACCAGCAACAAGATGATCCGTGTTTGTTAAATTTCCTTTAACAAAACGGTATTCTTCCTGTGCAGCAGCCTTACTTTTTGCAAGGGCATCAAGATAGTGTTGATTCATTTATTCATCCTTAAGCTACTTCGTGCTTTATGAAGAAGATCTGAGGCAATGACATTTAGAGCGCTCTCCCTACCCACACCAAGAAAATATTAATTTATTCATTAAATCAATATGATATAAAGATATTAAATGCAGGTAATAAATGATTTTCAAGTTATGGGTGCCACTTTGTAGCTAAATTGATAAGACTAATTTAAGAAGTTACGATCTGTTCAGCTAGGCATCAATTTTAGTTGCCTGATGTCTAAGCCTTGTTAAAAAATCACAAACAAAACCTAGTTAATCATGGTGATCATACCTTTTTAGAGATCTGTTTATCAGCGCAACTATAAGTTTTTCTGGATATCTTTTGTTGCTCATGAACACCTCTCGGTTAGCTATATGCTGCATACTTTGTATCAGTGGTTCTTTAAAACAAGGATTTTTGACAGTTAAAGTTTTTGTCTTGAATCTTTTATTTTCATAAATCTGATAATCTTGCATCAGTCACGGACACTAACTCTCGAAAAAACCTGATGCACTTATTTAGCTCTTCGCGCTTGACGATGTGTGCTTCAGTTCTATCGGTTTGAGCGCGATGAACAGCCTCCCCTCGTTTTTTTAGCCATGTGTTCAGCTGCGTTCGAGATTCATCAGCCGTTTTAAAGCTATTCCATACCCAAGCATCAGTAACATCAATACCAAAAAATTCTTCGAAAAGAGCTTTCGTTTTCTTAGAGCCTGGGTTGTTAAAATACTTAAGGTGCTCCTCAAGCCGACTCTCTACTATTCGTCCTAGTTGAGAGCCCATTACTACCCCATACTTGGCATCTACAAGTTCTTTTGCCACATCTTCTACATAGGTTTCCCAAGCAGTAAGAGTCATAATCAAAGTAGCTCTCTTGAGCACCTCTGGAGGTTGAGTATTTGAGTTGCACCCGTTTAGCTGATCGTAACATTCTAAGAGCTGTTCAGCGTCTGAGATAGCATACTCAAAAGTAGCTTTAGCTTCTGACATTCATCGTCCTGATTATCGTGATTATCGTGATTATATGCATATGGTAGAATTTACCACATATTTGCTTAAGTCATGATAATTAGGTTCGATAAAATTGAGTTACTTGAATAAGCTCGTAATCCTTGGTTGCTAATAGCGCTGAGGGTAGGCACGAATCGCTAACATGTGACTAACGTTTTAAATCAACCCACTCTGAAAAATAATGTATCGGGTCACAAATTTTATTCATTGAGGTGTAATGTGAGTTACCTATTTGAATACCGTGAACTTGTAATCCCTGCTTTTCTCTGCGATTGCCGATTTTCCTACTTAATCCCGAAGATACTGGAAATTCACCATCACTCACCAACAAGATATCAGCTTTGTACCACTCTTCTAAGTCACACTTTTCCAGCGCTTTGTTGAGAGGCTCTTCAGCATCTGTACCACCTCCAAAAGACATCGTCAGGAAGTTAAGTAGGTCATTAAACCCTGAAGCATCTAACGTCAGGTCAAGTTCACTAACCTCCTTCTTACTTCCAAAGAGATAAACGTAGCAACGCCGTTTTTCTCTATAGGCGACTTTCAAACATTCCAAAACCGTCGCTTTGGCAATGTTTTCTGGCAACCCCTTCATGGAGCCTGAAGTATCTAAGCAAATCACCATCGGGCCTCGGTTCTTATTGCTTTTATTGCCCTGTTTTTCACTAACGGACTCTTGCTCTAGTTGCTCTTCTGTTTCCAGTACTTCAGTTCCTTCCACAGAATATGAAAGTAAAGCATGTTTGTTATCTAGCCAAAAGCTAGTGCTGTTGTTGCGTTAGCTTCCTCTCTAGAAATTGAATGAAAATGTCATCTTCTATGTAAAACAGATCATAACCAACATGCTGAATACCCTCTTGCGAGATTTCCGTGATTTGCCCTTTACCATCGTTCTCGAGTGAAAACTCTCGTTGAAGGTTATACATCAACTGATTGAACCGAAGGTCAGTATTGTTGCTCCAAAGTTCCTTCAAAAGTGAAAGCGTAGTTTCTATTCTGTTAGGGTCACGCATTGATGTGCTCCTTGTGGTCTAACGTCAAATTACATATTTGAATTAATTTTTATGGTGTTAATTATCAGCGCCAAGGGGCAACACGTCTAGCGGACATACATCTTAATTGAGGTGTTCCCCAACGTATTACTGTTTAAAACCAATACCAAAATTTAACTCTAGTTTTGGTATTTCACACTTTTCTGGTCGTGTATTTGAGCGCAAATACCAAAAGTAACGTTGAATTTAGTATATATACCAAAAATATGCATAAATTTGGGTATCGCATGTAGAAAATGCAAGATGCAATATCCCTTCAACCAATTTTTATCCATTTTGTGCAGGAACCTGTTAACACCTAAAGCGTTGGAGGCGCTTTAGTCTAGAGGACGCACCTCATAGAGAAAGAGACAATATAAACCTGATTGATTGGAACGATATCTTTACTTAGTTATTACTTGGTCTTTTCCACAAATAAAAGCAAGCTCATCACGCAAGTTGCGTCACGCAACCTGCGTGATGAGCTTTTTAGCTCGGAGAAGGAATCAAGAAAGGTTTGCCATTAATGCACAGCACACTCTTGGACAGAAACGAGTTAGATGTATAACTCCAATCCGTTTCTGTCAGATTAGAAAAAGTATGTTGAAGCTATAGTTGTATGTTATATCCTGATAACTCCTGAACCTGGAGTTCTCAGCGCTTTTATCCATTCAGAAACCTTTTCCCCATTAACTTCCTTAATTGGGTAGCTTCGAGCTGAAATAGTAGTCCTAGCCCCTGGACTAAACTCTGATGTGGTAACTAGTAAGCCCGTTGTTGCTTTCGCTTCTAAAACGTCTGCATATAAGCCTTTTATTGTTACTTTATCGATCTTCGACTTATACCGTTTGCATTGAATGATAAATTCAGGGTGTATTTGAGCAGAATCATTCCAAACACGAACATCAACACCGTCATCATTGGTACCAGGTCCAAGTTCAACTTTATATCCTGATTGACTAAAACACTCACTAATTAATTCTTCGAATTTTCGCCAGTGGATTTCACCCAATTTAGCCAAGTTATTCGACAGGTAATTGATGAAGCGTTGATCTAAGAAAGTGCCATGTGAAACTACAGGTTGATGTTTCTCGAATAAATCATTTAGATCGACTATATCTTTCCATTCTTCCCACCTCCCTGCAGTATGAGGGCTATTCTGAAAATGAGCGTCGTACATTTTCATCAATTCAATAAGGTCACTCGCTCCAGTTTTTCCGTACCTTTCCATTGCTTCAGCTAGCATTGGCATAGGATCAACAGAGCTTTGACCGTTTTTTACTGCTAGTTCTACACCCAGTCTATAATGTTTACTGTAAATATTTTGAAGATCAGTAATGTAATCTAAACCTTTTTCTTTCATTGCTCTTATGAAGAACTGTGATTGTGTAAACAATCCTTGTCTTGGGGTATCAGTAACACCAACCTTATATAAAAGTTGGTAATATAAATCCTCGTAATCTTCAGAGCGAATAGCAAGCCCATTACCTTCAGATCTCAATATATCATCAGCATATCCAGTACCTGACAGTAAATCGCACATCTGTTCAATTGAACTAGCTAAACCTGCTTTGTAACCTATTATCTCATGGAGATGATCGGCAAGGTCACCAGGAGAAAACCAAATTCTTGCCATAATTCCTCGTAATTCACTGGAGGGTATAACGTTGCATCAAGACGTGAACAACGCAATCAACCAACCTTAAGCTGTTACTACCGCTTCCATTTCATTGTAATGGTGCTCATCTATTGTCTTAACCATGTCTAGGATTGTGTTCAAAATAGCGGGTGATTCACCTAACAAGCTATCTGCATTATCTTCCAGTTCTATCTCTTGGTTATGCGAGTACTTGTTTATAAAGCGATATACTTTTTCAACATCCTCTGACTTGATATCTGAATACCCTCGCGTACCATCATCTACCAACTGCCTAAAGTTACTTCTCTTCTTAGGGAGCTTGAAGCACAAGAATGATTCGAGTAGTTTTCTCGATAAGTTTGCGCACAGGTATACTTCATCAAGATTCAAATTCGCTTTGTCTTTGAATGAATACAGCTTTGAGAATAAGTAGTGATACTCAGAGTTGTACTCCGTCAACGTACCGCCAGCACTTACAATTTTAGATTTTCGAACACCGTCACACGTACTTTCAATTGTATATGCTCTTGATTTAATTATTGGGTCTTTACCCTTGGGGAATTTATTCTTCTTGAGTACCCAATCTCTGACTAACTTGAAGTACGAGAAGTTATGTGTCATTACAAATAGCTGTTTAGCGTTCTCGCAGTGCTTTTTCAAAAATGAATACGAATGGAACAAGTGGTTTGAATCAAAGCTAGATACTGGGTCATCAACAACCACTATAGTTTCTTTGATATCGTTATCATGCTCTTTAAGTTTTGTCACAAAATACACGAATGCTATTGCTGTTTTCTCACCTTCACTCAAGTTATTAGCCAGCTTACCAGTGCCATTACGAGATATTTTGTACCCTTTCTCTTTAGCATCAAACTCTAGCTTAAGTTCTGTACGCCCCAAGAACTTAGCAAGCTCATCATTGAAAGGGTCTACCGCAATAGATTCATTTGACAGCTCAGCCTCAAGCCTTACTACCTCTGTATTGATAGCTGTAATTTCATCACTTACTTTCTTAGCTTTATCCTGCTCCGCTTTTAACGCCTTTTTCTTCATGTCATAGTCGAAATCAATAACTTTCTCCGCAGCATAATGTAGCTCAAGAGCTTGTTTGTGTGTCGCTGTCACAGCTTGGAAATTACCTGACTTGTCATTATGCTCTTTCACACAAGCATTGATACTTTCAACAGCATTGTTGTATTCATCAATAAGACTCTGAGGGACATTTACAACTACCATAGAAACATCAAAAGGGTCATTTGTTTTCTGGACGAGGCAATCTTCCCAGCCCTTTACAATGTCTGAAACTTTTCTTCTAATTTCGTCGAGTGGAGCTATAGCTTTTTTATAAGCAGCTTGAAACTCTTCGAAAAAAGAATCTACAGCTGGAAGATCGATTTCTGGTAACGACTTGCAGTACTTGTCAGCTTGCGCAATTTCTTCCTTTAACAGTTTAAAGGCCTCGCTAAAGTGATTATTCAACGAAGTCAACCTAGACTCAGTTAGCGTACTTCCACAAAAGTGACACTCATTTGATTCATGCTTTTCGTGCAAACTTATACCAGTAGACACCCACGTTTGGACATCAGGGTTTTCTTTTAAAAAATCTATTACCTCATTTACAGCGGTCTTCTGCATTAATGCTTTCAGTGCATTAAAATCACTTTCAAAAAAGTCTGTTTGTATAGGTGAAATCGACAAAGAAATTTTTGGTTTTTCAACAGGAGAGGCAGATTTCGTATGATGAACAATGTCTTCCTCTGAAAGTACTGAGTCTGTGTCACTAACCCCCGTTGGGTCGGAAGTGATTAATTTCTCAAGTGACGTTTTGTTGTAGTTCAAATACTTACGGTCATCTGTTCCAATCACTTTCAAGCTTATCTTGATGCTCTTCGCCGTATCTGAGAGGAACTTATTAATTTCGGCTTCTAAATCACTGGCGGTCTTGGTGGCACTCTTCGACTCCTCTCGTTTTTGCTTCAACTCATTTTTCTTTTGGTCAAGTTGCTTACGCTCTGAGATTTTCTGTTTATCAACTAGAAGTATGCTCTTAACCGTACCGCTCCAATCAATGTTTTCTTGAATAAAGTCATTATTAAACGTTCGAACGTTGAGTGGATTGGTCTCGATATTAGCTTGTGTCAAAGTATTTACATTCGTTCCGTCAGTACTGTACTCAATATCAAAAGACGGAGTTTCATACGACAAGCTATTCAAAGACTTATTCTCAATACTTCTAAACAATCTTGAAAGCGTTGACTTTCCAGAGCCGTTCCATCCATAAATAAGATTAAACCTCACAAACTCATCACACCCAACATTCGTATGGTTCTCGTAGATTCCAAACGAACGAAGGCTCTTTATCTTACTGATACCATTAATCATTCGTGTCTATCCGCATATGGTTGATTTTCCAACTATCTCAACCATAGCCAGCATATGGACAATTTCAGTGATACATATCCAAAATCCAACTAAAACAATATATTTCATTCGGTTACTAACAGTTCTGTCAGTGTAGGAAAAAGGACAAGCGATGAGTTCTGGTCTTGCCTTTCATAAGTTCAAGTATTGAAAATGACTTTCTTACAACTTAGAAAGGGATAGTGGTAACAAGAAATGGGGCACTTTGGCGTTAGAAAGTGCCCACTGCGAAGGTTCTAGACAAAACTGTTTCAGCAACTTTGCTAAATTATCAATTAACGAATAACTACAGGTATGGCATGTTGCTTTACTGAGTAACCTGTGTTGATGAGGCAAATCACAATCATAAAATCAATATGTATAGACATATAGACTGTGTTGTAAGCACACGATGCATAGCAAGGCATAATGTGGCTTTTATGCGACAAAATCCATTTTGTCACCATTTTTTGGGGACATGACTTTAATTTTTTATATTTACAATGGAGGCAATTATATAGCGTAAGAAATTGAAATATATGGACAATTTAATTATCACCGCCGCCGTTAATGGCGGAATCACCCCAAGAAGTAAGAACCCCGCCGTCCCACACACGCCAAAAGAAATTGCAGATGCTGTCGTTCAGTGTAGTGAGGCAGGCGCCAGTGTCGCGCATATCCACGCCCGTGATGAAGCGGGTAAGCCAAGCTACAACAAAGACGTTTGGCGCGAGATCATCGAGCGTGTCCGCGAACGTTCCGACATTATCCTCAACCTAAGTACCTCGGGCCTCAACTTACCACACGGCATGCCAGAAGAGGAAGCCTGGAATCATCTTCAGTACGGGCCAGACATCGCTTCCTTTAACTGTGGGTCAGTGAATCATGGCGACAAACCCTTCATCAACAGCCCCGCACTGGCAAAAAAACTCGCACTGGCGCTGAAGGAGCATCAGGTGACCCCAGAGATAGAAATTTACCATTCCGGGGTAATCCACGAGGCCATCACCCTTCAGCAACAAGGTTACTTGGACAAGAAGTTGGTGTTTGCTTTTGCGATGGGCATTCATGGTGGGGTCCGGCCGACCTGCAAAGACTTGCTGCATCTGGTGGACTGCCTTCCTAACAACAGCATCTGGTCAGCCATCGGGATTGGGCAGGCGCAGTTGCCGCTGAACACCTACTCGATTTTATTGGGTGGCCATGTCCGCACGGGGCTCGAAGACAACATTTATTACCGAAAAGGTGAGCTAGCTACCAGCAATGCCCAGTTGGTGGATCGCATCGTCAGACTGTCTCACGAATTGGGACGGGATGTGGCCACTATCGATGAGGCCAGAACACTCTTAGGCCTAAACCCACAACCTGCCAAGCCCGACACCATCGCTGAGATAGCTGTGTAACCGCCTTCAAAACAAGGACTAGATAACGTGTTAACCCTCAAATCCCAATCTAACATTAGCCCGTACACCGTGGTTATTAAAGGCGCTGAACTGAGCGCCGGCAACCCTGTGGTGATCCTTTTGCATGGACGCCGCCAAACTACAGACGATATGACGAAACTGATCAACAAATTGAACTTGGCTGAGGCGACCTATTATCTGCCGAGTGCACCCGGCGCCACCTGGTATCCCCGAGGGTTCACCCGCGCTCTTGACGACAACCAGCCACAGTTAAATCAGGGGCTCGAGGTGATCGATCACGTCCTGCAAAACTTGCTCTCACAAGGCGTGAGCCGCGAGCGCATCTGGATCATGGGCTTCTCGCAGGGCGCGTGCATGGCGGCCGAGTTCATCAGGCAATCTCAACAGCCGATGGGGGGCGCCATTTTATTCACTGGTGGACTGTTTGGTCCTCAGTGCCCGACAGCATCGGATCAAAAGCCCGTGTTTGATGGCATGACGATGTTGCTCTCGGGCAGTCATACCGATACTTGGGTCTCCGCGGAACGTGTCACTCAGACGGCCGACTATTTTGAGCAGTTAGGAGCGAGTGTCCACCTTGAGATCTTTGCCGAGCGAGAGCACCGCATTATCCGATCGGAAATCGATCTGGCCAGAGGATTGATCACCGCCAGCTTCGCGGCGTCTCACAAGGAGGTGGCGCATGTCTAACGCGTACCTGTGTGATTTCGTCAGAACCCCGATTGGCCGCTACGCCGGTGCATTGTCGTCGATCCGCGCGGACGATCTGGCCGCCATCACGTTAAAAGCACTCACAGAACGTCACCCAACGCTCGACTGGCGTCGCGTCGACGATGTGATTTTGGGGTGTGCGAACCAAGCGGGTGAAGACAACCGTAACGTCGCCCGAATGAGTTTGCTGCTGGCCGGACTGGACACCCAAGTGCCGGGGTCCACTGTCAACCGACTGTGTGCGTCTGGGATGGAAGCTGTGTCTAACGCCGCGCGGGCCATCAAAGCGGGCGAAGCGCACCTGATCATTGCCGGCGGGGTGGAGTCGATGTCACGCGCACCGTACGTGCTTGGAAAAACCGACTTGCCGTTTGCCCGCGACGCCGAATTCTATGACACCACCATGGGCTGGCGTTTTGTGAATGCCAGATTGGATGAGATGTACGGCACCTGCTCGATGCCAGAGACCGCGGAAAACCTGGCAGTCAAATTCGGCATTAGCCGAGATGAGCAGGACGCGTTTGCCCGGTGGAGTCAGACCAAATACGCCGCGGCGCAAGAACGGGGGTTCTTCCGTCACGAAATTGTCCCGGTCGAAGTCGCGCGCAAACGTCAGAGCCCGTTGGTTATCGAGACCGATGAGCACCCCAGACTCTCCAGTCTCGAGACCTTGGCCAAACTCAAACCCGTGGTGCACCCACAGGGCTCCGTAACAGCGGGAAATGCATCGGGCATTAACGATGGCTCGGCGGCACTATTGGTCGCGTCGGAGCGGTCACTGACCGATCACCAACTGGTGCCCAAAGCGCGCATTGTGGCCACGGCGTGTGCCGGCGTTGAGCCCAGCATTATGGGATTTGGCCCGGCACCGGCGATCAAAAAGGTCCTTGAACTCGCTCAGTTGTCGCTGGATCAGATGGACGTGATTGAAATCAATGAAGCCTTCGCCTCACAGGTCCTCTCGGTGGTCAACCACCTGAGGATTGACGGCGACGATTCGCGCCTCAATCCCAATGGCGGCGCGATTGCGCTGGGCCACCCACTGGGCATGAGTGGCGCGAGGGTGATTGGTACAGCAATGAATCAACTCATCCAGCAACAGGGACGCTATGCGCTGTGCAGTTTGTGTATCGGAGTCGGCCAAGGCATGGCAATGATCATCGAGCGCGTGTAACACGCACCATCACGCCAGAGGGGCCCTGACTCGATAGTTTCGATCGAGGGCCACTCATCACCCTTTTAGACAACCCACTCTCAGGAGTACCATCCATGGAATTCCAATCCAACCACACCACCCAACCGGGGATCACCAAACGCCTGCGCCGTTTGCGGACTACCCCCATGATCAGAGCGCTCGTTCGGGAACATGAGGTTCAATTAAGCGATTTGATTTATCCGATATTTGTCGAAGAAACCATTACCAGTCCGGTGCCGGTCACCGGTCTGCCGGGATTGACCCGGCTCCCTGAAACTCAACTCGTCGATGAAATCCATGCGCTGGACGCGCTTGGGATCCGCTATGTAATGCCCTTTGGTATCAGTCATCACAAAGACGACATCGGGAGTGACACCTGGTGTCGAGACGGTCTGCTGAGTCGTATGATCAGCACGATTAAATCAGCGTGTCCGCACATGATGGTGATCCCCGATATCTGCTTTTGCGAGTACACCACGCACGGTCATTGCGGTGTCATGACCGATCAGGACGTTGACAATGATCAGACGGTGGTTCACTTGGTGAAGCAGTGTGTCAATGCCGCGCAAGCCGGGGCGGACATGCTCGCCCCCTCTTCCATGATGGACGGCCAGGTAAGGGCGATCCGCCAGGGCTTGGATGAAGCGGGATTTGAGCATGTCGCGATACTGGCACACAGCGCGAAATTTGCGTCGGCGTTTTACGGGCCATTTCGACAGGCAGTTGAGTGCGAACTCAAGGGCGACAGACGCACGTATCAGCTCGACTACGCCAATGCCAGACAAGCGCTCAGTGAGGCCTTGCTGGATGAACAAGAGGGCGCGGACATTTTGATGGTCAAACCCGGTACCCCTTACCTAGATATTTTGGCCCAATTGCGCCGTAAAACTAAGCTTCCACTGGCGGCCTATCAAGTCAGCGGGGAGTATGCGGTCATCAAATTCGCAGCGCAAATGGGCATCTTAAACGAACAGGAAGCAGTGTTGGAAACTCTGATCGGCTTTAAACGAGCGGGCGCGGATCTCATCGTCACCTACTTTGCGAAACAGTTCGCGATCTGGCACCAATCGGCGCCAAACACAATGTTAACGAAGGGGTAACGCATGGGCTTGAAAGACTACACCCTGTGCGTTTTCATCATGGCTATCTGGGGACTGAATTTTTCCGTCGTCAAACTGGGGTTGGATACACTAGATCCGATGCTGCTGACCGCTTTGAGGTTTACCCTGGCGGCCATTCCAGCGGTCTTTTTTGTTAAGAAACCCGACGTACATTGGGGATATCTGGCAGCCTATGGCCTGACGTTTTCAGTCGGGGTTTGGGGACTGTCCACCTGGGCGATCGGGGCGGGCTTATCCCCTGGCATGGCAGCGTTGCTTATTCAAACGAATGTGGTGTTCGGTTTGGGGCTGGGCTGGCTGTTACTCAAAGAGTCGGTGAGCCCGCTTCGATCGCTCGGGGCATTGATCGCATTGTGTGGTTTGGCCTTGAGCCTGACGGTGTCTGACGGTTCTGTCACGCTGACCGGAGTGGGGTTGATTTTGGTGGCGGCGCTGTGTTGGTCGATATCAGGGGTGCTGTTAAAGCAATCCAACACCCAACACGTGTTCTCGTTCAGTGTGTGGTCGATGCTCTTTGCGCCGCTCCCTCTGTGTCTCCTGTCCTACCTTCAGGTTGGGACCCAGGGCTTTACGGCTTTGGTGGACAATATAACCCTACCCGGTGTGTTTTCCATTGTGTACCAGGCATATGCCACCACGTTGTTTGGCTACTGGATCTGGAACAAGTTGGTGGTGTCTTACCGCTTGTCGCATGTGGCCCCGTTTACGTTGCTCGTGCCCTTTTTTGCACTGTTGGGTTCAAGCGCTCTGTTTCATGAGGGCATTTCTTCACAAAAAGTGGTAAGCTGCGCCCTGATCGCTTTAGGTTTGTTGATTGGCAGCGTGCCTGCCGCCAAATTCACCGTGCTAGCACAGCGTCTTAGATAAACGCCATCCCACGAGTACAACAAAGGAAGGTTCGCATTATTACTCATCGTCAACCGTGTGTTCAGACCGCACGTAACCTTATGAATCTCGTCTGGAATGACAAGATGACGGAGGCCGTGACGGAAGTGATGACCTCCCACACCGTGATAGAAAGTCCTCTTCAACTATCGGTAGGTTCTAACTCCTTTTGCGAGACGCTGAGCGTGTGGCTGCGCGCTTTTCCTACATTAGAGTACAAAGAAAACCGCGTGATCACCCGTAAGAACGACATTGTGATTGAGTGGACGGCGAAAGGAAAGCATTTGGGGGAGATCTTAGGTGTGTCGGCTACGGGGAAAGATCTGGTCTACCAGGGCAGCTCACAACTGACGTTTGTCAATAGTAAAGTCAGCCATTACGCTTCGGTCGTGGATTCCCAAAGTATACTCAACCAACTGATGGGCCGTTATACCACTCGCACGGAGCCTCTCAAGCCGAGAAGCGCTTCAGAAGAGCTGTATGCGGTCATCCCACAACTACTTTCCCCTTTCTTAACCCAGCGTCAGGTCGAGTGCCTCTCACTATCGACACTGAGTTTGTCGGTAAAACAAGTGGCGGCAACGTTGAACATTAAAGAGAGCTCCGTGCAGACACACCTCAAGCGTGCCTTCGAACTGCTGAACGTCAGCAATAAAAAAATGTTCATGGCGTACATCTGTGAGAACAACACAATTGAACTCTTAGTCAGAATGGGGATCTACCTGAAGCAAAGCATCTAGCACACAACTCAAAACCAAAAAGTTAGCAGTAGAGTTAAGGAGTTAGACTGTTCTGAGACATAACCGTGGATGTGCTGACTCCGGATAACTTTTAGTAAGGCAAATACACACCATTTAAGTAAATAGTAGTATTTATTCTAACCAACTTCGGGGCACAGGCTTTTCAGGAGAAAAGCCTGTATCAGCAAGCCTCAGCAGTCTGTTTGCTCTGAGAGCCTCAGAGCGTCTTCCAGTTCCACTCCAAGGTAACGAATAGTGTTATCTAGCTTCGAGTGCCCCTGTAAAATCTGTACCGCTCTGATGTTTTTTGTTTTGGCATAGATCAAGGTTGCTTTAGTACGGCGCATGGAATGAGTGCCATAGTAGTCCGCATTCAATCCAAGTTTTACTGCCCAGTTCCTGATAATCGATCGATAGAATGAGTAGCTGATAGGTTGTCCTTTTCGGCGACCACTTGGAAACAAAAAACTGCTTGCCTCTAAGGATGCCGAGTAGATCCATCGGCTAATACTTTGTTGCGTTCTCGGGGTAATCTCGTAGTGGACGTCGGTGCCAGTTTTTTGTTGGATGCATTGAACCCTTTCATAGATTACACCTTGCGAAGAAACATCATATACATGCAGCCTGAGTAAATCACTTGCCCTTAATTTGCTATCAATGGCTAAGTTCAATAGTGCAAGCTGCATTAGGTCGCTTTCAAGCTCTAGCCTAGTTCTAATTCGCCAAATTTCTTCCAACTTGAATGGTCGTTTAATGCCGCTGCATTTTCCTGAAGATAACTTTCTCATGTTGACCTCCTCTTCGATATTATTGGTCAACATAAAGTCTGGCTATAAACTGAAACTGTTCCAGCCTGATAGCCATCGATCACGCAGTCGTTCAGGGTGCTCAGAATCATCCGTGGACAAAACCTTGTTAAGCGCTTTGCTAAATTAGCACTTAACGAATTACCTTCAGTACTGCAAAACCTGTAATCAGATAGCAAAATTGGCTACTTCACTATAGTTTTAAATCATTTTTAGTCACAAATGGGTGCTTTAGAGCTATCTCATAATATAAAGTACAATTAACTTTATTTATGCAATGGATATCATTGCACCTGCACGCTGCAACATTTACAAAAGGAATATCAATGCCTGAAACTACTGAACCCTACCAGTTAGTATGGATTGTACTAGCGTTGTTGACTTTTACTTTCTTTTTATCCACTAGCTCTGCTCAAAAAAGGCGTAGAAAGCTTCTCGAAGATATTGAAAAAATAAGGAAATCTCTCGCTGAAAAGTCCGTCGAGGAAATAGTTAAAGATTTGCAGAATAAAATTGGCGACATTGAGACCAAAATTGAACATGGAAGGCCAATCTATTCACGACTCAAAGACGAAGTAGCTAAAAACAAAGAGCAAATGAAATTCATTAATGTCGGCCTCTTTCCACCCACCTACAAGTTTGATGATAGCCAGTCACTAAAAGACAAAATTGCCGCTTGCATTGAGCTTCAATATCAGGTTATCGAATCTGGTCGAGCTACAAGTGCTTATTCAGACTGGGATTGGTTTGGTAGTAAATCAAAGGGGGCGCAAATGGTCACTTCATATCAAAGCCTTCTTCTCAAAGCATTTAATGCCGAGTTCGATATGATTCGAAAGAAAATGCGCCATTCAAGCTTTGACACCGCCTTAAATAAGCTGGACAGGCTAGAACAACAACTGGAGAAGCTCGGTGAAACAGCAAACGTCGCCATTTCACAAGAATACTTCAATTTAAAGGTTGAAGAACTATCCATCTGGCATAAAGAATTACTTCACAAAGAAAAAATTAAGCAAGAAAAGAAGAAACAACAAGCACTACTGAGAGAACAAGCTAAACAGACTAAGCAATCTGGTGGTGATACGGACGATCTAGAAGATGAAATTTACTATAAAAAATCAGATCTTATAAAAGCACAAAAGCTTGCTAAAGAACTTCACGGTGCAAGTGCTTTAGGTATGGAAGAAAAGATTTCCAACATGCAAAAAGAGATCGAAAAGCTAGAAAGTAAGTTTGAACGCGCAACCTCTCAGGCTCAAATTACAAAAGCTGGTTATATATATGTAATTTCAAACATTGGTAGTTTTGGAGAAGGTGTTTTGAAAATCGGAATGACTCGCCGACTAGAGCCCATGGATCGAGTCAATGAGCTAGGTGATGCCAGTGTTCCATTCAAATTTGATGTGCACGCCTTAACCTTTGTAGAGAATGCGCCGAAAATAGAGAAGGAACTTCACCGCAAGTTCAATAAAACACGTGTGAACATTGAAAATCACCGCAAAGAGTTCTTCAGAGTGACACCTCAAGAGGTTGCAACAGCAATGGAAGAACTTGGTATTGAATGCGATTGGTACTTTGATGTAGAAGCCAAAGAATATCGTGAGAGCCACCTAATCAGAAAGGCTCGTAAACAAGAAGTTGTGGAAACAACTTCTGCTTCTAGCCAATTGCCACAGTCAATTTAAGGGGTTTCCTATGTTCGTTACTATCGCCTTAGCTGCGTTTACTGTGCTCTCATTGATTTTATTTATAAAGTCTCGTTCTTCACTGAAAGAACTACAACTTCAATACGACGATATTGAGAAAGTTTATGCCCCAGCGATTGCGAAAGAGCAACTGCTTTCAGATATAGCAAAAAACTACCAAGCTCTACAAGAAAGTTATAACAAAGAACTGACACTGCTGAAAGAAGGTGAAAAACAGCTCTCTTATTACTACCTTGGTGTTGGCACCACTGACTCCATCTCTTACGTCAACCTATCACAATCACGTGACCTAGATAGTCTTGAGAACAGACTCGCTGAAACTAAGATGGCAATAAAGCAGCTCGTTAGCGATAAACGGGCATGCATCTGCTCTATGGGTAACAACGTCGCTTTGAATGGTAAGAAATCAGACGCTAAGAAGCTGTTTAACAGAGAAATCAAATTGAGACTACGATGCTTAGATAATGAGTTTAAAGCAGCTTCAGTCTTAGTTGATTGGAACAATATCAACCGACTTATAGAGCGTACTCAAAAAACCTTTAAGGACATTAATTCTTCAGCAGACTTAGTTAAAACACACTTAAAAAATGAGTATTTGCAGTTGAAAATTACGGAACTAAGGCTTGGCTACGAGATTACCCAAATCAAGCAGGAAATTAAGGATGAAGAACGCCAAGAACTTCAAATTCAAAGAGAAGCCGAACGAGAGGAAAAGCGAATTAAAGCTGCTGCCGAGAAAGCAGAGAAAGAACGACAAGTTATGGAGCGCCTAGTTGCTGAAGAACTTAGTAAACTTGAATCCAGCAGTGCAGAGCAAAAGGCTTTGTATGAGCAGCATAAGCAAGAACTAGAAAAGCTTCGTGAAAAAGAGAAAAGAGCAGTATCACTAGCTCAGCAAACGAGAGCTGGTTATGTGTATGTAATATCAAATAAGTTGTCGTTTGGCGATAGTGTCGTCAAGATAGGAATGACACGACGTGCTGACCCAAATGACCGAGTAAAAGAGCTAGGCGATGCTTCAGTTCCTGAACTATTTGATGTCCACGCCTTCGCATTCACTGAAGATGCGCCAACATTTGAACGATTCTTACACTCTAGGTTTGCCGAGCAGAGAGTCAACCTTGTAAATGGTAGGAAAGAGTTTTTCTTCGTTTCCGCTGATGAAGTCCTCGAAGAAATGAAAAACTATGAAGGTGATTATGAGCTAAATGAGGTAGCCGCATAATTTATGCTAAAAACAGTAAATAGTCTCAGGCGAACCATTAGTCCGCCTTTTGCTGGATATTGTTCCTTGTGACAAGCTTGAGAGTATAGTGTTCATTCCCAAAACGGAGGAGATAACGTATTGAAAGCAGGAAAAGCTAGACAGAGTATTAGACGATTCGATGACTATTCTCAGGATCTTTGTTATTCAGATATGAATAACTTCGATGACAGATTAGCTCTACTCCTAGAGTTCATTCAAGGTGATGAATTATTTCTAGATATTCATAATCAATTAATAAATAACCCTAATGTCGATTTCGATAGCTGGTATCAAGAGAGAAAAGCTACAGAGTCTGGTATGCAAGGTAGCGGTTCTTTGATCTTCCCTACCAACACCGATGATAGGCTATCTTTGATGTATCAAGCTTTAATTAAGATCGGAAGCAATGAAATAGATGTTCTAGACTTCTCCATTTCGTTCTGTGCTTCATCCTCGTCACGAATCGATACGTTTATCTCTTTCTTCAATGAGAACGTTACTCAGCCTTTAATGAGAGAAATTGGCTACAAACTTGAAGACATCCAATTCGAGCTTCCAGATGATGATCGACAAGAGGTTACTACTCCTATAATTCAGGTTTTTCACCATGCTGAGAATGTGATTAACCAGAATATCAACGGAAACAATAACAGCCCGACAGCGACCATCAATATTGATAATGCAGAGCTTGAACGGATGTTTTCAGACCTAAAGCAAGCCATCTCTGATCTTCAGATTACCTCCGAGGATAAGCAAGATCATCTAGAGACGGTAGAAGCTTGTGAAGATTTAATCAAAGCAGAAAAACCTATGGTAAAAGCAGCTAAGAAGCTCCTATTCACTCTAATGCCTTTAGGTGCCAATGTGGCTACGATTGTTACTGCAATCTCAGCATTCATTGCATAAGAAGGAGGTCTGGTGCTGCATTCATTGCAGTCAACCATAAATTATCTAAGGCAAATTTGTTGACTGACGATTGCTCTCTTGTGAAGGCTAGCACGAAATGGGGCACCTCTGTGCTACGAAGTACCAACTGTGAAGGTTCTGGACATAAATGAGTTACGAAAAGTTAAATATTAACAACTCATGAATAACTACAAGTATGGCAAGCCTAGTTGCACGATAGCAGACTACTCATTTCATTCAGCTTGCTGTTTTAGTATTGCTTTCATCTCCCGAAGCTCTGCTTTGAGAGTATCCACCTCTTCTAGAATCTGAACTTCCATCTTTCGCTCGTCAGAAGCGTCCATAATCCATGAGGCTAAAACCGCGGTAAAACTACCAAACATACCAACACCGGTTGTAATCAATATTATGGCAACGATGCGACCTTCCAATGTGACCGGGAAAAAGTCACCGTAGCCAACCGTAGTGATAGTGACGAACGTCCACCAAAACGCATCACCGGCGGTATGGATGTTGGCCCCCGGCATATCCTTCTCGAGATAAAGGATGTAAATCGAACCAAACAGCATCATCATTAGCGAAGTCACCACCATGAAATGCAGTGACGTCGAAGCCTTGTTTTCATTGATTGCATGAGAAATCATAGAGATAGACTTGATTGCACGCACCAAACGAAAAACTCGAATTAAACGTGCAAGCTGATTCATCTCCATTAATGGAATACAAGAAATCAGGTCAAGCCAGCCCCACTTCATATACTCAAGCTTGGACGGCGCCGCTCGGTACTGCTGAACAAAATCAATAAAGAAAATCGCACAAATAAATGTATCAACATAGATCAGAATTTGTAGGACGTCAGGTGGCAGGTTAAAGACAAGTTCAATTGCCAGGGAAGCAACAACAAATACAGATAGAACCAATACTGCCAGTTGAAAGCTGGTAATGTGTTCAGGTACTTTGGGTCGATACATAGTAGCAATCCATTGAAACATTTAGCCGAGCTACCTTGAAGACGAAAACGCTCAATCGAGTGCTTGGTTCGCCTCTCGAGTCAGAGTCTTAAATGCGGTTCTCACCGGGATCAGGATCTGAGAGAACAAGGCCGCTCCCCATAGAAGGTTAGCCACGATTGAAGGAACAAATGGCACGATAACCAAGGTCACGAAGCAAAGCGTGATGCCAAAGTAGCGAACGTTCGCAGTAGCAAATCGGTGGGCGGTACGAAGCTCGATAACATTTTGAATCTTAAGTAAGCAATACAGGTAAGTTGCTAAGCCCAAACAGCCTATCAATGCATATTTGAACGGGTATTGATCCATAAAACCTATTTTGACCTCTGCTGACAATGCGACGCCTATCGTGACCGCAGACAGCATCAAAAGCAGATGAGAGACCGTCCACTTAATGAATGTGTTAGGCGCGTTGTCGCGCGGCTTACCATTGCCTACAAAGTCAAAATATGTCCAGCACAATACGAAAATTGATAGGCCGCCAAACGCGTAGTTAACAAATACGTCGCCAACCACATCATCAATGCCTTTTTCCGCAAGGGTGATAACAAGCTTAAAGAAGCCTTCACCTGCAACAATCAATAAAAGCAGCGCAAAGCGCTCAGCCATATGTCCAAAGCGTGGTAAGAAGCGCTTATTGTTCAGTGCACCCAATCTCGGAGCGACATACAACGCTGCTAAAACCAGCATGCCTACTGCAAAGGCCATATAACTGTATGGCGCAGACAGGAACGCGCTGATTAAAAAGATGACTGAAGCAATAGCAAAGCTTCTAGACATATGACTTGGTAGGCATCTTTCACTTTCTTCTACCGTTTTGGCCCTAAAATAGAGCAGCGAGATTATCGCTCGATTGAGCGCATAACCTACCGCAAAGTACATCCACCCTGCGCCACCAATATGCACGATAGCGGATGACATAATCATAATGGTGACAATCTGCGCTGCCATAATGTAACGGTGTTGTACATCAGTGCTGACATAAATCGAGTTAAAAAGGCTGATGTCAAACCATGCAAACCAAACAATGATAAATAGCAACGCAAAAACGGCGAATCCGCTAAAGCCAAGGTGATGACTTAAGTAATTTCCCAGCACGAAAATCGATACCACATGAGCCAAATCGTAAAAAAGCTCAATCCAGTGCACATGATCACTGCTGCTCTCCGCATCCAGATGATGCTTGGGTTTGCGCCATAATGGATGTTTCTTGGCTAAATCCATAAAGTTACGTCCTTTACAAAATCACTGCGCTAAGCCGCATGTTCTGTTCAGTATGGTAACCCCACCAATATTTTCAATTAGTATACTTTTGGTAACCTTTCATCACCTACCCATTCATGTCCCCACTCCAATCTAAAAAATTAAAGCCATATTAAACATACACTTAACCATATTTTAATCGTTCTTAAAGGTGGTTACTAAAAGTTAACTAATTGCACTCGTAATGTAGGTAACCATAATAAACCGCAACACAGCGAAATCATTATTCGCTCGGTAAACATCCAAATATTGAAGGGTTAATATCATGAGTAACGTTCTAATCATTAACGCACACGAACCATCTCCATTTTCTGAAGGCAAACTCAATGCGGCTTTAGTTGAGAAAGCTCGCACCCAGTTAGAATCAAAGGGCCACGAAGTTCGCGTAGTGACAATGCAAGATGACATCGTCGTTGACGAGCAACTGGCGAACTTTGAATGGGCAGATCGAGTGATCCTACAGTCACCTGTCAACTGGATGACGATTCCATGGTCTTTCAAGAAATACATGGATGAAGTATTCACTGCGGGGATGGGTGGTGCGCTGTGTGCCTTTGATGGCAGAACGCCGGAAGAGCCAAAGAAAAATTATGGAACAGGCGGCACTCGTACCAATACCAAATACATGCTGTCTTTCACATTCAATGCACCAGAAGAGTCATTTAATGATGATAGCGAATACTTATTCCAAGGTCGCAGTGTGGATGATTTGATGTTCCACATGCACGCAAACTTCCGCTTCTTTGGTATGACTGCATTGCCAACCTTTGCATGCTACGACGTGATGAAAAACGCCGACATCGAGAACGACTTTGCTCGCTTTGAAGCGCACCTAGACGCACACTTTTGAGGAGGTTTTTATGAGTACTGAATTTACTTATTACACTGCAGAAACGGCTCCTGAAGAGTCTAAAGAACTGGTCGATCAGTCAGTAAAAGGCTTCGGTATGCTACCAAACTTGCACGCGGTTCTTGCTGAAGCCCCGGCTACCTACGAAGCTTACAACACGGTCTTTGACCTGTTTATGAAAAACACAACGTTCAGTCCATTGGAGCAACAAGTGGTCTTTATGACTGCAAACTTTGAAAATAACTGTCACTACTGTGTTCCTGGTCATACATGGATGATGAAGGCCGGCAAAATGCCAGATGACGTGATTGAAGCATTGCGTGAAGGTACCGCCATTCCTGATCCGAAGCTACAAGTACTGCATGATTTTACTAAGGCACTGCTTGATAACCGTGGTCATATCGGTGATGAAAAACTGCAAGCATTCTTCGACGCTGGATTTACTAAACGTCAAGCGCTGGAAGTGCTGACTGGCTTATCTGCTAAGCTTATCTCAAACTTCACTAACGCATTGGCACACACTCAGCCAGATGCGCCATTCCAGAAGTTTGCTTGGACGCATCCTAACGAACGTTAAACTCAGTCAAAGATAGCAAACGCAAATCAAAGCACTGTTTGCCGCGTGAGCACAGTGCTTTGAGTAGGTAACTGATATGAATAATACCATTAAGCTCGACATTATTAGTGATGTTGTCTGTCCGTGGTGCATCATCGGATATAACCATTTAAAAGAGGCTATCAAACAGCTTGGCATTGAAGATCGTATCGATATTGAGTGGCAGCCTTTTGAATTGAACCCTGATATGCCTGCTGAAGGTGAAAACCTTCGAGAGCACGTTGCTCGTAAATATGGCAGTAGCGCAGAGGAAAGTAAGAACGCGCGTATTCGTATCGCCAGTATTGGTGCGGAGCATGGCTTCAAGTTTAACTACTTTGATGAAATGAAGATGGTGAACACATTTGACGCTCACCTTTTGCTCGATTACGCCAGGAGTATGGGCAAGCAAACCGAGCTAAAATTGCGTTTATTTACCGCCTTTTTCAGTGAGCAGAAAGACGTCTCTGACCTTGAAATTCTTAAGCAAGAGCTCACCTCTGTCGGCCTTGACCCAGAAGAAGGAATGCGCTGGCTAAACGACGAACAGCGACGCAGTTCAGTCCGCAGTGCAGAGAAACAATGGCAAAAAATGGGCGTGTCGAGTGTGCCAACGGTGATTTTCAATAGAGAACATGGTGTTTCAGGGGCGCATCCCGTAGAAGGCTACAAACAGATCTTAACTGAGTTAATGGCTCAGACAAATCAAAGCTAGGTTACTAAAAGCATACTGGTTGCAACTTGTTTTTTAGTGGCATATCTTTTTTAAACTCGTTGTGACCTCAATCCCAGGAGCCGAGATGACATACTCACAAAAACTCAAAGCGGGTGACGCTTTTCCTACATTAGAGGCAACAAAGCTTGATGGAACCAAAGTCAAGCTAGGTCAACCTCAAGGTGATGCAACATGGCAAGCGGTGTTTGTCTATCGTGGCAAACACTGTCCACTTTGCACCAAGTACCTCAATGAGATTGAGACCTATAAGCAGGCCTTTAGTGAGGCGGGCGTTGATATTCTGGCTGTCTCTGCTGACTCGAAGCAACAATTGGAGCAACACCTAGAAAAGCTCGATATCAGTTTTCCAATTGCCTATGGTCTTACTGAGCAACAAATGAAGACTCTGGGGCTCTACATATCGCTACCACGCTCCGAAGCTGAAACCGACCATAACTTTTCAGAGCCGGGGTTGTTTGTGATCAATGAACACGGCAACTTACACGTGGTTGACCTGTCCAATAACCCGTTTGTCAGACCTGAGCTCGGTGCACTGACCCGAGGTTTGGCATGGATTCGTAACCCAGAAAACCACTACCCTATCCGTGGCACATTAGGCTATTGAACCTCCAGTTCGAAAGACAAAAAGGCAACCGTTTTGGTTGCCTTGTTAGGTTAAAGTGAGAGATAGATGAATGCTGCTCACGTTATTTTAGCTGCACATTGTTGCTTTCAGACCATTTTCTCAACTCATCGAGAATCGTTAACGCACTGCGCCCAAACTCGGTGAGTTCGTAACTGACTGCCAGCGGTTTTTCATTGAGTACACGACGTATTACCATGTTTTCACTTTCTAGTTCTTTTAGACGCTGGTCGACCATCTTCTTGCTTGCACCGCCTAACATTCTTGAAAGATCATTGAATCTCACAGGGCCATCTTTCAGATGGTAGATAATCGAGCCCTTCCATTTTGAACCCAAAATCCTCATGCCTTTTTCGATCGCGCAAGGCTCGGTACAAGCATCAACAACGCTCTTACGCCCTTTTGGGTCAACTTCAACTTTTGCTTTCATACAGCCCCGCGTCATTTTGAGAAGTAACGTAACTTATCAGCAATGGTAATAATAACGTCACTCAGAGTTTTTGAATACGCACATCGAATAGGTGCACGAGTGGTCCCTAATTGAGAACGTCTACCGGTATATTTTAGTTTCCTGAAGATTGAATACAATTAGTATACTTTTAGTAACCTAGTTCATAACGGGCTGAAACAACTAACATGAAAATCTCCATAAATAGTCTGTACAATTAGTTTTTCTTCGGCCATTTCGACAGATTTTTCTCGTCACAATACATGGCTATAACTTGTTTAGGGGCAGATCTGAGCTAGCCACATCAGCTAGCTCGAAGATGGACAAAAATCGTTTAGTGCTTATGCACTAAACAGTTGTCTTAAGATAAGTTATTTCAGACAAATCGTAGTTAATGGCTTCAGGGAATAGCCTGACGACCAAATTCTAATTGAAACATGCTGTGCGAACCCTCGCGCAAAGTGTTGTGTAACTCTGATAAACCAATAAACAAAGAACTACCGAAAAATTCACATCAGTTACCTATTTGTAGAGTGACTTACCTCTATAAACTTCCTGCGAACATACTTTAAAAACCCTCGCTCATCTCATAGTGTACTGCAGCACGTTTATCGATTCATTTCGTCAGTTAAAGTAGGCTCTCATCCGTTCTTAGTGACTGTTTTGTAACATAATGGTAGTTTGTACAATCTAAAAACGGATTCGTTAAAAAGTTAAGCAAAGGGAAAATAAGTGAACAATAGTAACTGGGATGATTTGAAGTTTTTCTTAGTGCTTTATGAGACTGGCAAAGTAAGTACAGCTGCTCATAGATTGAACGTAAATTATGCGACAGTTTCGAGACGTATAGATCGATTGGAAGATTCTTTAAAACTGAAGCTATTTAACCGTACAAATGATGGATTTACCTCAACAATTGAAGGCAAGCTTTTATACGACCGTTCGGTTGACCTAAGAGATAAAATCAACAGTCTATCCGAGTCACTTTCTCCTGTAACGAAATTTAAGCAGAATGCTAAAATTTCTATGGTTCCGTTTTTGGCAGAACATTTTGTCATCGAAAACTTGAAGAAGTTACACGCACGATTTCCCGAACTGAGACTTGAAATTGATACATCAAATCGAAACGTGAATATAGCAAAGAAAGAAGCTGATATCGCATTGCGCTTGGATCTTCCTGAAAAGGGTGAATCGATTTGCAAGAAATTAGGTGAGGTAGAGTTTGTATTGTGCGGTACTGACTACTGGATAGAACGCTCGGTTAGCGGTGAGCCTGTAAATGTCATTACTTACACCGCCGAGTTCAGTCATCTGAAAGAATGTAAATTCCTGATTGAAAAGTTCGGTACTAAGGCTATAAAGATCCAAACTGATACAATATCCGCTCAGAAGAAAGCTGCAGAGCATGGCTACGGCATTGCACTTTTACCGCGACTAGCACTTAGTTCGAATTCATTGAGTACGATTGAACCAGAGACACCTATTACTCGAGAGATATGGATGCTCACTTCGAAGAAGACCTCAATGTCCACACCAAAAAAGCTTGTCATGGAAGAGTTGGTGAAAATTTTTAAGAATGAACTGTAAAGCTACGCATAAAAATGGCAGGGTACCCTGCCATTTTTTTAGTGAAAGTTAAATTAGCTTTGAGCTGTTTGTACCTTGAAGCGACTTATACCTTCAGTTTTAGGTTTTGATGATAAACGACTGTAAATGTTGTTCAGCACCAGGATTAGGATAGTAATACCTGCGCCGTAAATCTCAGTATTCGTGATTGTTTCACCTCTTAATAGGCCAATAGCAAAAGCTGTGATTGGTACCATGTTGATGAACAACACGCCATTGATTGGGCCTAAAGTGTTTATTCCGTGGTTCCAAGAGAAAACTGCAATCACACCAGCAAATGTAATCAAGTATATCAACTCCCATTTAACTGCTAGAACCTGGTCAAACGAAGGCGCGTGAGTGATTCCAACGAAGTTGGTAACACACGCAACTAATACGATGGTTAGTGCACCAAAGAAACAGGATAACGCGGTATAGCGTAGTACTGAGTATCCAGTTACGTAACTCGCGCCCAGTGTATAAGTCACCCAACAAAACGCTCCCGCAAGAATAACCAAGCTTGGAAATAAGCTGCCACCTGATAGTGCTGAAAGTTCTCCTTTGGTAATAACTAGTACAACACCAAATAAAGCAAGAACGATTGATAGGATAGTGAAATTCGAAGGTCTTACTTTCTTCAATGTCCACATCATAACAGCCGAAATTAAAGGCATAAGCGCCATAATTATAGCGCCATGTTGTGGTTTGGTGTGAGCCAAACCAGCAAAAGCTAAGATACTAAAACCCGCGAACCCAAATGAGCCAAACAACCATAGTTTGAAGAAGTCTCGACCTGGTAATAAAGATGCTAGTCCCTCTTTAGCTGTTAACATCGCTACAAATATGAGAGATGCTGTTCCATATCGAATTAAACTGATATGAACTGCATCCATTGTCGTTAAAGCATTCTTCGCAATTGGGAACATAGCCCCCCAAGAGATAGCAGTACCTAGCAAACATAGAATTGCTATTACGAATTGGGCGAATGATATGTTCGATCCTTTGACTGGCTTTGATTCCTGTTTCTTTGATAGCTGAACACTCTCTTTATTCAATATCATCTGCTTCAGGTCGTCATTGCGTACTTTGCCTGATGGGGAATATGGAATTGAATCGACTTGGCAAACACCTTCAAGTCTCACCTTGCGCTTTTTACAAATGTACTTAATGTTTCTGACCAATTCGGCGTCATCCACAATAAACTCTTCGTTGATCGCATACCCACAGAGCACGGAGTTCTTTGAGACTGGTATCATGGCCACATCTTTGATTCCCGGAAGGTGTCTTACATCGTTTTCTAGTTCGTAGACATTAAGAGCGCTTTCGCCTTGTGCGCGGTTTCTCAGATAAATGTTGCCCTCAGCATCCATTTTGCCTGTCTCGGCTGTGATAAGGTATTTATCATCATTGATCACTACATATTCGGAATCTTGGTTTCCATAGCCATCCATGTTCATGTAACTCGAAATAGCAATGCGTCCTACTTGATGGTTTGGTAGTACGTTACCGTTCTGATCGACTACTTTGATTATATTACCATCATAAGCTCGACCAACACTTGTAGGGTTAGTGATCAAGTCACATGGTTCAGCTAGGGCATTAACACCAGTCTCAGTAGTCCCATAATACTCATGTATTACTGGACCAAGAGCGTTAATTGCTTGAAGTTTTGCTTGTGGATGAAAGTGTTTACCACCAACAATGATAAATTTCAAATCATTATCATTCGGTGCATAACCTCCCAGAGAATAATGAGTGACCACATCATTCAAAAGTGGGGGAGTCATGGCACTTGTAGTGATCCATTCACTTTTAATTAGGTTTGCCATATTAAGCGTGTCATGTGGCTTGGCGATAACGATAGTAGCACCTAACTGCATGAATAAGCGTGACCAACCGCTGCCGGCAGCATGATACAAAGGCATTGCAAGCAAGTGGACATCTTCTGAAGAGAATCCATAACGAGCAGTGAAGAATGAAAATCTTCGCGCATCAAAAGACTTACTACGCACAACTGTTTTTGGTACACCAGAGGTACCTGAAGTGAATGATATACTTCTGAAAGGGCGATGTTGTGCTTTGATTTCTCCCGGCTCACTCTCTGTATCTTCTAATAGTTCACAGAAGTTGATGCTATTTTTCAACTGGCTATCCAAGTCAACGATAGTCACACGTTTTGCAAGTTCTTGTAGATTGATATTGTTTTCAATACAGTACGACGACGAAACAACTAAAATATTACACTTGCTTGACGTTAGCATCGACTCGATCTTTTCCGTATTCTGCGTATAGTCTATGCCTGTACATGGTATCTTCAATGAAGAGGCCGCTGACATCAGGTAAATCAGTTCTAAACAATTCGGTGAGATGTAACACATACATAATTCGGCAAGATTGTTGTCTATCTTTGAAGACAGATTTACCGTGATTTTGTATGCTTCTCTATAAAACTCCGACCATGTGACTTTTTTGTCACCGAAAATGACGGCGTTTTTATTTCCTCGAGCAGAAGAAATTTCCTTTAGTTTATTTATTGGAAGCATTATTTAATTCCCTTCAACAATTAATAGAGATGTATCGTCAAATATTGATTGATTAATTTTGGTTATTACGTTTTTACAAATGGTTTGTCCCGGCGTTAAAATAGGAATTCCTGGTGGGTATAAAATATAAAAAGAACTAGCTATATCACCGACATTTACATTTAGTAGATTATTTTTGCTTTTATACTTTTTATCTATTTCATACAAAGCATTAGTCAGTAAACAAATCAATTCATTTGAGATTCCATGATGAATGTTTAGAAGAATTGAATTGTGTGAATACCTACTAACATATATCCCATATTTATTAAATAGAATCTCTCTAATTTTAGCACCGCTTAATAATTTAGTTGTGCAAGTTATCCATAGTTTTGTAGGATCTGGAATTAGATATTGGTTATTAAGAGTCAATTTCGGGCATCTAAACAAACTCAACTCATTAATAAAGGATTTTAAGTGTTCATATTGTTCACTTATCCTATTTGAGTACTGTGTTGCGTATTGGTTAGCATGATCCAAAGCGAGCTCCGTGCTAGCCATAATAGGATAACTAGGAGAGGTGGAATGGTTTCTAAAGTGACTACCAACAATCTTAGTTTGACAATCCTCAGAGCCAAAAACATTGATGATGCTTGCTTGTCGCAATGCAAATAAAGACTTGTGAATAGAATGCGTTACTATAAAGTTGACGTCATGTTTCTGTGAAAGGGCTGAGGCGTTTTGTATTGCACTTTTCTCCTTCATCTGGGGGTCAAAAGTAGACCAAGCCCCCCATGCTTCATCGATTACGATGTTCTTTATGCTTTTTGCTCTTTCACAGACTACAGGTAGAAACTCCTGTAAATCAAAACACACACCATCATAGCTCTGACTGTTGATTATGAGGGTTGTATAAGGTGTTCCGTTCTCTTCAGCCTTGATTAAAGCATCAATAATACCTTGAGCATCGGCTGAGTATATGTAGGCTTCGTCATTGCAAGTCAGATCTTGTACATAGTTCACATCGCTGCCTTGAGACTTCAAGGAAAAGTATATCGATTGATGAACACCTCTTTGGCATAAGACCTTGTCTGTCGACTTGCAAATAGCTTCTATAATGATTTTATTTGATATTGTACTGCCGCACGTCACAAACAATGACAAGTCAGAAGCATACAAATCTTTTAATTTATTCGCTGATTCATCTATAGCTTTAGTTGGATCAGTTAGACTGTCAAAAAAAGGTGATGTTAGCGATAATTCGAAATTTTTTACTTTAGATAACCTAGCGATAAAATCCTCACTCAATACAACATTGTTTGTTTTTCCAATATTTTGTATTGGTAAAGCATGAAAACTCCCTTTAAGTTTTTCATTAGCATTAGTTAAAGAGCTATATATTGGTAATGATGTTATATTCATAATCCCTCCGACGTTTAAGAAAAATAAATTAAATCATTAAATTTTTATATGATAAATTTTGCACATGGTACGTGCAATTAATATCATTCAATTGATTTTAATTAAAATTCTTGTCAACAATCATTTTTGCATAAGGCATTTGCAAAAATAGAAATTAAATAAAAAATATATGTAGGTATGATTAGTTTTAGTTTTATAGGAGAAACAATATGACTCAATTAAATACACTTAGAACAATAGCCGGCCTACAAGAGCAGAAAGTTGATTGGAGTAACGCTGCTGTTATTTTTATCGATTACCAAAATGAATATGTGGATGGTGTTTTATCGCTAGGCAAAGCAGGTAAAATAGCATTAGAGAAAGCAGAGAAACTGCTAGAGATCGCTCGAAGCAAGAATGCCCCAGTTTTCCATATACTTCACAAAGCGAGCTCGACATCACCAGTATTTAACTGCGATTCTCCTTTGTCAGACGCAGTAGATGTAGTTAAACCTAATGACAATGAAACAGTCGTTCACAAGACACTACCTAACTCATTTTTCAATACTGACCTAGAAGATGTGCTGCAGTTAACCGGACGTAAGCAGATCATTATACTTGGCTTCATGAGTCATATGTGTGTTACTGCGACAACTATCAAAGCTGTCGAACTGGGTTACGACGTTATTGTTTGCGAAGACGCCTGTGCAACACGACCATTGCCTGACCTGTCTGGTGATCCGATTGATGAAGAACTTATTCACCTGGTGTCAATGGCAGCACTAAGTGACCGATACGCTTCAATTAAACGCTTGAATAATTTTGAATAAATAGATAACAAGGAAGTCCTGTGAAGGCTCAAGCAGGGCTTAATTTATTTTTTTAGTGCATTGTCAATACTCAACGCTGAGCTTTAACTCTGCGTTGAGTCTCTTTTGTAGGGTGGTTCGAATAACACCTCAAAATGTGGATTCGATTTTTTTTGGTCAAAATTCTCACGATTAACCGACTGAACTTGGTGACTCTAAGAAAGTTTGGGGCAAAACCTTCTTAGAACTATTACATACACAATGCAAGTTGCCTGACGCAGCCGGCGTGATGGACTTGTAACGATAAATAGGGCAAGGCCATTTTAAGGGAAAGGGAAGCTCATTTAGCAGGTTGCGAATCGCACCCTGCGAAATGAATTTCTAATGCAAAAAGCTTGTTGCAATTCCTGTTTATCAGCAGTCTGTTTTCTCAGACAGTCTAAGAGCGTCTTCTAGCTCAACTTCAAAGCATCGGATTGTGTTATCTAGCTTCGAATGCACAAGTAAGATCTGTGCGGCCCTGGTGTTTTCATTCTGGTAGATATTAAAGTAGCTTGGGTACGGTCCATGGAATGAGTGCCATAATAGTCAGCATTCAATCCCAGTTTTTCAGCCCAGTATGTGTTGGACAGAAACGTTTTATAACAATTGCAATAAAGCGCTTCCAGCTATATGCAACTACAACATTCAACGCACCTTCTTAAATTCGCTGCTACGACGGAAAGACTTCTTTTTGTGACAATAATCTCAGTGCTGTAACAAGTTTGAATGTGAGCATACAGACTTACCTGTTTATATCTAAAGTTATACCTAGAGTAACAGGAGTGAATTATGTTTCTTCAAAGGCCAGCACCACACACAACAGAGTCACTTGAAAGCTTCTTTATCCGTGTGGCAAACAAAAATGGATATGATGATGCCCATCGTTTCCTAGAAGTCACCAAACGCTTCCTACAAGACATTGACCATAGCGGCTACCGAACCTTTCCAACCGATATCGCAAAAATTAACCCCTGCTCGGCCAAGAATAGTTCTAGTGCCCGAACCGCCTCACTCCTGAAACTCGCTCAGTTAACGTTTAATGAACCCACTGAGCTGCTTGGATTAGCAATAAACAGAACAAAAATAAAATACTCACCATCAACCAGTGCAGTGATAAGAGGTTCTGAGGTTTTTCCTCGTAGTTTACTTCGAACTAAATCTATACCTTGTTGCCCATTGTGCTTACAGGAAAACAGGTATGCTTCCTACCTTTGGCACTTTAGAGGTTACGACCACTGCCATATTCATGACGTGCCTTTACTCAGCAGCTGTACCTGTGGTGCTAAATATGACTATCGCCTGTCTGGTTTAAGTGTAATATGCGGTGACTGCAAAAAAACCATCAGTACGAAAAGTTCAAATAATAACCACAAAGCAACATCCACTGTTTCAAGTTGGCTCGCTGGTAATACGTCTAAAGTTCTGCCAAATCTTCCTCAAAGTTACCGATGGGGGCTGGTGCATTGGTGGTGCCACATCAGCGATAATAAATTCGAACACTTTTCGTTCGTCCAATTTTTCTCAAACTGGCCAAGCTCGTTTCATTCAATGATTGACAGTGAAATCGAATTCAACCTAGAACACGCCATTGTTGGAAGGAAAGGATTACGGGTAAAAGATCTTCTAGGGCGAATCTTTTTTAATTCTGTTCGATTACCAGAACGCAACCTGCAGCACAATATCGTTCTACAAGAGCTTCTACGACATATAGAAACACATTTGTGGGATAACAATGGTCTTTTAGCTAATCTTCGTATGAACGCTTTAGAGGCTGCTGTATTCCTCAACTGCAATATAGATGAGGTAGCGTCAATGGTTGAACAACGCATCTTAAAGCCCAGTCGCAAAACTAAGCCAAACACGCCTCTGGCGGTTAACAACTACCTATTTTATTTCGGCGACATCTTCTGCCTTTGGCTAGCCGAATTTCAAACCGATGAATTTAACCGCTCTTTCTATGTATCGAGGTGGTAAATGGGGAGTCTGAAAGATTTACTACAATCCAGACCCGATGATTTGAACATGGAATTAAAGAGAGCATTCCGCCCTCTTACTCCACATATCAACATCGATGGAAAGGAGCTTGATGCCCTCACTGTATTAGTAAACTTAACCGACAAAACAGCAGATCAAAAGAACCTGCTTGATCGTGTGAAATGTAAAGAAAAACTGCGTGATGAAAAGTGGTGGGGTCTTTGCCTGAATACTATTGAATACATTCAAAGTCATAACCTAAAGTTCCCTGACATTCGTTCAGATGGTGTTATTCGAGCAACTACTTTAGGTGCTCTTCCAGAGCATTTGTTGTCATCATCAAAATTACCGCAGCACTTTTGGTCTTACAGCCATGACGCAAAATACGTCAACACAAGTGCTTTTCTTACTAGCGAGTTTTGTTGGGCTGGTTCAATTTCATGTCTTGCTTTGTTTCTGAAAGATGAATCGCACGTTTTATGGAGTAAACTTCTAAAACTTGGTTGCTACAAGAAAACAAAACAGTCAGTAATTAAGCAGTTAAAGAGCTTTGAAGAGCAAAAAGTCGACGTAAAGCTAACAGACAACTATTTAACTCAACTTTCACTGCCTGATGACGACGACTCTTATATTTCACTCTCGCCAGTTGCTTCTCAATCGATGCAAAGTCACTGTTATCAAGCTCTAGAAAATGAGTATCGTAATACAGCGTTAACTCGTTATAGCCGCAGTACTAACATGGGCGTTTTACCCATGGCATGTGGTGGTGCTTTAAGGATGTTTACATCTGTTTCTAACTTCTCAAAGACACATCACCACAAACTCAACAGCAATAAACATTGGCTATCGAGAGAAAGCATTCAATCTTTAAAAGACTATCTACAGCTGAACAGGCTACTGATACCTGAGAATCGAAAACAGGCACAACGTAAGTTGGTAACCGACAATATTCTAATTATGATTCGAGCATGGCTTTCCCGACAAGATGCAGGGATGGATGCACAAACACTAACAGAACACTTAAATTACGACCTTTCTCAGGAAAAAGAAACAAAACATTTTGCGTATATTCCCAAACTCACTAGGTTGTTTCACAGCCTCCTAAAACAAAAATTAAATAGCCCATTGCCCCAACTTCATGTCGATGAACCTAGCTCAAACTCTGGTTCATTTTTGCTCTTACCCAATATCACTGTCTCTGGTGCAACCGCTTTGAGCTCTTCTGTAACAATCGGTATTCCGTCACTAACAGCATTTTATGGATATGTGCATGCATTTGAGCGCAAGCTGAGAGAGTTACAAGCAGCAACGAAAATTGAATCCTTTGCTATCTGTATTCATCAGCTCCATTTAGACAAACGTGGTTTAACCAAAGAGTTTGTTGAGAAAGCGAACAGCGCTATTTCTCCCCCATCAACAAATGATGACTGGCAATGTGATTTCACCTTTAGCTTTATCCTAAAGTTCTTGCATAAGCCAAACATACCCAATGACTCTATCATTAAAGCCCTACCAAAACGGCTTGCCCGAGGGACAACAAAGATTTCTATTGCAGACTTTCATCGCATTCAGCCATTCGACAGTTTAGCTTCCGCCGTTAAATATGTGCCAATACAAACGGGAAAATGGCTCTCGCTCTATAAGGGGCATCTGGGTAGCTTTGATGACTTGATAGAAAGCGTTAGGGAGAAGCGGTGGTTTACCCCCTCTTGCGTTGGATTTCATCTGCTAGAGCGACCAGTAGAAAAAAAGGACGCATTACGAGACTATAAGCACGCATTTTCCGAGCCTATTATTGGGCTCATAAACCCTATCATTTTTGGGAACACGACAGACCCTAATAAAATTTTATGGCGTTATAAGTACCATCAAAACCATATCGCATTACAAACGGAGGCATAACTGTCATGGAACTACCAACCAACTTAGCTTATGAGCGTTCCATCAACCCCTCCGACGTTTGCTTTTTTGTTGTTTGGCCCGATGGTACAAAAGAGCCACTCAGATACAGCTCTCGAACCGTACTTGGACAGATGGAGACAGCTTCATTAGCCTACGATTCATCGGGAAATATTAAAGAGAGTGCGACAGCTGAAAAGCTAGCGCATGGTAATCCCCATACCGTTGATTTTTGTAGCCTCCCTTTCGGTGCTAGCCACATCGAATGCTTCTTCTCGGTATCTTTCTCTTCTGAACTGCGGAAACCGTACAAATGTAACTCAGAGGTGATTAGAGATACACTCATTCAGTTAATTGAGCTCTATGAAAAACGAATCGGTTGGCAGGAGTTAGTTTCAAGATACCTAATCAACGTTTGTAATGGTTCTTGGTTGTGGAAAAATACCAAAAAAGCATATCGCTATGACGTAGAGTTAATTCCTTGGCCTTGGTCCGAAAAGCCTGTTTTATTTGAAGATATACGTGCAAATTACACAGGAAAAGCAGATTTTTTCTCCCATCAACATTGGAGTGCAATCAGTCAGCTAGTTACTAATGCATTCAGTCAACCTAATGGACTAGCAATATTTGAAGTGAAAGCCACTTTGGTACTCCCAACCAATAGTGAAATTTACCCAAGCCAAGCATTCATTGAAAAAGACACTAGAAAGTCAGGCGACAAAGCTCGAACATTTCAGAATACTCAGATTGAAAACTCACGCTCTCCAATCATCGGCATATACAAAGCAGGAGCTGCAATTGCAACCATTGATGATTGGTATCCAAACACCCTTGAAACATTACGAGTTAGTCGATTTGGCACTCACAAAGGTGATGTGACGTGCTATCGTCACCCATCAACACGAAAAGATCTCTTTTCCATTATCCAAAATGCTGAGCAATACATTGAACATTTATCTGAGCCTGGGATTTTAAGCCAGGAGCTTACTAGTGACTTACACTATTTAGTTGCCAACATCATTAAAGGCGGCATGTTTCAGCACAAAGGAGATTAACTATGAAGTGGTACTATAAAACTATCACCTTTCTCCCAGAACGGTGTAACAACGAATCACTCGCCGCTAAGTGTCTGCGAATTCTTCACGGGTTCAACTATAAGTATGAGACCCGAAATATCGGCGTATCCTTTCCGCTATGGAGTGATGATACTATTGGTTGCAAAATATCTTTCGTTAGTACAAGTAAAGTCGAACTCGATTTGCTGCTCAAGCAACGCTATTTCTCTCAAATGAAAGCCCTTCACTATTTCGATATATCAACAACCGCTGTTGTACCTAATGATTGTGAATACGTTTCATTTAAACGGTGTCAGTCTTTTAACAAAGCCACCCCGGCAGGCCTGGCAACAAAGATGAGAAGACTTGAAAAGCGGGCAATAGATCGCGGGGAATCTTTTGATCCTAGTTTAATTATTCAAAGGGGAACTATCATTCTTCATCACTACCATTCACTTGAAGAGGTTAGTAGAAGTAGCAAATGTCGTTTTCGCCTAAACGTACGAATGAGCTCAGAAAATAGCTTAAAAGGCGATGGTTCTTTCAGTAGCTATGGTCTTTCAAATAGTGCGAACTCATTTCAACCAGTACCTTTAATTTAACCTTTCTTTTAAAGGAATATTTAACCCTTTGATAGTAAATAACTTTTATTTTCTGGCAATCAATATGGTAAAAATAGGCTTCTTAGTTTAACTATCTGATAAAACTATACTATTCTTTATTTAGCTACAGTGTACTGCCGCATAGGTAGCTGATAATCCGACAGAACCGACCATAGAAGAACGATGAGCGTGTACTGCCGAATAGGTAGTTGCTCGACTACAACATCAATACTGTAGCTTAAATAACAAGCAGCCATTAGGCTGTTTGTTTTAACCCAAAAAAAAGAGGACTATAATCCTCAAAACTACTGCAAAGTAGCTGATAAAAAACGAACCACATTTATTCGAGTTCAAGCTCAATTACTGCTGAATAAGTAGATATTTATGAGGCTTTGCTATTTCTAAGGTAAAAGCTCTCTCACATCACACTCAAGTACTGCTGCAAGCTGGTAAGCTTTTTCGAGTGTGATGTTTACTTCTCCCCGCTCAATCCTTCCGATATAACTTCGATCGATATCAGCTAGTAACGCTAACTGATCTTGTGAAACCCGCTTATCTTTACGTTTTCCACGCAAATTAGCACCAAAGCGTTTTGCTAAGTCTTTCATTTTTAACGACTCAAAAAAACAAAAACTATCGCCTCTTGATGCATTTATTTCCACGGACTATAATCCGCAAAAATTCACAAAATAGATTCAAATATGAGTTCAAAAATCAAAATCAATCAAGACATTTTCGATGCATTAAACCGATGTGACTCGAACGAGTTCAGCGTCATAGATATTAGAAACATGATTCAAAAAGCTTCTGAACAATACGAAAATACTAGTGTTGCAAGGCTGTTTGTCGCTCGATCCCTGGAACGATTGGAATCAAAGGGGCTGTTAAAAAGTACCGGAAAAGGTCGGAAGAAAAAGTTCTCAAAAACCGCTACGTTTGCGTCCGTACGATTTGACGCCGTACCTAAACGAGAGCGTTCAAATACAAAAGAACCCTGTCTTGCTAGCTGCGAATTAACAGAAGCAAGATTTCAACTTGAAGCTGAGAGAAAAGATATAGAAACAGAGCTCACTGTAACTCTTGCTGAAATCGAAGAGTACCAAAGCCTGATGATCCGTTATCGTTCACTACAAAAACTCATTTATCCCACTTACCAAGAAGCAACTAAAAAGTCAGCGAAACTAATGGCGCAATTAAACGTGTGGACAAATACCGTAACTTTAATTAATCAAAACCAAGAAGGTAAAAGCGCATGCTAAGGGGATGGCAAGAAGAATGCGTTAGTTCAGCGATCTCCCATTACGTACATGGTAACAAACACTTTCTAGCACAAGCTACGCCAGGTGCTGGCAAGACGTTTATGGCCGCAAGTTTAACCAAACAACTGTTTGATTTATCGCTAATTGATTTTGTCGTTTGCTTTTCTCCGTCGAAGATAATTTCGGCTAACATCCGAGAAAGCTTTGCCAAAATTCTGAAGAGAGAAATGGATGGTAGCTTTGGTTCTTTAGGTATTTCTATAACTTATCAATCAGTCGCACATTTAGATGATAATTTTTGGTCTAAGCTACTGAACTATAAAGTTCTGTGTGTTTTTGATGAAATCCATCACTGCGGTGGGGACAACGAACAAAATAGCAACTCATGGGGTCAACAGGTCCTATGTAAAATTCAGAAAGTCGCGACCTACACACTGGCTTTAACCGGTACTCCCTGGCGTTCGGATCTTATCCCAGTTACTCTCGCGTCATACTCTGATCCCGAAGGAAAGATAATATGTAATTATCAATATACATTAAAACAAGCTGTTGCTGACGATGTTTGCCGTGGACCCAAAATCGTTCTTATCGATTGTGAGTACCCCGAAGTAAACACTAACGGAGAAACTTCAACTTATAATTCAATTCATGAACTCGTTGAGACAGAATATTTAAGTTACTCAAGCATACTAAGTAATTGGAAAGCCACTCACTACTTGTTAAATGAAGCGGTAAACAAGCTAAACTGGATTCGTCAAGTTAATCCGGCAGCTGGTGGATTAATCGTTGCCTCATCAATCAAGCATGCAAAAGCTTTAGCGCACATGCTTGAAACTGAATTTAGGCAGTCAACGTGTACTGTTACGCACCAAGATATCAATGCTCAAAGCCGGATAGAAGCCTTTAGAACAAGTAAAACTCAATGGATTGTAAGTGTCGGTATGGTAAGTGAAGGAACAGACATTCCACGCCTACAAGTCTGTTGTCATTTGAGCAACATAAAGACGGAACTTTATTTCCGCCAAATATTAGGGCGCATTTTAAGGAGGACCAAGGACATTAACCAAGAAGCATGGCTGTATACGTTTGCAGAGCCGAAGTTAGCTTATTTCTCAAGCCAGATCGAAATCGACATACCTGATAGTTGTATGTATATAATTTCCGATTCAGAAGGTCGCTCAACTACCCACCATAGTGAGGACTTGCCTTCTCTCAATCAGTCTGAAAGTGACGTTGAAACGATAAATACACCGTCGGGAGATCCGTTTGTATGGCAAAACGACAACATCGAAAACATCAATGTTAGCGCTGAGCTACAAAATTCGAAGTTGATACTGAGGCAGTTCAGATTAAAGGTTTTTGAAGCCTTTAGGTATGGTTAGGCTGACTATTTAAACACTTGACCACCCATAAGCTCGAACACTCAACGCTCGCTTTGATAGCTTGTGCTGTGCAATAGGTCTTGGGAAATCAGAATATTTCTTTAGCTTTAATCAAACATATTACCGGGCTTCCTGCTGCCTCTGGTGTTAGTATTTTGAAAATAGTCTTCCCAGCCGATATCCTTTGGTGGTGACCGCAGCATATCTTCCGTTACTTTAACACCCTCATCAAAAGGATTTTTCCAGAGAATAGGTTTATCACCCGAGGTCAACGTCGATGCAAAAACAAAATCTTCTTCAGTAATCGTCACGTGCTGATTATCAATTGCTTCAATAGATGCTTGATAAATTAGGTTTCTCAATGAACGCATGTTTCCTTGAGAAAAGGCATATAGTTTTTTTTGTAAGCTTTCTCTAGCTAAACCGGCTTCTTTTTCAAAAGGTAAAGCTCTATCCAGATACTCCAAAAATGTTTTGAATACGCCATTACCCTCCTCATAACTAAATGGTCGGAGTTCAAACTGAATTGAGAATCGTCCATGAAGTTGTGAGTTTGCTTGCAGTACGACCTTTGAATATGGCATACCAAAAAGAACTATTGGGCACTTCGTTTTATTGAGTATCATCTTAAGCCAGTTGCCTACTTGTGTAAGAACCCGATTTGATTTCTCCTCTACCAAATGCTGAAACTCATCAATAATAATCAACCTAACTCCAACCGCCGGTATTAAATCCGTCAGTTTTTTCGTTAATCTGGCTAAATCCGTCTCGTATAGTGCCAGCGGATCCCCCATTTCGAGTAGCAACTCTCTTGCAGCATCTACCGGTTTAGCATTGTCCGGAAGCTCAATATGTAAGACAGGTATCATATCGCCTTTTGCGTCTGAGTCTCTCTTATTCTGCATTAAATATTTTTTGATGATTGTCGTTTTACCAACCCCTGTAGCACCGAAGACCATCATACACGTAGGCTCAGAATCCAAGTCCGATAAATCTCTGCATCTATCCATATAGCGCAAGACTGTCTTCACACTAGGAGTTGAAACAAATGCCTTTTTAGCTTTTGATATACGAACCTCACGATCCTTATCCATTTACTAAACCCTCAGACGTAATCAATATCCCAACTTCCATCATCAACAATGACCACATTTTCTTCACATTTTTTAGCTGGCATAGGCTTAGGTTCGCTAATGGATTTTGCCCTAGCACTATTCTCTTGATGTCTAGCGCCACGTCTCCGAGCTCTGATTTTTTTAGTCTTAACAATTGACTGATCAGCGATTTCTTCAATCCTTAACTCTGCATCAATTTCCTTATCTTCATCATAGTCTGCTGAATTTAATTCTGCCTGATGCTTCATATTATACTTGTGTTGCCAGAGCGAAACTCCACTTGCGTATTCATAGTCAATAGCAGGTACGGTGAAATATTCATGTTCTTCTTCATCTAGCACCCAAATAACAGCCATGCATTCTGGGTTATATTTGAATTTAACTTTATGATTCCCTTTTTTCCCCCGATATTCTGCTAAACGTTCACTGCTGTACACCAGCCCGTTGCAAAAGGTGATGCCTCCCTTGTTAAGTTGTTTATGGTCTGCAATAGCGAATTTGAAGTCCAACTCATCTTTCGTCCCAGAAAACTCTTCGGGTTCCCATTCTTGACAGCCCCTTTTCCATGCAACGTTCGGGCAATTAGTTCCTCTCTTATTCGGTTTTGTATGATAGATATCTACTAACCAAATCAAGTAAATTTCTTTAATTTCATCTAACGTCAGAGTAGCCTCGTTAACTGAATCGTATCCTTCTCTTTCAAGATATTGACTAAAAGCTTTTCCTGGCAAATCGTCTAAAAGTGATGTGTTAATGGTTCCGTAATTCCGCTCAACATGCGGTTTATTGTCGGGCGTTTCGACTTTGTTTTGATGCACGACGATCAACAGTGATTCACACGCTTTATCAAAAGCTTTTGACAAAAACTCTTTACCATTATCAGTTACGAGTAAGTCAGGAATCCCATAACATAACCATTCATTTTCAATCGATTCGTATGAAGAAACTAAGTCATCTTTGCGTTGTATTGCATTCTTGAGCGCCAACGAAACCGACACATAGCTTGGCGGCTCAAAGCCTAAATAGAAGCCAATTACAGCTTTACTATAACAATCAACTAATTGAGTCAGCCAAGGTCGTCCTAATGGAATTCTATGTTCTTTGTGTACAGCGAATAGATCAACGACAGTATGATCTATCTCAACCCTCTCTAGTACACTAGACGTAAGGATCCTTTTCCCCATTCGACGAAATTCTCTCTTAGCTACTCGTTCGCCTTTCTTTGCTGCTAACAGCTCATAGGGTGTTTTCTTTTTTACTCGCTTCCTTACAGACTCATATTTGGGGTACTTATATTTCGTTCCGTGCTTTAAATTGTATTGACGAACTTTGCGCCGAACACGTTTATGTGCAGAGTTAACATTGATTTTTCGCCCAGAAATAACTCTTTCAACGGCTTGTTCCATAATAGCATCAACAATTGTCGAAACTTTTGTATCTCTATTACCTCTACCCTTGAAATCAGGTGCTAAGCTAGTGGGGTTGTAGTCTGATTCTCGAAAAGCAAGCCACCATCGATAAATGGTTATCGCACTGGGTATTTTTCTAACATGGTTTCGCTGTAGCTCTATTCGATGTGGTTCAATTGATTTAGGAACAATCCTTTCACATTTCCGCCCCAAGAAACGAAGAATGTTTAACCGGAAGGTAATCTCCGTGGAAATTTTCTCAGGAAATGCGGAAATATCCTGATAAGTGACGTCTTCTAGACTGCTAGCGCGTATGACTGCCTTGTTTACTTCGGGTTTTAGTTCAGACGGTACTGACTTCCTATGAAAACTTGAGAATGTCTTAGGCATAACTGCCCAACTCAAATTGAGATTCTAGAGATAGCGGCATGTCCAAGCGAGTATCAAGTAAACACCTTGACAGTAGATCGCACAGAATTGGCAAAATTGTTCGACCTTTTAAGCCCAACTGCTCCCCCAAGCATTTTGCAGTTTGAGCGCCATCCTGCTTTAAGGTGCTTAATAAAGACTTTTGTACATTATTCAAATCTGCTCTTGAAGCATATCGATGCATGAGCTTGAGGTTCTTTAATATAACCTTATCTCTAATATCACTTTCTCCAACAAGCTCCAATTCTACTCCCAATGCAGATGCGGCTTGGACTTTTGCTTCCCATTCACTACCAAAATCGGATTTATTCTTGGCATAATCCGATTTTACTTCGTACAGAACAAACTCATGGGTATCAAATTGGACCAGAAAGTCAGGAACATAGGTATGATGCTTCCCATTGATAAAATATGAAAGCCGAATCGGTTGAGCACAAAAACGAACAATACTTGGCTCAAAATCAAAATGATAGCAAGCATCACACTCTAATGTAGACTCTACCGAAATCCTCTTTCCCATCTTTGCACTTGTAAAGCGATGAATATTCTTTCCACGAGATTTCGTTAGGTTACGAGCTGGCGTATCAAATGCTTGCTCTAGAGCAGAAATAGTAATTGCAGAGGGTAATCGTAGGCTGGACATATAATGGCCTCTTCACGGAAGTGTCGTAAACTTACTAAAGTTTAGACCATGAAGAGGCAATATCAATTTATGGTTGTGATAATTATCAATTTATGGTTGTAATTATCATTTTATGGTTGTTTCAACACTTGTTACATTCAGTCGATTTACTCTTTACCGAACACGTTGTTCTCTTGTT